>Ga0315281_10014754_pt1 | contig 10515 bp, 6 predicted proteins | sample YL17G07_0_MG_FD_204540 | JGI IMG/M metagenome (GOLD analysis project Ga0315281, IMG submission 204540) | Sediment microbial communities from Yellowstone Lake, YNP, Wyoming, USA - YL17G07_0 | ecosystem: Environmental > Aquatic > Freshwater > Lake > Sediment | place: USA: Wyoming | collected...
CAGATCCGGCCAGGTGGCCTTGCGGAACGTCAGGCGTATGCCGATCGCATCCATCGAGCGCTTCCACAACTCGTCGTACTGGCGATCCAGCAGGGTCGGCGTCGAGGCGTACTCGATGCTGAGCGGGCTGCCGTCGGGAAGTTCGCGGTAGCCGTCGCCGTCGCGGTCGACATAGCCGAACAGATCGAGCAAGGCCCTGGCGCGCGGCGGGTCGTAACGGTTCATGGGATTGCGAAACGCGGGGTCGTAGCCGGCAACACCGGGGCCGATCGGCTGCTCGGCGGGAATGGCCTCGCGCTTGCGTATCACCGCGATCTCGGCGTCGCGATCGTAGCCGAACGAGATGGCGCGTCGCAGCGCGATCTTCTCCGGGGTGTAGCCGCCGACCACCGGATCCTGCATATTGAATACCGTGAAGAACAACGACGGCTCATGGCCGCGATGCGCCGATACGCCGCGTTTTGCCAGATTCGGCGCAAGTTTGCCGTTGGGCGTCGCCAAATTGATGTATTCGTTGGGGACCCGCTCCAGAATGTCGTGCTCGCCATTGAGGAACGCGAGCCAACGCGGCTGCGTCTCTTCGACAATATCGTATTCGACGCGGCCGACGAGTGGCAGCAGCTTGCCGCGGTTCCTCGCGAAAATCGCCTGCGATTCGGGATCGTCGCCCGGCGCGGCATCGAAGCGCAAAGCGCGAAATCCCGGACTGGCTTCGAGCACGATTTTGCTCGAGCGCTTCCACTCTGCAAGGCGGAACGGGCCGGTCCCGACCGGATGCGCGCCGATGTCGTCGCCATAGTGCTCGACCACCTCGCGCGCCAGCGCGCTCGACGGTGCTGTCGCCAGCACATAGATGAAGGTGAAATCAGGCTGCGCCAGCCTGATGCGCAGAGCGTAGCGGTCTACCACCTCGATGCCTTCTATCGGCGCGTCGTAATCGAATTTTCCCGACTTTTTCGCGCGCTCCATCGCGGCGTCGGCGCCGAGGATTTTCTTTTCGAACTGGAACAGCCAGGGTGAGCGCCAGCGCGGGTCGAAATGCCGGCGCAGGCTGTAGGCGTAGTCCTGCGCCGTCAACTCGCGCCGCTGGCCCTTGAAGGCCTCATCGTCGTTGAAGTAGACGCCGCGGCGCAGCCGGAACGTGTATTCGGTGCCCTCGGCATTCACCTGCGGCAGGCCTTCCAGCGTGTTGGGGATCAGCTTCGGCGGCCGCGCCAGGTAATCGTATTGCAGCATGGCGTCGAAAATCGCCTCGGTAATCGCCGCGGAATAGATGTCGCGCTGCTGCAGCGGATCGAACGTGCTCTCGGCGACCGGGAATGCGATGCGGATGACCTTTGCCGGGTCGGCCGCAAGGGCGCAATGGAAAACGCCGATGAGAGTCAACACCGGCACGGCGCCGAGCGCGCGGCGCAAGGAGTTGACGTGGATTGGCAAACGGTCAGACATACGAGACTGGTTGCGCCGTTCCACTGGCCCGCTAATTCCGGGCCTTGCGCTGCATCTCGGCATCGACGTCGAGGTAACGCAGGTTGAACAGCATGATCGGGTGCTTGCGGTAGCCGATCACCCACGGATGCGTCATGAATGTTTCAATCCGGTGCATGCCGAGCTTCCACGGCGAATAGACCACCATCAGGCGCGTCAGCTGCTGATAGATCAGGCTGCGCTCCGGCGAATCCGGCAGCTTTTTCGCCTTCTCGTAGAGACGGTCGAATTCCGGCAGGCGAAAGCGCGCGTCGTTCGATTGGCCGGAATTCGGGCCATACAGCAATTGCAGGAAGTTGTCGGCGTCCGGGTAATCGGCGTACCAGGCGAACCCCCGCATCTGAATCTTGCCGAGTTTCGACATCTTGAGAAGATCCGGCCATTTCGCTTTCTTGATGGTGAGCCTCACGCCGATCGCGTCCATCGACTTTTTCCACAGCTCGTCCAGCTGGCGGTTGCTCGCGTCCGGCGAGGACGCGTATTCGACGGAGAGCGCCCGGCCGTCGGGCAGTTCACGGTAACCATCGCCATCGCGATCGACATAACCGAACAAGTCGAGCAGTGCCTTGGCCTTGGCCGGGTTGTATTCGGCAAAGGGATTGCGAAAGTTCGGGTCGTAGCCGGCAACGCCGGGACCGATCGGGGTCTGTGCGAGAATCGCCTGCCCCTTGCGCACTACCATGCGCTCCTCCTCGTTGTTGTAGCCGAGGCTCATCGCGCGCCGCAGCGCAATTTTTTCCGGCGTGTAGCCGCCGATCAAAGGATCCTCCATGTTGAAATAGGTCCAGGTGAGTTCGGGTTCCGCCAGCTGCTGGAACCCTATGCCCAGTTTCGCGAGATTGGGTGCAAGCTTCCCGCCCGGGGCGGCAAGGTGAATGAACTCGTTGGGAATGCGTTCGATGAAATCGTGTTCGCGATTGAGAAACGCGAGCCAGCGCGGCTGCGACTCCTCGATGACGTCGATTTCCACCCGGCCTACGAGCGGCAGTTTCTTGCCCCTGCTCTTGGCGAGAATCGCCTGCCCCTCCGTGTCGTCCGCGGCCGGCGTCGCGTCGTAGGGCATGTTCCTAAAGTCCGGATTGGCCTCGAGCACCATGCGGCTGGAGCGCCGCCATTCTTTGAGCTTGAACGGCCCGGTGCCCACCGGATGCGCCCCGACGTCCGTGCCATAGAACTCCACCACCTCGCGCGCTACTGCGCTGGTCATCGAAGCCGCGAGGATCCAGAGCAAGTTGTAGTCCGGGCTTGTGAGCTTGAGCCGCAGGGTGTAGCGGTCGGGAACGCTTAAGCCTTCGATCGGCGCATCGTAATCGAATACACCGGTTTTCTTCGCCTGCTCCATCACCGCGTTCGCGCCGGCGATCTTGCCGTCGAACAGGAACAGCCAGGGCGATTTCAGTTTGGGGTCGAAAAAGCGGCGCAGGCTGTAGGCGTAGTCCTGTGCGGTGAGCTCGCGCTTCCTGCCCTGGAATGCAGGGTCGGGAATGAAATGGATACCAGGCCGCAGCCGGAACGTAAACAGCGTGCCCCCTTCCTGCACCTCGGGCAGTTCGCGCAGCGTGTTCGGTATCAGCTTGAGCGGCCGCGCCAGGTAATCGTAGGCGAGCATCGGATCGAACATGCCTTCGATCGCCGTATGCGAATACAGATCCGACGCCACCACCGGATCGAAGGTGCTTTCCGCGATTCTCCAGGCGTAGCGCAACACCTTGTCCGGATCGGCCGCGGTGGCCTGGGGCAGCGCGACCGCCCACGCCGCGAGCAGTGCGGTGGCGCACAGGCAGAAGCGGCAACGGCGTGCAAGCATGTTCATCGCTTCGTCCCGGGGTTCGCCTACTTGCGCGCCGCGGCCTGCCGCTCGACGTCGACATCGAGGTAGCGCCAGGGTCCGCGAAGAATGGGATGCTTTTTATAGCTCAGCACCCATGGATGTATGAGATTGCCGTCCACGCGGTAGGTTCCGAGTTTCCACGGTGCATAGACCAGAATCAAGCGCGTCATTTCCTCATAAATCCGGCTGCGCGCGGGCGAATCAGGCATTTGCTTGGCTTGTTCATAGAAGCGATCGTACGCGGCAAGCCGGAGTCGCGAGTCGTTGCTCTGTCCGGTATTGGGGCCATACAACAATTGCAGAAAATTCTCGGCGTCGGGATAGTCGGCGCCCCAGGCCAGCCCTCGAAACTGAAACTTGCCAAGTTTGGTCGCCTTCAGGAGATCCGGCCATTTCGCCTTTTTCACCGTGAGTCTGATGCCGATGGCGTCCAGGGATTTCTTCCAGAGTTCATCGTATTGGCGATCGATCAGCGCCGGTGTAGACGAGTACTCGATGACCAGCGGCTCGCCATTGGGCTGTTCGCGATAGCCGTCGCCGTCGCGGTCCAGATAGCCGAACAGATCGAGCAGCGCCTTCGCTTTCGCCGGATTGTATTCGCCCGCCGAGCTCCGAAAGTTTTCGTTCGATCCTGCAACGCCAGGAGGAATCGGGCTTTCGGCCTTTACCGACTGGCCTTTGCGAATGATCAGCAATTCCTCGTTGATGTTGTATGCGAGGCTAATTGCTCGGCGCAATGCGACCTTCTCCGGGGCATAGCCGCCGACCACGGGATCCTCGATGTTGAAACAGTAATACGTGAGCGTCGGCTCGATCGGTCGCTGCAGCGTGATGCCCTGTTTCGCGAGATTGGGCGCAACCTTGCCTCCGGGTGTAGCGATGTTCGAATACTCCTCGGGAAAGCGTTCGATGTAATCGTGCTCGCGACTGAGAAAGGCGAGCCAGCGCGGCTGGTTTTCCTCGACGATATAGACTTCGACCCGGCCGACCAGTGGCAGTTTCTTTCCCCTGAGATGTGCCGCAATGCCCTGGTCAAGGGGATTGTCGCCGGCCTCGGCACGGAAAATTTCCTCGCGGAAGTCCGGGTTTGCCTCCAGCACGATCTTTGAGGAGCGCTTCCACTCCTTCACCATATAAGACCCGCTGCCGACAGGGTGCGAGCCGACGTCTTCACCATACATTTCGACGACCTCGCGGGCCAGCGCACCCGTCGCCGGCATGGCCATGATGTAGGGAAGATTGAAGTCCGGCGACTTCAGGCGAATCTGCAGCGTATAGCGATCGAGGATCTGCAGTCCTTCGATCGACGCGTCGTAATCGAATTTTCCTCCGGACTTGGCGCGATTGTACGCATCCTTGCCGCCGATCAGGCTGTCCTCCAGCAGAAACATCCACGGCGACCGCAGTTTTGGGTCGAAGTGCCGTTTCAGGCTGAATTCATAGTCGACCGCGGTCAGTTCCCTCCGCTTGCCCTTGAAGGCCTCGTGGGGCGTGAAGAAAATACCCGGCTTGATGCGGAAAATGAAGGTCACGCCGTTGTCGCGAATTTCGGGCAGTGACGACAGCGTATTCGGACGAAGCTTCACCGGCCGTGCTAGATAATCGTACGTAAGCATAGGATCCAGTACGTTTTCCATCAATGTATTGGAATAACGGTCTGACACTTTCGCCGGATCGAAGCTGGTTTCGGCAATCGGGAACGCATAGCGAATCACCTTGTTCGGATCGGCGGCGGCGGCGCGCTCGCCCGCCGCCAGCATCGCCGCCGCTATCGCCAGGCATCCGAGTATGCTTCGTATCAAGCCTCGTCTCCAGTGGTGTTTTTCGGACCGGCCGGAGCGCTGCCGCCGCTCATCGCCTCGCCGCCTCGCGCCGCGCGACGTCGACGTCAAGGTAGCGCCAAGCGGTGGTCACGAAAGGATGCTTCTTGTAGCCGGCCACCCACGGGTGCAACAGGTGGTTCTGCAACCGGTGCACCGCCATGCGCCACGGGGCGTAAACCAGGGCGAGGTTCGACATCCGCCGGTAGAGCGCGTTGCGCTCGGCCGAATCCGGCATGGCCGCCGTTGCTTCGTACATTCTATCGAATTGCGGCAGGTTGAAGCGCGAATAGTTCGCCTGGCCCGCGTTCGGTCCGTACAGCAACTGGAAAAAATTCTCGGCGTCGGGATAGTCCGCCTGCCAGCCGTCGCTGCGCATCTGCAGCTTGCCCTGTTTGCTCAGCTTTCTCAACTCCGGCACCTTCTCCTTCTTCAGCGTAATGCGGATGCCGATTTCCGCCAGCGACCGCTGAATCAGCTCGTCCATGCGCCGCGCCGCCAGCGTCGGCTGGCTCGCATACTCGATGAGCAACGGCCGGCCGTCCGGCTGCTCGCGATAGCCGTCGCCGTCGCGATCCAGGTATCCGAACAGATCGAGCAAGGCCTTCGATCGGGCTGGGTTGTATTCCCCGAAAGGATTACGGAAATCCGGATCGTAGCCCGCGATGCCCGGTGGAATCGCCGATTGCGCCTGCAGCGCCTGGTTGTTGCGCACAATCGCGATCTCGGCCTGCGTGTTGATCGACAGCGCGATGGCGCGGCGCAACGCGATCTTGTCCGGCGCGTAGCCGCCCACCACCGGGTCTTCCATGTTGAAAAAAGTGAACCAGACGTCGGGCTTGGCCTCGCGAAACAGGCTTATGCCCTGCTTCGCCAGATTCGGCGCGATCCTGCCGTTGGGCGCCGCAACATTGGCGAATTCCTCCGGGAGAATTTCGATGAGATCGATCTCGCGGTTGAGGAAAGCAAGCCAGCGCGGCTGACCTTCCTCGATGACGTTGATCTCGATGCGGTCGTTGAGCGGAATGCGGCGTCCCGCCAGCGCCTTCATGATCGCGGCATCCCAGAGCGTATCCTCGGGTTCGCCCGCGAAACGCACTTCGCGATAGTCAGGATTGGCTTCGAGCACGACGCGGCTCGATCGCGTCCATTCCTTGAGCAGGTACGGCCCGGTGCCGACCGGGTGCGCACCGACGTCGCCGCCATAGCGTTCCACCACTTCGCGCGCCAGCGCTGCGGTCGCCGGCGTCGCCAGGATGTAGGGTAGCTTGAAATCGGGCGCGGTAAGGCGAATGCGCAGCGTGTAACGGTCGACGGCCTGCAGCCCTGCCATCGGCGCATCGTAGTCGAAACTTCCGCTTGTGCTAGCGGCAGCGACGACCTGCTCCGCGCCGACGATCTTGCCGGCCAGCAGGAACTGCCACGGCGATCTGAGCTTCGGATCGAGCAGGCGCTTCAGGCTGTAGGCGTAGTCCTCGGCGACGAGTTCACGCCGCTTGCCCTTGAACGCCGGGTCCGGCGCAAAGTAAATGCCGGGCAGGATGCGGAACGTATATACCGAACCGTTCTCGGACATTTCCGGCATCGCGGTGAGCGTGTTCGGCACCAGCTTCGCCGGGCGCGCGAGGTAGTCATAGCCCAGCATGGAATCGAAAATGTTCTCGCAGTACTGCAGCGAGGCCTCCTCCGATTCGCGCGCCGGATCGAAGGAGTTCTCGGCCTGCAAGGCCGCCATGCGCAGCACCTTTCCGGATTCCCCGGCCGCATGGACCGCGAAAGCGGAAGCGCACAACAGGATCGCCGCTATCGCGATTGACAAGCGTGGAATCATCGAATCCATCAAGGCGCTGATGGGCGCAGATTATACGGTATCGGCCGGTCGCGACCAACCTGCCGCCCGACACCTGCCGCCCGGCGCATGCCCAGCCGCGTTGCGGCCGATTGCCATTGCTCCCGATACAACAAATTTTTACCAGCGAATACGCCCTCCGCAACCGAGGCCGCGAGGGCCCGGTAAAGATGCAGCGCCTAATGCCAATTATTTCCGGCTAATACCTGTTGGATGCCGAAGGGAATTAGCTCACATCTGGCGGAAGCGCCCGCTGAAGCTGCGGCTGACCTCCAATTTCTCGTCCCGGCCGCGCAGCGTGACCTCGGCGTGCTCGCCGTCGCGCTTGAACGCGGCGATGGCACGGCTGTTGACGATGGTCGAACGGTGGATCTGCCAGAAAACCTGCGGATCCAGCGCCTCGGCGAATTCGCGAATCGGTTTGCGCACCAGGCATTCGCCCGCGGCGGTGACGACCACCGTGTATTTGTCCTGCGCCTGGACGTAAAGGACTTCCTCGACCGGGAACAGGAAAACCTGGCTGCCGACGCCGGCCTGGATCCAGCGCAGGTAGGGCGCGGCGGGGCGTGGTGGGCTGCCGCCTGAGAGTTTTGCCAGGAGCGTTTCGATGCGCTCCAGCGCGCGCTCGGCGTTCTCTTCGTTATGGCCCGCGGCGAGACGCTCCTTCAGGCGCGCAATCGTAACCGCCAGGCGCGCGTTATCGACGGGTTTCAGCAGGTAGTCGATGGCGCCGCGTTCGAAGGCCTCGATGGCATGCGCCTCGTAGGCGGTAACGAAGACGATGTGGCAGCAACCTGCAATGGTGCGCGCCACTTCCAGGCCGGTCTGGCCCGGCATGCGGATGTCCAGGAAAGCCAGGTCGGGGCGCAGCTTGGCGACCATGGCCAGTGCGTCCTCGCCGTTGCGCGCCTCGCCCACCAACTCGAGTTCTGGCCATGCTTCCCGCAGCCGTGCGCGCAACTGCTCGCGCATCAGCCGTTCGTCATCGGCCAGTATCGCTCGCGGGGAGTGGGACATGCGGGATCTCGATGGTGATGTGGGCGCCTGTCGGCGCATTCGGCGCGAGGATCAGCGCCGCTGCGCTGCCGTACAGGCGCTTCAGCCTGTCGCGGATATTGCTCATGCCGATGCCCTGCGGGGCGTTCTCGGCGACGCCCAGGCCGGTATCGGCGACGGTGACCCGCAGCCGCCCGTCCTGGATGCGAGCCGCGAGGGCAATGGCACCGCCTTCCGGCTTGGGTTCCAGGCCGTGCTTGATGGAATTCTCGACCAGCGATTGCAGCATCATGGGTGGGAATGATAAACCACGCAGCGAATCCGGAACATCGATGGAAACCGTCAGCCGGTCCTCCATGCGTATCTGCATGATGGCGAGGTAGCTTTTGCACAGATCGACCTCGCGCCCGAGCGTAGTGTTCTGCTCGCGCATGTCCGGCAGCGACCCGCGCAGGAAGGCGATCAGGTGCTGCAACATGGCGGTGGCGCGCGGCGGATCGGTCTCGGTGAGATGCTCGACAGCCGCCAGTGTGTTGAACAGGAAATGCGGCTCAACTTGCGCCTGCAATGTTTGCAGTTGTGCTTCGGCAACCTGCCTGCGCAGGGCTTCCATTTCCGTGCCGGCCTCGGCCGACAGGACCAGCTTCTCCGCGCGCAGGCGCGAGCGCGTCGTGATCCGGACGGCTAACAGGATGATGATCAGGAAGACCACGATCTGCGCCAGTGGCAGGCCGCGATCCCGGCGACGTGTCAGATCTTCAGGGTTGAGGCCCTCGATCCGCACTTGCAGCGACTTCTTTGGTTTCTTCGAATTTGAGCTAGCCGAGTCGCCTGCGCCAAATTCGCCCTCGATCTCCTTCTGGATCTCCTTCAATATTTCCTTTTTGATGGAGTCCGTCGGGTCGTCCGCACTGGATTCGCTTTCGATTCCCTTCCGGATTTTCTCCAATATCTTCTTCTTGATGGCGCCTTCAGCAGGATCCCCGGTGGACTGTGGCGGCTCGGGAATGCCGGTACCGGCGTCCTTGTCGGCTGATTGCGGCGCTTCCTTGTTAATCGTGATCGCCACCGGGGGAACGCGGCGTTTTGCCGGAGGCGATTCGAGGATGCTCTGAAGGATGCCCGCGCCGATCAGGGCCAGCAAGCCCAGCAGGATGAACTGCCAGTTGGTGAGGCGCGCCACTCCGTCCGCGACGCGGCGGGAAAAACTGACTATGCCGGCCCAGGCTTTTTCGAAAAATTTCTTGTCCACAATAAAGTTCTTGGACTGCCTACAGTTTAGCCATCAGACCGGTACTGCGGGACGCTGATTCAGGCCGACACGTCGCGTCAGGAATTTCTCGCGGCGCGCCAGAGCGTGACTTCGGCGGTACGGGAATCCCCGTTGTCCGGGCAACCGATGCGCCGGGTCTGCACGGTCGCATAATAACCGGAAGCGTCCTGGTTTGCCCCGGTCTGGGCGTAGTGCTCAGCCAGGGTCAGCGAGCCACCCATGGTGAGCAAAGTGGCCAGCGCTGCAACCATGCCTGCTATCCATTGCGTCTGCCGGCTTGTTATCGTCACTGTTCTCATTTCAATCTCCTTTCAGGCGGCGCCTCGCGTCGTTGATGACACTCTAGGAGCTTTTCCTGTCGAGTTCGAGGGACTTGCGACAAGCTGCGGCGAAAACGGCGTGAAGCGCGGATACCTGCGATGGGCGCAACAAGCCTTCGAGCATTCGCTCCGGCTCAAACCCGCAAGTGGCGTCGCCACCGGTATAATTCGACCTTTCCGCATCCCGGAGCCACCATGGGTTTTCTGGCAGGAAAGCGTATCCTCATCACTGGCTTGCTCAGCAACCGCTCGATCGCCTATGGCGTCGCCAGAGCCTGCCATCGCGAAGGCGCCGAACTCGCGTTTACTTACCAGAACGACCGCTTCAAGGAGCGCGTCACCGCCATGGCCGCCGATTTCGGCAGCCGCCTGGTGTTTCCCTGCGACGTCGCCAGCGACGACGAGATCGGAAACCTGTTCGCCGAACTCGGCAAGACCTGGGACGGTCTGGATGGTCTGGTGCACTCGATCGCTTACGCCCCGCGCGAAGCGATCGACGGCGACTTCCTGGAAGGGATCTCGCGCGAGGCCTTCCGCATTGCGCACGACGTATCGAGTTACAGCTTCGCCGCGCTGGCCAAGGCGGCGCTGCCGATGATGCAGGGCAGGCAAGCCGCGCTGCTGACGCTCAGCTACCTGGGCGCGGTGCGCACCATGCCCAACTACAACGTGATGGGTCTGGCCAAGGCCAGTCTGGAAGCCGCGGTGCGCTACATGGCCGCGAGCCTGGGCCCGAAGGGCATCCGCGTCAACGCGGTCTCGGCCGGGCCGATCAAGACGCTCGCCGCAGCCGGCATTGCCAATTTCGGCAAGCTGCTCGCCTACAACGCCAAGCACGCGCCGCTGCGGCGCAATGTCACCATCGACGAAGTCGGCAACGCTGCGGCGTTCCTGTGCAGCGACCTCGCCAGCGGCATCACCGGCGAGGTGACGTACGT
>Ga0315281_10014756_pt1 | contig 10515 bp, 15 predicted proteins | sample YL17G07_0_MG_FD_204540 | JGI IMG/M metagenome (GOLD analysis project Ga0315281, IMG submission 204540) | Sediment microbial communities from Yellowstone Lake, YNP, Wyoming, USA - YL17G07_0 | ecosystem: Environmental > Aquatic > Freshwater > Lake > Sediment | place: USA: Wyoming | collected...
CTCGGATCGGTTACCAGAAAATAGTATCGACCGTCCGGCAACTGGCCACTCCCGTTTTTCGGGCCGCCGTTCAGGTAAACGTCTTGCTTCTGCGCATACATATTCCGATCTACGTCTGCTCCGCTAAAGTCAGTCGTCCAGATCGCTCCCGTCAATCGCGCCGCACTGGCACTACTAGCCACCAACATAAACGCAATCGGACACACAGCGAAAAGTACCGCTTTGAGATTAAAACGATTCATGATTTACCCTCCTTCTTACGAACTTCGTTAAGAACGATATTTTCTTAAGATATGCTTCCTAAGACCCTCCGTTAACCGCCTCCAACCGCGATTCGATAATCTTTGCCGCCACTCCCACCTTGCCGCCGCGATCCTCGACCCGCACTATCTGTCCCAGACACTTGAACATCAGTTTCCCCGCGGGACCCTGAAGTTCGATCGCGAAGCTGATTTCGCTTCCCGGCGCGTAATTCACGTCGGTCTCGAAGAACACTCCCGATGCGCTGACGTCCCGGGTGATGCCGGTGCCGCCATCCAGGCTGACCGGGAGCGCCGCGGCCACCCGTTCGTCTCTATTTTTCTTGACCCCTACGCTGGCCATGGTTGCGCTTGTTCCCAATTATTTGCTTTTACCTTGAGGAGGAAGTTACGCTTGCGCAGTGGGGGGCGCATGAGAGCCGGCTACTGATTTGAGTAGTGGAACGCACCTATACGGGCAGGTTTTCCGCTAGGACAAGACTCCCAAGGTACATGGGACCTGTGTCCTATGCGCGTCACGTGATCACCATGAACCTGTGCGCTCGGTGATGCGGCAAACCGAGCCCTTCGGATTCCGCTAGAAGCGGTAGGGTAAAGCGAACGACAGGAAGAAGTCGGATGATTCTTCCGTGAGGCCCGCGCCTGCAGAGATCAAGAGGGAGAGATTCTTCGAAACCAGGAATCCTGCGCCGAGCGTAAAGAAACCTACCCTGGCCCTTGGCAGGCCATAGCTTCCCAATGCTGTTGAATCGACTCTCGTCCCACCGACAAAGGAGTACGTCACGCCTGCATCAAAGGTGATCTCCGGCGTGGCGACTAGCGAGGCACCGAAACTCATGCCCGCGGTACTCCCCGGCGCAATGCGCCCTGAAAATTTCGCCTCACCCAGCAAGTTGTCCGCGTTCACGTATTTCGCATAGGGATGCGCATGGGAAATATCGCCATAGATGGCAACCGGATCAAGGCGCTTCAGCGCGGAGAGTCGGGCGCTCACTACCGGAAAGGCAGAACCAATGGAGACGGGATCAAAGGCTTTCTTGTTGCTATTGTCCTGGTAGCCCAGGCTTGCGACCAGGGAAGGCGAACGGTCGGTTTCGTCGACGAGCTGCTTGGCAAGGTTGACGGACCAATCGCCCATTCCACGGTTGGAGCCGATCGAAGTATTCCGGTATAGGTAGGGCACGCTCGCGCTGAGCATCATCCCGGCGGGCAAACCGGCTTGTACGCCCAGGCTTCCGGCGTATCCATCGCTACGGGTGCGAAGTGCGTTGGACGCTGAATAGGTCCACCCGAACCCCGGGATCAGACGGTATGAGCCCGAAGGAAGCAACACCAAACCCCGGGCGACGAGGGCCTCCTTGATGGCGGTGGTCGTTTCGGGCGTTTCCGGCGCGCTTGTGACGGGCGCACGCCCCAGATCCCGCAGGGCGGGCTGTTCAGATGGCGTACGCCCGGAGAGCTGCTGTTCAAGCTCCGTGACCCGGCGGCGAAGCTGCTCGTTAAGGGTTTTCTGGGCCTCCAACTGCTGGCGTAGCTCATCCGTGGTCTGTGCCTGCAGCGGTAAAGCGGTGAGACTCAGTGCGAGTGCCACGATACTGGCGAGGCGTGATCTCATGGCCATATCTTTCTTCGAGCGATTCAATTCTTATTGATGACGAATACCAGACCGTCCATCCACACTTTCTTGAACGCATCAAGCGACATCGTGCGATTTCCGTAGGCCGGATCGGCGAGGTGGACCTGGTCTCCCCGAATCTCATTCAAAACCACATAGTGGTCAGCACCATAGGGATTGATGGGAACGATGGCGGCCGGGAATAGCTTGAGGTCTTCGCTGGATAGGTTCTGATAGGCGGCCCCTGTATACCCGCGGCCCTCGACGAATCGCTTCATGTCCAGAAGCGAAAAACCGCCTCGGGCCCTTACCTTTGCCGCCTCCGTTTGCTCCAGCATCTTGGCGGCGACCTGCCGCTCGGTCACCGGATCCTGAAAGCGGTAAGTCAGCACGGTGGCAAGCGCTGCCGCGGCGCAGGTGTTGTCCCACTGCTGTATCACTACCGCTCTTTCCCGGATCTCCTTCAAGGATTGCATACGAAAATCCGCTGCATTGGCAGCAGGCAGAAGTGTAGCGGCGATAACAAGAGCGAGGCAGCATGCCGCGGCTGAATCGGTATGCATGGCGTTCCCCTCAGAATGCCCTGTAGGTATCCGGAAATCCGGTGCGCAACTTGGTCTCGCGCCAGACGAAATTGCACCATCCTGAGCCGCGGCGAAGCATAATTTCCATAGCGACGTGGCAGTGTATCAAAAGAAACACCCCGGGCAGGGGTGTTCTCAAAAACCAAGCTTCACCGCAACGCGAGCCGGCAGTCAGCCGGCGGCGCGTATGGGAGGATTACATGCGACCTTGATTTGTAAAGATCTTGAGACTCGGGCTTCGGCCGGGACCGGTCGTGCTCACGGTCGAGGTAGTAGTTGTACTCACCACTTTAGTGGTTGGGGTCAGCTTATCGAGCAGGTTCGCGTACGTGAGATCATCAAGCTTGCCAGTGACGCAACTGTGTCTGCCCCCTTGGCCGCCTTCGCTCGGACAGCTCAAGGTCACACTAATGACAGTAGCAGAGGTAGTGATGCTGCTGGTTCCCTGCCCGCCCGGAGACTTTGCCGGCTTGGTTGAATATCCCTGGAACCACTCGGTAGAGTCCGATGCCGGAAGCGTAAAAGTGAAAATATATTCATTTCCCGCGACAATCCGATCCATCTGCGCATCGGTCAATTGAATCGGCGCTTTGCCAGCATCGGCCATGGCCAAGGAAGCTGCTGCAAGCAGGCTTGCCCCCAGCATTGAATGAATCACACCCTTCTTCAGTTGCAGCGTCATGATGTCTCCTCCTTCCGATTTTACGATGCCATCCCATGTACCCGACGCCGAGTTACATGGTGAAGGCATCTAGCACCACGCAACCAACAATTCATGCAAATATACTGCTGATATTAACCCTTGTCGATCCCTACAATTCTCCGTTGACCGCCTCCAGCCGCGATTCGATGATTTTCGCCGCCACGCCCACCTTGCCGCCGCGATCCTCGACCCGCACGATCTCTCCCCGGCACCGGAACATCAGTTTCCCCGCGGGACCCTGAAGTTCGATCGCGAAGCTGATTTCGCTTCCCGGCGCGTAATTCACGTCGGTCTCGAAGAACACGCCCGATGCGCTGACGTCCCGGGTGATTCCGGTCGCGCCATCCAGACTGACCGGGAGCGCCGCAGGCACCCGTTCGTCTCTATTTTTCTTGGCACTTAAGCTCGCCATGGTTGCACTTGCTCCTGAAATTATTTGTGTTCGCCTGGAAGAGGAATATACGCTGGCTCAATGTAGGGCGCATGAGAGCCGGCTACGGATTCGGGTAGTTGACGCCACCTAAGCAGGCAGGTTTTCCCTTGGGACAAGACTTCTATCAAACATGGGACCAGTGTCCTATACGCGGCCATTGCGGAGATTCCGGGCGCTCAGCCCGGCTGGTTGAGTCCGTGCTTGTTGGCGTAGATAAACAGCTCCAGCCGGTTGGCGACTTCGAGCTTGGCGTGGATGGAGGTGAGATGGTTGCGCAGGGTGCTCTCGCTGATGTGCAGCATTTCGGCCACGGCCCGGGCGTCCGCCTTGCCATTGGCCGCCATGACCGCGATGACCGCCCTCTCCCTGGAGGTCAGGCTGGAGATCTTGCGTTGTTCCGGATGGACTTCTTCAACGGTGCTCTTGCGCGAAAGCTCGACGAAGACCCTGCCGGTGGTGACGCGATTCAGCCATAACTGCCCCTGGTGAATTTTCTCTATTGCCTTCGCTATGGTGTCGGCCGTATCCTGCTTATCAACGATACCCCTGGCGCCGGCAATCGCGGCCTTGTCGTGTATTGCCTGGTCGCGGGACCGCGTCAGAACCAACAGCTTCGCTTTCGACCCGGCAATCAGCCCGGATATCGCATCCAGCCCGCTTTCCTCGCCGAGATCCAGGTCGAGCACGATGACGTCGGGGGACAGCTTGCGCGCCAGCTCGAGGGCCTCGGTGCGGTTCGTCGCGCTGCCGACCACTTCCATTTTCGGCTTTTCGCGCCCGACCAGTTGTTCCAGCGCCCACAGCAGGGTGCGGTGGTCGTCGACGAGCAATACCCGGATGGGTTTGGGAATCTGTGGGGACATGACGCTATGCCGGTTGCCTGTGTCCGTTTGGAGCGCGCATTAGTATAACGATAACCGTCTAAGGTAGTATTTTCGGGTTCACCTACCGCGGCCAAGCGCAGGCATCGCGCCGGGAGCCCAAAAAAACCCGCATCGCGGCCGCGCCAAGCCTGCCGTGAAGACCTTATCATGATAGGCTGAACGCGAACCATAGACCAATGGGCAAGCCAAGTCCATCTATTGACCCTCATGGATTCGAACGCTGACCAGGAAGTGCTCGACGCGGCGCTGACGCTGATACACACGCGCCAGCACACTTCACCCAAGCGCCTCGGCGACCCGGGTCCGGACCGCGCGCAAGTTGAGAAGATCCTCAGCGCAGCGGGCGCCGCGCCGGATCACGGGCTCCTGACGCCCTGGCGCCTGATCATCGTCCCGCCGGAACGGCGCCATCTGCTGGCCGAGGCCTTTGCCGAGGCGCTGGTCGAGCGCGATGGCGAGGCCACAGAGGTGCAAAAACAGGAGGCGCGGGCGAAAGCTTACCGCGGTCCTTTTCTGGCACTGATGCTCGCGCGTCTCGATCCCGATCTGGGGCCCACCCACCCGCAGGAGCGCATGATTTCCGCGGGTTGCGCGATTCAGAACATGCTGTTGACCGCCCATGCGCTTGGCTTCGGCGCGGGCCTGTCGAGCGGCAGGGCGCTGTACTCGCGGCAGATAAGGGCGCTTTTCGGGCTGAACGCGCATGAACAGCCGCTTTGCTTCATGACTTTGGGCACGGTGCTTAGGCGCAAGCCGGTGCAGCCGAGGCCGGTGATGGCCGACTACACCTCCACCCTTTAACAGGGACCCGCACCGCTACCTCGACCCGGCTACACGGGCCCCGCCGTGGGCGGCAGTTTCTCGCCGGGCAAGCGATCGATGTCGACGCCATCGCGGCCCAGGTCGACGGCAAGTTCATGAGTGCCTTCGCGCTCCGGCGCTGGCCTGATGTAGTACAATCCGACTACCTTAAGGAGCCAGGTCATGGCCACTACCGCCACCAGCATAAAATTGCCGTCCACCCTCAAGGCCGAGTTGGAAAAACTCGCCCGGCGCTCCGGCGAGACTACCCACGCGGTCATGGTACGCGCGCTGGCCGAACACGTTGCAGCGGCCAAGCGCTATCGCAGTTTTCTCGACGACGCTGCGCGCGCCGATGTCACCATGCAGGAAAGCGGTCTCGGCTATGCGATGCAGGACGTACACGCATACGTCGCGGCCAAGGTGCGCGGTGAGCGGGCGAAGCGGCCAAGCCCGGTGAAGTGGCGCAAGTAATCTACGCCGACGAAGCGCTCGCCGATCTGGTGCGGCTGGCGGAGTTCCTGCTGGAGCACGCCCCGGAGTCGGCCCCTGCCGTTCTGGCGCGCGTGACCGATGCAATCGAAATCCTGGCGGACCATCCGCTCATTGGCCGCCGCGTGGAAGGCGAGTTGCGCGAGTTGGTGATCCTGCGCGGCGCCTCGGGCTACCTCGCACTGTACCGCTTCGACCCGGTTCGCGATGTCGTTCGGATGCTGCGCATTCGGCACCAGCGCGAAGTCGGTTATCGCGACTGAAGGGCGCTGCTTCAGACGCTTCCTCGCCCGAGCGCGGGCCACCGCTTTCCTGCCTGATTCGTTCGACTGTGCCCCAGGAAACTGTTGACAATTCCTGTATTTCCATTATTATCGAAATATAGAAGGGGATGTTGCCGCGGTCGTACGCAGGATTGCTTGGAGTTGGGCGGCGGGTTCTCTGCCTCGATGCGGCGGATCGTTCCTGACTGCGTATGGCGGCGATTTGTTCAGGCTGGAGACTGGAAAGGCCGAGGATGAAACAGAATCCAAACGCGGAAGACATTATTCGCTATGCCGACATGCTGGCGGCCATGGGAACGGAGCCGCGGCTGCGGATCATGCGCCTGCTGTTGTCGGCGCACCCGGACGGGCTGGTGGTCGGCGAGATCGGGAACGAGCTCGATATGCCCAGCTCATCCCTGTCCCATCACCTGGAAAAGCTGAAAAACGAGGGGCTTGCCGTAGTCAAGCGCGAGAGCACATTTCTGCGTTACTCCGCCAATACGGCGACGTTGAGCGAACTGCTTCGCTTTCTTTACGCCGAATGCTGTACGCGCAATCAGGTGATCGAGCCGAAAGCGATCGTTCAAGTCGCCGGATAGCAGGAGCCGATGCGGCCTCGCGTGAATGCCCTGTCTTCGGCAATGTTTCCACGCCTGACGCGTCCGACATTCAAATCCAACCATCAACAACGGAGCATGTAAATGAGCGCAGAGAACATCAAGGAAGTCGTAAAGACCAAGTACGGCCAGTTTGCATTGCGCGTACAGGGCGGAAGCGCGTCCTGCTGCGGTCCCGCCCCCGCGGTGGGCGGCGGTTGCGATCCGATAACCGCCAATCTCTACAGCACACAGCAAAGCGGCGACGTGCCGGACGAGGCCCTGCAGGCCTCGCTCGGCTGCGGCAATCCGACCGCGCTGGCGCAGTTGAATCCGGGCGAGACCGTGCTCGATCTCGGCTCCGGCGGCGGCATCGACGTGCTGCTTTCGGCCCGGCGCGTCGGCGCCACAGGCAAAGCCTACGGCCTGGACATGACCGACGAAATGCTGGCGCTGGCACGCGAGAACCAGCGCAAGGCCGGCGTGAGCAATGTCGAGTTCCTGAAAGGCGAAATCGAGAATATTCCGCTTCCCGACAACTCGGTCGACGTTGTCATTTCCAACTGCGTGATCAATCTGTCGGCCGACAAGGACCGCGTGCTGCGGGAGACATTCCGGGTGCTGAAACCGGGCGGACGCTTCGCCGTCTCCGACGTGGTCGTCACCGGCGAGATCCCCGCGGCAATCCGCAAAAACGTCGAATTGTGGATCGGCTGCGTAGCCGGAGCGCTGCGCGATACCGACTACACCGCGAAACTCGCCGCGGCCGGCTTCGAAGAGATAGGCATCGAGCCGACGCGGATCTACAGCGTCGAGGATGCGCGGCAGTTTCTCGCCGGGCAAGGGATCGACGTCGACGCCATCGCGGCCCAGGTCGACGGCAAGTTCATGAGCGCCTTCGTGCGCGCCAGCAAGCCATCGGAAAAAAACACGCCGGCCTGATGTAATACAATTTGTCGCGGCCGAGGCGCGCCACGGCGCTACTTCAGAAGCTTCCTCGCCCGAGGACGTGCAGCCTTGCCTCCCGCGGCCCGAGCGAGCAGCCACTTGTGCACGTCGGCGGCTTCCATCACCTGACCATAGCGAGCCACTTCCTGCCGCGCTTCCAGTGCCGACGCGACGAATGCGCCGCGAATTTCTTCGCGCGGCCCGCGCGGCGATTGCATCGAGCATAAACGCATGATGCGCCGCAGTTCCATGGCATGACTCCCGCTGGATCAAATCAGAATTTCAGCCAAACTTTTTCACGCCCGCCTTCTTCGCTGCATTCTGCAAATCTGCATCGAGCGTAGCCAGCGGTATGCCCTGGCGCAGGGCAAGTTCAAGGTAGGATGCATCATAGGCGGATAACTTGTATCGCCGCGCCAGTTGCAGCGTGCCTGACAGCGCGTGCGCGAATGTGGCCGCGTCCACCTCAATCTCTACGCCTTCCAGCATTTCAAGAAACGCCTCGCTACGCGCTTCCGTCACCAAGCCTTTAGCTTCCGCCCTGGCAATGACGTTTGACACTTCAAGCCCCCATGTCACGGGTACGCGTGCGCTGGTCTTTTTCATCGCATCCAGCACTTTCCCGGCATAGGCAAGCTCGTGTGGCTTGCCGTCGCCAAAGAACCAGCGCATGGTCACCGAATTGTCGAGGACAAAGCTCACGCGCGCCCCTCATCGATGAGCGCTTTGATGTTTACACCACGCACCGGATCGGACAGCATGAACGCCTTGAGCTTTTCTGCCGCCGAAACCTTGTCCTTCACCCTCGCGCCCAAGCTGGGCACCAAATCCGCAATTGCTTCGCCACGATTGGTGATGGTAAAGCTTTTGCCGGTCTTTACCTGTCTCAGCAATTCGGGAAGCTTTGTTTTCGCTTCATATGAACCAATTTCGATCTTCATGACGTTCCCCGACAACGCGCATTTGATGCAGACTAGTATATAGACTAGTCGAACAAAAATCAAAGAGGCTGAACTACATCAGGCGGACTTCATGTTCCCGCTCCCAACCAAGGAGTTTGAGAATTGGAGATCACAACTTGTGAAAAACTGCAGCATCACGAGGAAGACCGTAGTGGCGGCACTAAACGTCACCGCGCACATCGCCCGTCAAATCCTCGTCATCCGCGACCAGAAGGTCATGCTCGACGCCGATCTCGCGGCGCGCTTCCCGGACGATTAGATGTTCCAGCTCGGTCGCGCCGAGCGCGGCGGATGCTTTGCGCTAGGCGACATAGAGCCCACGGGCGCTGATTCCGGGATTCGATTTGCCAAGCGACCCGTACCCGCACAGACATTACCCCCCAGTTGCATCGAAAAGCCGCTTAACCAGCGCCGGATCGGGCCACTCGGCAAACTGCGGCTGATCGTCGCTGATGGCGGCCCAGGGCGCCTTCGAAGCAACGAACGCATGATAGGCAACGCGCATTCCCGGATCCTGCTTCAGCGTACCGCAGCGGACCGAGACGATGTGCTTCGTCTTCTCTCCCTGGCTGTAGATCGGCGAACCGCAGCCAGAGCAGAAATAGCGGAACTTCTGCGGGCTCGACTCGTAGGCCGCGAGGCTTTCCCTGCCTGCGGTGATCCTGAACTTCGCGGCATCGACAATGATGTTCGTCACGAACGATGCGCCGGACGCCGCGCGGCATTTGCCACAATGGCACTGGTACATAAACCGGGGCTTGTCCTCGATTTCGTACCCTATCCTGCCGCACAAGCAAGCACCGCTTAGTGTCTGTGGCATCCTGAAGCTCCTTCGATCAACTGGCGTCGCCAGTGACTGGCAACGCGTACTCCCCGCCATGAGGGGTCATTCGCAGTTCGCAATTTCCAGCCCCAAAGCGGTGGTTGAGCTTTTGCAGTAGATATCATTTGCCGTGGTCGAGTGCGAGAGCTCATCTCGACGAGTTTCGAATCAGGATGCCCGCTTCGCCAGCCGCGCCTCCACCAGCCGGGCAAAGAAACTCGCCCCCAGCGGCAGCGCCGCGTCGTTGAAGTCGTAGCCCGGGTTGTGCACCTCGCAGCTGCCCTCCGCCGCGCCGTTGCCGATGTTGACATAACACCCCGGCACTTTTTCCAGCATGAAGGAGAAGTCTTCCGAGGCCATGATCAGCGGCGGATTGCGCTCGACCATGCTCGCGCCCACCAGTTCGGCGCAGATGCCGGCCGCGAATTCGGCTTCCCGGGGATCGTTGACGGTGGGCGCGAACAGGAACCTGAAGTCCACCTCGGCCGTCGCGCCGAAGGCCTCGGCCACCCCTTTGGCGATGCGCCTCATCGACGCTTCGACCAGCGCCATTACGTCGCGCGAAAACGCGCGCACGGTGCCGGCGAGCTGTGCCGTCTGCGGAATCACGTTGTAGGCGTCGCCGGCGTGGATCTTGGTCACCGACAGCACGGCGGTTTCCACCGGCGGGGCGTTGCGCGAGACGATGGTCTGCAGCGCGATCGCGATATGCGAGGCGACGATGACCGAATCGACGCCGGTCTCCGGCCGCGCGCCGTGCGCGCCCTTGCCGGTGACGCGGATGTCGAAGAACGCCCCTGCCGCCATCATCGGACCGGCGCGCACCGCGAACTGCCCGAGCGGCATCCCGGGCCGGTTGTGCATGCCGAAAATGGCATCGCACGGGAACTTCTCGAACAGGCCGTCGTCGACCATCGCCCTGGCGCCGCCCAGTCCTTCTTCAGCCGGCTGGAAGATGAAATGCACCGTGCCGTCGAAATTGCGCGTCTCCGCCAGATAGCGCGCCGCGCCGAGCAGCATGGTGGTGTGCCCGTCGTGGCCGCAAGCGTGCATCTTCCCCTGGTTGCGGGAACGGTGCTCGAACGTGTTCCCCTCGGCGATCGGCAGCGCGTCCATGTCCGCGCGCAGGCCGATCGAGCCCGCGCCGG
>Ga0315281_10014757_pt1 | contig 10515 bp, 9 predicted proteins | sample YL17G07_0_MG_FD_204540 | JGI IMG/M metagenome (GOLD analysis project Ga0315281, IMG submission 204540) | Sediment microbial communities from Yellowstone Lake, YNP, Wyoming, USA - YL17G07_0 | ecosystem: Environmental > Aquatic > Freshwater > Lake > Sediment | place: USA: Wyoming | collected...
AGCGGTGATCCAGCTTACCCTTGAATTTATGGATAATCATCTGGTCGCTTGTCGAAATGGAAAGGTTAAGGTACTTTAAATGCGGCACCAGTTTAAAAGCAGTTATTACATCCTCTTTTGTCGCGCGCAGCCAGCCGCTCAATCTTATCCCGGAAAAACCTCCCAATTTTACCAACTCTAGGTTGGCATTAAGGTAATTGGTCTCATGACGGGTAAGCGGGAAGCCGAACTCCGACTGAAAAACCCCCATCTGGTCAAGATACCAGTTAATCATGGTCTTCTGCAGCTTGGAGAGGCAGATACGCGAGGTCTGCACCCCGTCGCGGTTAGTTACGTCAAGCAGATAAATCTTTGGTTTATGCTCCATATTCACCTCTTAATTGTTTTCCTAAGCTCTTCTCTATCCGGGACCCCCCGGGAGGAAAAAATCTCGCGGTTATCCAAAAGATAGGTTGGGCCGAACATAATCTCCAACTCTTTATTCAAGCTGATATTTTTCTTAAGCAGGTTTGCGCCCTCAGGCCCTCTGGAGCATGTTTTCACCTTAGGCGCATTGTCTTGGTCCAGGCAATCCTCCCACCAGGAGCTGTTTATGTTCTTAGAGCGGCAGATCAAATAATCCCAGAATTCTTTCGGGTAATATTTCTGCACGCATACGGCGCGTAGATACTCCTCTGTTTCAGGGACGCCATTTTGGGCATCAAAACCAGCACCTTTTTTAACCGCCAGAAAATGCAGGGTTGGCTTAAACTCTTTCGTGACTTTCAAAAGCTTGTCCGTCTCTTTTTCAAATAAACTCAGGAATAAATCGAAACTTCCTTTTTTGGCCTGACGGTCAAAAAAATAGGATATGCCGCCTACTAGCGGCTTAAGCAAGTAAGAATTACCTTTTAATTCCAGGTTATCCTTGATCCTGGCAAAGTTTTTCTCTCTTTCTATTTCCCTGCCCAAAATATACGCGGGCAGCCCCTTAATTGATAAATCATTAATCAGCTTCCGAGCGCGCGCCTCCGGTAAATAAACATACTCCGCAGTTATCCCGGGAAACTGTTCTTTTAGAAAAGCTAAGACCGGGCCCGCGTTGCAGGTAGCGCAGTCTTTGGCGCTAATCACAAGCAAATTGATTGTATTTGGTTTAGTAAAGGTGCAGCTGGATTTGGATTCTCCCTGGTTTTCACAACTTCCCACAAAACCTTCCTTTTTGCAATTAACATCGGAATAGCAACGCGGCAGAATAGCTTTTATACCCGGATCATCGGCAAATTTATCCGAAAGCTTGATCTCTTCGATTTTGCAATTCAGGAGCTTGCCATCCTTGACTTCCAGGGTTAATTTTCCTAACGCGCGGCCTTGCCAAACCGGGCGCAGGAGAAAAGTTGAATCAACTTTAGTTTGCAGATCAACTTTTGCGGGATTATACCCTATAAAAAGTATATCAATCCCTTTAACCTGAGAAATTAATCTTAGATCTTCATTCTCGCCCAGGGTGCTTAAAACGGCTATCACTTCTACCCCTTGTTTTTTAAGCCGGCTGACCAGCGTGCCTATTGACTTGGCCTGATTGATCTTTAAACCTTCTGATTTCTGGCCCGCCTCTAAATTAGTTAAACCGATAATCCCTATTTTTACCCCGCCTGTTTCCTTAATTATATACGGGGCCACTTTATCCGAATCTAAATTAGCGCCCAGGAACGCGGGGTTGGTTTTCCTGGCGTTCTTCAAAAAGAAATCCTTGCCGAAGTTAAACTCATCGGGACCAACGCCAACAGCGTCATATCTCATAAGCTCCATAGCCTTAAGATTAATCTCTGAACGCTGCATATCCAACCGGCTATTCTGAGTATATTCATCCATCAGACCTCCGGCAGTAAAGCTCCCCGCATCCAACAACAGGAGGTCCGGATACTTCTTCCTTAGTTCTTTTACCAGCGTAGAACGGCGGGCAACTCCTCCATCCTGCTCTATAGGGCAGCTGCAGGTATAAAGCATGGCGTGGGTTTGGCCGGTGTAAAGAATAATTGCTTCTTTAGCGTAAAGATTGCTTAAGGTTAGGGTGAGAAAAACAAAAGAAAGGAATAGGATTGTCTTTTTCATGTCTTGATCACCTTTACGGTTAAAATATTTTCTAATTTCTTTATCTTCTCCTGGATATCCACGCTAACCTGGCTATCCACATTTAAAACGCTGATCGCCTTGCCGCCGGGCTTATCCCGGCCAAAGGTCATGGCAGCGATGTTTATTCCCTGCTGGCCCATAAGCGTCCCTAAGCTTCCGATTAAACCCGGCTTATCCCAGTTGCGGATAAAAACCATCTCTCCTACCGGATACAACTCCAGGTAATAATCATCGATTTTTACGATACGCGGCTGCTTATTGCTGGAAAGCGTCCCGCAGACCGACTTAGTTTCTTTATCCGTCTTAATCTCCAATTGGATGAGATTGACGAATTCACCTTCTTGGCTGGATTTTGACTCCCGCAGTTTTATCCCTCTCTCCTTAACTAAAGATACGGCATTCACAAAATTCACCGTCTCTTTCAATATAGGCGAAAGCACGCCTTTGGCCAAAGCCATGGTAACCGGACTTAAATCATGCACGGTAATCTCTCCGCTGTATTTTATATTCAGCTCCTGGAATCTCCCCTCGACTAACTGCGCGGCAAACATCCCCAGCTTCTCCGCCAGGTTCACATAAGGATTAAGGATCTTGCAAACCTCTGCCTCTAAACAGGGATAATTTGCGGCGTTACGGATTCCCCGGCCAAGCAGCGCATCGCGCACAATCTCAGCTACCTCAACCGCCACATTAACCTGGGCCTCCTCGGTAGAGGCGCCTAAATGCGGGGTGATGATCACGTTGTCCAGCTTCAGAAGCTCATTATCCGCGGAAAGCGGCTCGCTCTCAAAGACATCCATGGCTGCCCCCGCGACCTTGCCCTCTTTAAGCGCTTTAACCAAAGCCGGCTCATCAATGATCCCGCCGCGGGCGCAATTAATCAGGCGCGCGCTTTTTTTCATTAAAGAAAACTCTTTATCCGAAATCATATGCCGGGTCTCATCAGTCAGCGGGGTATGCACGGTGATATAATCAGATTCCTGAAGCACCTTCTTCAGTTCCGCGATCTCCACCCCGATATTCTCGGCAACATCCGCGGATAAAAACGGGTCGTAGGCTAAAATCTTCATCCCGAATGAGAGGGCGCGCTTGGCTACTTCGGAACCAATACGGCCAAAACCCACCACTCCCAGGGTCTTGCCATAAAGCTCAACACCCATAAACTTGGAGCGCTTCCATTCCCCTTTCTTCGTCGAAGAATTCGCCTGCGGTATATTTCTGGAAAGGGCAAGGATCATGCTAAAAGTATGCTCCGCGGTAGAAATTGTATTTCCCGCCGGGGTATTCATCACAATAATCCCTTTTTTCGTGGCTGCCTCCAGATCCACATTATCTAAACCTACGCCGGCGCGGCCGATAACCTTAAGCTTTTTGGCCGCTTCAATTATATCTTTGGTCACTTTGGTCGCGCTACGCACAACCAGCCCATCATAATCCTTGATTATCTCTTTTAAGGCATCCGGTTTCAAATCCGTCTTTACATCTACAACAAGCTCTTTAGACTCTTGAAATACCTTAAGCCCTTCTACGGATAACGCGTCGCTGACTAAGATCCTGATCATTTGTTCACTCCCTATTATAATATTATTTCAAAAACACCTCTTCCGCGGCCTTAATACCCGCGCCTAAAGTAAATTTATAGCCCATCTGCGCTAAAACCTTCTCCAGACAGGATAAGCCGGTAATAATATCAAACTCCGCGATAAAACCCATATGTGCGATGCGGAAGACCTTGCCCTTTAATTCAGCCTGGCCTCCGGCAATAGTGACCCCGTAGGTATCGCGCATGGTTTTAACCAGCTTTTCTCCGTCAATGCCTGAGGGCACCTTTACCGCCGTAACCGCCTCAGAGGCTGCCGTAGGCGCGAATAACTCCAGGCCCAAAGCCTTGACCGCGGAGCGTACAGCATCCGCCATTTTCCTATGCCTGGAAAAAATATTCGGAAGAGTATCCTGCTGCATCATTTTTAAAGCTTCATTTAAGGCGATAATCAAAGTGATTGAAGATGTAAATGGGGTATCATTTTTTTCCAGGGCCTTCCTGGCCTTTCTTAAATCCAGATAATAACGCGGGGATTTAGAGGTCTCTACCAATTTCCAGGCTTTAGGGCTGACGGAAATAAAACCTAATCCCGGAGGCAGCATCAGGCCTTTCTGTGAACCCGAGACCACCACATCAACCCCCCAGGCATCGGTCTTCAAATCAATCGCGCCCAGGCCGCTGATAGCGTCAACCACTAAAACCGCTGGGTTAGCTTTCACTATCCCGGCAATCTTCTCGATATCGTTATCCACGCCCGTAGAGGTTTCGCAATGAGTAGCAAATACAGCTTTTATCCCGGGGTTGGCTTTTAATCTTTTGCTTATTTCTTCCGGATTGACTGCTTTCCCCCACTCTACATCAATAATCTCGCAGTTAATCCCATAGGCCTTGGCGATCTCAGTCCATCTTTCCCCGAATTTTCCGCCCTGCACGACCAATGCGGTATCCCCGCAAGAAAGCAAGTTCATTACCGCTGTCTCCATTGCCCCGGTCCCGGAAGAAGATATGATAAAAACAGAATTGGAGGTCTGAAACACGTGTTTTAGTCCCTCGCTTACCTCTTTCAGGATCGCCTGAAACTGCGGGGTGCGGTGATGGATGATCGGCCTGGCCATTGACTCGCAAACCTGAGGAGGTAAAGGAGTCGGCCCCGGGGTAAGTAAATAATTCTTTTTCATTTCTCTTTCTCCCTGCGCAGAGGCGCGTACCGGCCTATCCTTTAAGGCCGGGTATATTAATCTGACTGTTTATTTTCCTATTTCTTCTTCGTTTCAGGTAAAATCACTTCATCGACTAAACCGTAATCCTTGGCTTCCTGAGCGGACATGAAATAATCCCGGTCCGTATCCTTCTGCAGCCTCTCCAGGGGCTTGCCTGTGTGGCGGGCCAAAATCTCATTGATCCGGTCACGCATCCTTAAGATCTCCTGGGCATGGCGCGAGATATCCTCTGCCGCACCCTGCACACCGCCCCAGGGCTGATGGATCATGATCCGCGAATTAGGCAATGCCTGGCGTTTTCCTTTTGTGCCGGCGCAAAGTAAAAGCGCTCCCATACTGGATGCCTGTCCCACGCAATAGGTAGCCACATCGCACTTCAAAAACTGTATGGTATCATAAATGGCCAGGCCCGCGGTAACCGAACCTCCGGGCGAATTGATATAAACATTAATATCTTTATCTTTCTCCTCCATCTGCAGGAATAACATCTGGGCAATCACCAGGTTAGCCACATAATCATCGATAGGAGTGCCGATAAATAAAATGCGGTCCTTTAATAGGCGGGAATAGATATCATAGGCGCGCTCATAACCCCGGGCAGTCTGTTCGATCACTATAGGAACCAAAGTCTGCATTTTTGTATCCATCTTTCCTCCCTCCATTGTTAAGAAGTTTCCTGCCAATCTGCCTCTCGTAATAAAAATTCCATTACTCTTTGCGGCATATGGTCGTCAATAGGAATATTTTCTTGTTTTGCGATTTGGCTTAAGACTAAATATACCTTAACCTGTTTTTTAGCCTCGGGAGTGATCCCCTCCAGGATCATTTTCTCCTGCTCTTCGATTTTATCCCTCGGCAGGCCTTTCATCGCCAGATCCAGCTTTGTCTGCCTTAGCATATCCTGAGTTTGCCGGTTCACCAAACCCTGGGGCAGCTTAAACTCCAGGCCTTTCATCAGATTTTCAATCAATTCATTTTCAATGCGCGAGCGCTCCTGGTTTTCTTTGATAAGAAAAATCTGCCTCTCCACCGCCCTTTCCATCTCTGCCAAATTAGGATAACCCAAAGAGCGGCTGAATTTATCGTCCAGGCTTTGAGCCTTGCGCGACTCTTTAACAGAATCAATCTGCCTTTTTATCTCATCCGCGATGACAACGATCTTTTTGAAACTTACCTTCTGGTTTTTATAATGCTTGAGTTGTATCTCCGGGCTTACCTCGACAGTAGCCTTAAAAGAAAGGTTAGAGCGGTCAAGCCTTACTTCAGTTATCTGCGGCAGTTCGATTACGTCAAGCTTCTCTGCGGCGATGGCTTGATTGTACACATCAGGGACCAGTTCTTTTAAAACCTGCTCATGCACAGCTGCGGAATAATGTTTTTCCAAAACATCCCGCGGGGCTTTTCCCGGGCGGAATCCCGGGACCTTGGCCTCTTTGGCTATTTTGGCAAAAACATCCTCGAATTTATTTTTAACCAGCTCCCCGCTTACAGCTACGTTAATCTCGCGTTCAGTGCCATCCAACTTCTTTACTTCGGTTTTCATCACAATCCTTTCTTGAAATTATCTCTTGGCTCACATGCGGAATTTCTCACCCAAATAGACCTGGCGCGCCTGCGGATGATTAATCAGTTCGTGCGCCGTGCCTGAAATAAGGATCGAGCCGTCGGCAATCAGATATGCCCGGTCGGTTATGGAAAGCGTTTCCCGGACATTATGGTCGGTAAGCAGGATTCCCAAACCCTTCGCCTTAAGCTCTTTAATAATCTCCTGCGCCTCATTTACAACTATCGGATCAATCCCGGAAAAAGGCTCGTCAAGAAGTATGAAAGACGGATTAGTCACCAGCGCCCGGGTTATCTCCAGTCGCCTTCTCTCTCCGCCGCTTAACGTATAAGCTTTATTTTTTGCCAGATGCGCGATATTCAGCTCTTCAAGCAAAGAAACCAGCCTGCGCTTTCTCTCCTGCCTGCTGACAGGTAAAGTCTCAAGAATTGCGTTTATATTTTCTTCAACCGTAAGTTTCCTGAATATGGAAGCTTCCTGGGAAAGATAACCTATGCCAAAACGCGCGCGCTCATGGATCGGGAGGCTGGTGATCTGGTGGTTATCAAAAACAATCGTGCCGGTGTCAGGAGTGACAATACCCACAATCATATAGAAAATCGTAGTTTTGCCCGCGCCGTTGGGGCCAAGAAGCCCGACGATCTCTGAGCGTTTAACCGTAATATCCACGCCCTTGACGACCTGCCTGCCGTCATATGATTTGGTTAATCCTTTAGTTTCCAAAAGCCGCATTCATCTTCTCCGTCTGATAAATTGTTATCTGAGGCCTGCCGGTTAAAACCATTCTTTTATCCGCGGCGCTGTAAATTGCCTCCTGGCTGAAAGAGGTATTTTCACCGCGCAAAATGCGCACATTCCCCCGGGCGACGATCTTATCTATAGAGCTGGCCATAGCCAGAGACTCCTGGGTGCCCTTAGCATCTTCCTGTTTAGGGGTAAAATAAACCAGCATCTTATCGCTGTAAATGGTCAAATCCGGTTTTTCCACTTTAACATTATTATTGAATATGGCAATGTTTTTTTCGTAATCCACCTCAAGCGGCCCGTCGCAGGTAATTGTGATCTTTTCTTTTTTGTTTTTCAGCTTATCCAAAGGCTGGATATCCAGCCGCACGTCTTTCTCTAACTCCACCTGGTTTAAGGCAGTCGCGCCGACCGCGCCCACTCCGGAAAGGAACATATCAAGCTTCTGGATATTTACCTTATCCAGGGTGCTAATGATTTGCTTCTTGCGGTCCCAATCCAGGGAGTTAGTAGTAAGTTTTGCCCCGCTGGATGAGGTAATTACCACATTATTTTCCAGGTGCACAACCCCGCTATTTTTATTAAAATCACCGTTATCCGCGGTAAGCTTGAGGCTGTCATTATCCGCGTAATGGTTGCCCACCACTTCTTTAAGCTTAACTACTTCGTTAAATATATCCGCTCTTTTCCCGGAAAGATCCCAGGCCTTCTTTCCTTTATCGCCAAATCCGGAAAGGGAAAAATCGCCGATCTGCTGATCAGATTCTTTTGCCTGCGTAGCGGCAAAAGATACGGAAACAAAAGATAAAAACGCGAAAAACAAAACTATTCTTTTAAGCCCCATAAAACCTTAATATATCTTTCCACTTGTCCTGCGATTTTAAAATTAGTTCCGCGATTTCCCTGACTGCCCCGCGGCCGCCAGAGTGGCTAGTGACAAAACTGGCCGCCTCTTTTATTTCTCCGGCAGCATTGGCAACGGCTACCGGCATGCCTACCTTCTTCATAAGCGACAGGTCCACCAGGTCATCCCCCACAAAACAAATCTCATCTAAGGCAACTTTGTATTTCTTGAGGATTTTATCCAGCACCGCGGTCTTAGGGAAGATATTCGCGAAAACTTCCGCCACGCGCATATCTTTAGCGCGCGGCCGGATGGTTTTGGAACTCTTGGCTGTAATCAAAATGGTCTTTATCCCGGCCTTGGCCAGGACATAAACCCCTAAGCCGTCATGCACGTCAAAGAATTTAGAGTCGCGCCCCCGGGAATCATAAATTATCCTGCCGTCGGTCAGCACCCCGTCAACATCCAGCAAAAGGAGTTTTATTTTACCGGCTTTTGCCTTAATCTCTTCTTTGATTATCTCATCGGGCATATTTTTAAATTAACCCTGCCTTTAACAAGTCCTGGATATCCAGCAGGCCTACCGGGCGCATATCTTTATCCACCACCGGGATCTCATCGATTCTTTTTGCCTGTAATATGCGCATAGCCTCGGCTGCCAGCATATCTTTGTTTACTACGGTAGGATTTTTAGTCATTACCTCGGAAATCAAACGGCGGGTGAGATTTTTATCGCTTTCCAAATGCCGGCGCAAATCTCCGTCGGTAAATATACCCTTTAGTTTCCCTTTTTTGTCTATTACCGTAGCGCTTCCCGCCCGTGAGCGCGTAATGGCTAATAAAACCTGGGAGACCTTTTTATTCTCATCCACTATTGGGTTGGCTCCCCCGGTGCGCATAATATCTTCTACTTTTAAAAGCAGGCGCCTGCCCAAAGCCCCTCCGGGATGGAAAAAAGCAAAATCCTTTTCCTTAAAACCTTTTTGCTCCAATAAACATATTGCCAGGGCATCCGCCATAGCCAGGGCAGCGGTAGTCGAAGCAGTAGGGGCCAGGCCCAAAGGACAGGCCTCTTTTTTTACCGAGACATCCAGGACTACATCGCTGTATTTAGCCAGGATCGATTTCGGGTTCCCGGTAAGCGAGATGATCACAGAGCCGATCTTCTTCAAGAGCGGCAGCAGCTGCTTCATCTCCTCGGTTGAGCCACTGTTGGAGAGAATGATCACGATATCCTCTCCGGTAACCTTGCCTAAATCTCCGTGGATAGCCTCTGCCGTATGCAAAAATAAACTGGGGGTGCCTGTGGAAGCCAGGGTTGCCGAAAACTTCTGGGCAATGATCCCGGTTTTTCCCATGCCGCTGACCACCACCCTGCCTTTAGTTTTAAGCATAAACTCTATGGCTTTAGCGAAATTCCTGCCCAGGCGCTTTTTAAGCAAGCTGATCGCCTGCGCCTCAATATCCAAAACCTCTTTTGCCCGCTTGATTATGTTTATCTTCATTTTTAAGATAGGTTAAGATAGGGACGGTTCTCAAAACAAAGGAAAAGTGTCCCTTTTTTAGGGGACAGTTCTGCTTCAATTTGAGAACCGTCCCTTATTCTATAGCTGCCTTAATTTTCTTAACCTGCTTCAAAAGTGTTTCTAATTCTTTAAGATTAATCATATTTGCCGCGTCACAAGGCGCATTCGCCGGATCAGGATGCACCTCCAGGAATAAGCCGTCGCAGCCAAAGGCCACGGCTGCCCGGGATAACCCGCTTACAAATTCACTCTGGCCTCCGGAACAACTGCCTTTTCCTCCGGGAAGCTGCACGCTGTGCGTAGCATCGTAAATTACCGGATAACCAAAGTCGCGCATAATCTCTAAACTGCGAAAATCCGTGACCAGATTATTATAACCAAAACTTACCCCTCTCTCCGTAATCAAAATCTTTTTATTCCCCGTGGATTCAATCTTCTTGATTATGGGCAGGATATCCCAGGGGGCAAGGAATTGCCCCTTTTTAATATTTACTACCTTGCCGGTTTTAGCTGCCGCGACTACGATATCTGTCTGACGGCACAAAAATGCCGGTATCTGGATAATATCCAGAACATCAGAGGCCGCGGGGATATCCTGTATGCAATGCACATCGCTTAATATGGAAACTTTAAGCTGCTGCTTTACCGACTTCAAGATCGCCAGCCCTTTTTTTAATCCCGGGCCGCGATAAGAATCAATGGAAAGCCGGTTAGCCTTATCAAAGCTGGATTTAAAGATAAACGGTATGCCCTGGCCTTGGGCGATACGCTTGATCTTCGCGGCGGCCTCAAGGCACGCGCTCTCCGATTCAATTACGCACGGGCCGGCAATAAGCACAAGCTTCTGCTTATCCCCGAACTTTATATTTTTTACATTAACCTGACGCATCAGTGTATTTCCTTTTGTATCTGGCCCTTTGCCCTCTCTAAATCCTCCGGCGTATCCACGCCCACGGTAT
>Ga0315281_10014758_pt1 | contig 10514 bp, 9 predicted proteins | sample YL17G07_0_MG_FD_204540 | JGI IMG/M metagenome (GOLD analysis project Ga0315281, IMG submission 204540) | Sediment microbial communities from Yellowstone Lake, YNP, Wyoming, USA - YL17G07_0 | ecosystem: Environmental > Aquatic > Freshwater > Lake > Sediment | place: USA: Wyoming | collected...
TGCGCGGTCCCACGGCTGCGGGATACGGACGTTCGAGTGGTTGAACATCGCCATGGCATTGAGCAGCACTTCGAAAATCAGCACCGCGAGCACCGGCGGGCCCAGCAGCAGGATTACGGCGAACTTGATTAACAGGGACAGTATCATTTCGATCGGATGAAAGCGCGCACCGGTGGTCACGTCGAAGTCCAGATCGGCATGGTGCATGCGATGCACCCGCCACAGGACAGGCATCGCATGGAACATCAGATGCTGCAGATAGATCGCCAGGTCCAGCACCAGCAGCGAAAGGACCATCGCGAGCGGATAGGGCACGGCGAAGATGTTAAACAGCCCCGCACCGCGCTCGGCGACGAACGCCGCTACGCCAACCGCGGCGACTGGAAACAGTATCCGCAGCAGCGCGGTATTGAGCACGGTGAGCGCCAGATTGTTTGCCCATCGGACTGGCTTGGATTCCCGCAGCTTTCGCCGCGGAGCGGCGACTTCCCAGGCCGCCATCAGGGCGAAGATCCCGAAGAACACCCCAAGCCGGACGCCCATCGCATGAGTGAGTAGCCATGTATCCATGGAAAACCTGAGATTTCTGTTGCGGGTTAAACTAAAACAGGTAATATAATACCATTATTCAATTGATTGATTGAATAGTCAAATGTACAGGACACGACGCGATGTCGGGGCAGAACTTCAAGAGTGACTTGTTCGCGCAATTTGCGCGTATCGGCAAGGCGTTATCCAGCGGAAAGCGGCTGGAAATGCTGGAGTTTCTGGCACAGGGCGAGCGCAGTGTCGAGCAGCTTGCGCGCATGACAATGCTTTCCGTTGCCAACACCTCGCAACACCTTCAGCAGTTGCGCCAAGTGGGGCTGGTGACGGCGCGCAAGGAAGGCCTTTACGTCTACTATCGGATCGCGGGAGATGGCATCGTCCGGCTACTGGCTACGCTGCGTGCCGTGGGAGAAGAAAACCTGGCCGACGTGAACCGGCTAGTTAAGCTTTTTCTCGATAGCAAAGACAGCCTGGAGCCGGTGCCGGCCAAGGAACTGTGGCAACGAGTCAAACAGGGACTGGTGACGGTTCTGGACGTGCGTCCGCCCGAGGAATACGCCCAAGGGCACATTCGCGGCGCGATCAATGTGCCGGTGACGGAACTGAAAAAATGGCTGCATCATATACCGGCTGACCAGGAGGTGGTCGCCTACTGCCGTGGTCCTTATTGCGTATTGGCTTATAAGGCGGTTCAAGTGTTGCGTAAGAAAGGAGTCAAGGCGCGCCGGCTGGCAGACGGTTACCCGGAGTGGAAAAGCGCAGGATTGCCGGTGGATACTCCTTCCTAAATGTTTACGGCGGGTCCCGCTGGCATAACCGTGAGCTGAAGCCGCGCGCCGGCAGCGGCAATGCCGCGCGCGATGCTCATTTCAGCATAGGCGCGAGACCCTTCCAGACGTTTTCGAGCATGATAGTCTGGGCCTCAGCGGTCGGATGCAGATTGTCTTCCAAAAGCAATTCACGCTTGCCGGCCACACCTTCGAGCAGAAACGGCACCAGCGCGCACTTGAAGCGGCGCGCCAGTTCGACGAAAGTCTGCTCGAAATCCCGCGTGTACTGCGGCCCGTAGTTGGGCGGCATCTTCATTCCGACGAGCAGTACCCGGCTGCCGGATTTCTGTGCGGCGCGCACAATCGCGGCGAGATTGTCCCGCATTTGCACCAGCGGCAGGCCGCGCAGGCCGTCGTTGGCGCCCAGCGCCACAATCACGATGGCGGGCTTGCTGGAGACCAGTGTCGCAGCTATGCGTGAGGCGCCGCCGCTGGCAGTCTCGCCGCTGACGCTCGCGTTCACCACGGTATAATCCAGAGGCTTTTGTCGCAGGCGTTCCTGCAGCAGCGCGACCCAGCCGTTTTTCTGGCTGATGCCATAGGCTGCCGAGAGGCTGTCACCATATACCAGCAGGGTCGGGCCGGCATGTGCCAGTCCGCAACCGAGCAGCGCGAGCGCGATTAGAAATTTCCGTATTATGGAGAGCAAATTGGCCATCGTCAGGGCGAGCGGATTGTCGAAAATCGTGCCGGATGGCACGGACACGCTCGCTATTCTGCAGGATATCGAAGTCGAGGTCATGCCCGGTGAAGCGGTGGCCGTGGTCGGCGCCTCAGGCTCAGGCAAAACGACGCTGCTCGGCCTGCTGGCGGGGCTGGACACGCCCACCGCGGGCAGCGTCGCCCTCGATGGTCACGATGTGTTCACGCTCGACGAGGACGGCCGCGCGGCGCTGCGCTCAAAACTACTCGGCTTCGTGTTTCAGTCCTTTCATCTGCTGCCGGCGCTTAACGCAACGGAAAACGTGATGCTGCCGCTGGAATTGGCAGGCGACAGCGCCGCCGCCGTTACCGCCGTGGCGATGCTCGAACGCGTCGGCCTGGGCAAGCGGCTGCGGCATTACCCGAAGACGCTCTCGGGGGGCGAGCAGCAGCGCGTGGCGCTGGCGCGGGCGTTCGTGACCCGGCCCAAGCTGCTGCTCGCGGACGAACCGACGGGTAACCTCGACGCTGCTACCGGTGCTGCCATCATCGATCTCCTGTTCGAACTCAATGCCGAGCGCGGCACGACACTGATGCTGGTCACCCACGACGAGATGCTGGCGCGTCGCTGCGGCCGCCTGATACGCCTATCCGGCGGGCGGATTGAATGTGGATGAGGCGTCAGGGAACTGAGCTTTCATGAATATGCTTACATTGCGAATGTTGCTGCGTGACTGGCGCGCCGGGGAACTCCGCGTCCTTGCGATCGCGCTGGTGGTCGCGGTGGCAAGTATCACCAGTGTGGGATTTTTCTCCGACCGTGTGCGGCAGGCGCTCACTCGCGAGGCGCATCAGCTGCTCGGCGCGGATCTGGTGATGGTTGCCGACCACCCATGGCCCGAGGCCGTGCGCGTCGAAATCGCGCGGCGCGGTTTGCGGCTTGCGCAAAGCGTGGGTTTCATCAGCATGGCGAGGGCGCGTGATCAGGCGCAGCTGGTTGGGATCAAGGCGGTGTCAGACGGTTTCCCGCTGCGCGGCAAGATGCGCATTGCTTCAGGTCTTAACCAGCCTGACGAAGAGACCGGCCGCGTGCCAACCCGGGGATCGGTGTGGGTGGACGAGCGACTCGCACTCGCGCTGGCGCTTGCGGTCGGCGACACGCTGGAGCTCGGCGATATGAGGCTGGCCGTTGGGGCGATACTCACGCTCGAGCCCGATCGTGGCGCATCGTTCTTCAACATGGCGCCGCGGCTGCTGATGCACGTGGATGATGTCAATGCGACGGGCCTGGTGCAGACCGGCAGCCGCGTCTGGTATCACCTGCTCGCGGCAGGGGAGCGCGAGCAGGTTGACGCGCTCGAGCAATGGGCGGCGTCCGGGCTCGGCCGCGGCGAGTCGTTGCAGAGCCTCTCCAACGCACGTCCGGAAATCCGAGCATCGCTGGAGCGCGCCCACAAGTTCATCGGCCTCACTGCGCTGCTGGCGGTAGTGTTGGCCGCGGTCACGATTTCGCTTGCCACGCGACGCTACATCCAGCGACACCTCGATGGTTACGCTGTGATGCGCTGTGCAGGCGCCTCGCAACGGCAGTTGTGCGGCCTGTTCGCAGGTGAGTTCGGGGCACTCGGCGCGGTGGCCGGCGTAGTCGGCTGCGTTGCGGGTTATGCCGCCCAGTTCGCGATCGCGTGGCTGGTGGCAGAGGTGGTTGCGGTGCCGTTGCCGCAACCTTCACTGCTGCCTGCGCTACAGGGATTCCTGATCGGTCTTGTTTTGCTGCTCGGCTTCGCGCTGCCGCCGCTGCTGCAGCTTAAGAACGTGCCGGCGCTGCGGGTGATTCGGCGCGATCTCGGGCCGCCGCGCGAACGCGCGCTCGCGGCCTATGGCGCAGGCCTGGCGACCATCGCCGCCCTGTTGGTGTGGCAGGCAGGTGACGCGAAACTCGGGTTTATCGTGCTCGGCGGATTTGGGGCGGCATTTGTGCTGTTTGGTGGCATCGCCTTCGGTGTGCTGCACGCGCTTGGCGGCGCGGCGGGCGCAGCGGGGCTGACTTGGCGTTATGGCCTCGCTAACCTGAGACGCCGCGCGCGCGCCAATACCGTGCAGATCCTGGCGCTGGCGCTGGGGCTCACCGCGATCCTGCTTCTCACTTTTACCCGTGGTGATCTGCTGGCGACCTGGAAGGCGAAAATTCCCGCTGACGCGCCGAACCGCTTCATCGTCAACATCCAACCGGAGCAGCGCACTCCGCTCGCGGAGTTTTTCCGCAGCCACGGCCTGGAGCTGCCCGAAATCTATCCGATGGTGCGTGGCCGCTGGGTCACATTGAACGGCGCGCCGGTGGATGTCAGCCAGTACGTGGAGCGCGAGCGCAGGCTGGTCGAGCGCGAGTTCAACCTTTCTTACATGGATGCGATGCCGGAACACAACCGGATAATTGCGGGGCGCGACTTCACGCAGCAAGACCTCGCACGCGGGGCGCTGTCGGTCGAGGAGGGCATCGCCCGCTCGCTGGGATGGAAACTCGGCGACCGCCTGTCCTGGCAGGTGGCAGACCAGACATTCAGCGCGCCGATCGTAAGCATCCGCAAGCTCGACTGGGATTCAATGCGCGTGAATTTCTTCGTGATAACGACACCGCGGCTGCTTGAGAGCGCCGCAACCAGCTACATCACGAGTTTCCATCTGCCGCAGGCTGAGGTGCAGTTCACCAACCGCCTGTCGCAGCGTTTCCCCAATATAACAGTGGTGGACATGAGCGCCCTTCTGCGCCAAGCGCAGGGCATGATGGAACAAGTGATCCGCGCGGTGCAGTTGGTGTTCCTGTTCGCAATAGGCGCGGGTGTCCTAGTGCTGTATTCCGCGCTGCTCGCGACCCAGGACGAGCGGCTCAAGGAGGCGGCGGTGATGCGTGCGCTCGGCGCCTCGCGTTCGCAAGTGCTAGCGGCGCAGCGTGCCGAATTTATCGCGTTAGGCCTGATCGCGGGACTGCTCGCCGCGACCGGTGCCACCGCAATCGGTTTCCTAATAGCCAGCCAGGTGTTTCAGTTTGCGTACCACATCAACCATTGGATATTGGCGGCGGGCCCGTTGCTCGGCGTCCTGTGCGTGGTGGTGAACATGGTGGCCGGCGCGCGCGCAGCGCTCAGCCAGCCGCCGATCCTGGCATTACGAGAGACTTGAGACGTGAGGTGTAAAATGTCGGGACCTGGGTAGGAAGGCGCATGACCGAACTCGCGTTGGTTTTGACTGTAATCGTAATCGCGCTGCTCGCGTGGCTCGCGTTTCGCGTCGCGGGCCTGCAGCGTCATGTGGACGAACTGCCGCCCGCATTGGGACAGGGGCTGGAACAGCAACACCGCGCCATGCTGCTCGATCTGCACGACGGACTCAGCAAACAGGGTGATCGCGTTGCCGCGGCGCTGGCCGACAACTCCGAGCGCTTGCGCGGCTCTACAGCCGATGAACTCAAGCAGACGCGCGACACGCTGCACACGCTGCAGCTCGCTCTGGCGCAGAATCTGGGCGAGAACCGCGAATCGATGGTGGAAAAACTCGCCGAGACGACGCAGGCGCTGACCAAGAAGATCGACGAACGCCTCGAGCAAATCAGCGGCAAAGTCAACGAGCGGCTCGACGATGGCTTCAAGAAGACCAACGAAACTTTCACCAACGTCATGACGCGCCTTGCGACAATAGACGAGGCTCAAAAGAAAATAGAAACGCTGACCGGCAGCGTGGTCAGCCTGCAGGAGCTGCTCGGCGACAAGCGTTCGCGCGGGGCGTTCGGCGAAGTCCAGTTGGAGGCGCTGGTGCGCAATGTGCTGCCGCCCGGCGGATTTGCAATGCAATACACCTTGTCTACGGGCGCGCGCGTTGACTGTGTGCTGCGGTTACCGGAACCGACGGGCCTGGTGGCGGTCGATTCCAAATTTCCGCTTGAAAATTTCCACCGCATGCTGGCGGCCGAAGCGAACGATGTCGAGCGCGCCGCGGCGCAGAAGCAGTTTCGGCTGGACATCAAGAAGCACGTCGACGACATCTCGAAAAAATACATCATCGCGGGCGAAACTTCGGACGGTGCAGTCATGTTCGTGCCGGCTGAGGCGGTGTTTGCCGAGATCCATGCCTACCACGCGGAAGTAGTCGATTACGCGAACGCAAAGCGGGTCTGGATCGTGTCGCCGACGACGTTGATGGCAGTGCTCAATACGGCGCGCGCGGTGCTCAAGGACGTCGAAACGCGCAAACAGATCCATATCATCAAGGACGAGCTGCACAAGCTTGGCGCTGACTTCGGCCGCTTTCAGTCACGCATGGACAATCTGGCACGGCATATCGAGCAGGCTAAGAACGATGTCGATGAGGTGCACGTGAGCAGCCGCAAAATCAGCGAGCGCTTCGCCAAAATCGAGCGTGTCGAACTCGAAGGAGTCGAGCAGCCGCAATTGCGGGCAGTGGAGTTGGGTAAAGACAAATAGCGCAGGGCGCCGCCGTTCGCGCCAGCGCTTCTTTATCGCATGCTAGAGGCCATCAAACGCTGGCGCCGTTCCCGCATAATTGCCCGTGCGTCGCTGACCCCTGCGTTGTGGCTGCAAACGCTAGCCCGCCTGCCGTTTCTGCGCGGCCTGGCGGATGCCGAGCGCGAGCGGTTGCGGCAGGCGGTGATTCTGTTCCTGCACCAGAAATCCATCCACGGCGCCGGCGGGCTCGAGCTCGATGCCGGGATGCAATTGCTGATTGCGGTACAGGCGTGCATTCTGATTTTGAATCTCGACATCGATTACTACCGCGGCTGGGTCGAGGTCATCGTTTATCCCGATGAGTTCGTACCCAGGCACGAATATGCGGATGAGGCCGGCGTGGTACATACCGAACAGGAGCCGCGCACCGGCGAGGCATGGCTGCAAGGGCCTGTGATCCTGTCGTGGGCCGATGTCGCGCCGTCTGCCGATGGCGTCAACGTCGTAATCCACGAGTTCGCGCATAAACTCGACATGCTGAACGGCGATGCCAACGGTTACCCGCCGCTGCACGTTGGCATGAGCCGGGAGGCGTGGTCACTGGCGTTCAGCACAGCCTATGCCGATTTCTGCCGGCGCGTCGATCGCGATGAAGAGTTGGCGATCGATCCTTACGCCGCCGAGAGTCCGGGCGAGTTTTTCGCAGTGCTGAGCGAGGCGTTTTTCGAAATGCCGGATGCAGTGCTCAGCGCGTATCCACAGGTCTACGAACAGCTCAGGCTGTTTTATCGCCAGGATCCGGCTGTTCGCATGAGCGTGCTGCCGCACCACTAGCGCGTGTGCTCGAATGCTGCAAGTTCCTCCGGGGTGTTGATGTTGCTGAACGCGTCAGGCTGGTCGTCGAACGCGACTTCGGCAACGCGCAGCGTCGCATACCAGGCATCGATCTTGCGCCCGCCGCCGGCGAGAAACTGCGTCAGATGCGGCAGCACGTCGCGCCGGCACAGGCAAAATACCGGATGGGGCTGGGCGCCGGTCCTGGCGACCGCGAGTTGCGCCGATTGCACTTGCAGCGCGTGATTAAGCCGGGCGACGAGGTCGGTCGGCAGGAATGGGGAGTCGCATGGCGCCGTCGCCACCAGCGGGTGATGCGCGGCGCTCAAGGCGCACTGCAAGCCGGCAAGCGGTCCGGCGTGGCCGCTGATCTCATCGGCGATCACCCGATGGCCGAAGCGGGCGTAGACGTCCATATTCTGATTGGCGTTGATCAGCACTTCGTCGACCTGCGGAATCAAGCGCTCGAGCACCCAAGCCACCATCGGTTTGCCGCGCAACTCGCGCAGGCCCTTGTCGATGCCGCCCATGCGCCGGCCCTGGCCGCCGGCCAGGATCACGCCGGTAATCCCCGAGGTTTCAGGTTTAAGGTCTAAAGTTTCAAATTGGGGTCTTTTTTGCACGATACAAAACTCAAAACCTTAAACTTACTTCTTGAACCGTTGGTGCCCAGTGAAAAGAAGGTAATGCTTGCCGGTGGCGCGCCCTAACATGGTGATGCCGGTTTTCTGCGCGACCTCGTAGCCCATTTGCGTCAGACCCGAGCGCGACACCAGGAACGGAATGCCCATCTGTGCGCATTTGATCACCATCTCTGACGTCAGCCGCCCGGTGGTGTAGAAGATCTTGTCCGCGCCATCGATGCGGTCGAGCCACATCTGCCCGGCGATCGCATCGACCGCGTTGTGACGGCCGACGTCTTCCACGAACATCAGAATTTCCGAGTCCTTTGCCAGGGCGCAACCGTGCACCGCGCCAGCCTGCTTGTAAATTGTTTCATGACGCCGCACGCTGTCTATCAACCCGTAAAACGTCGCCTCGTCAATCGACGCGTTGGCGGGAAGCTTGATCGATTCAATCTCGTCCATCAGCGCGCCAAACACCGTGCCCTGGCCGCAACCGGTCGTGACAGTGCGCTTATCCATGCGTCCGTCGAGGTCGACAAGGCCGTTGCGAGTAGTAACGGCGACAGCATTAACGTCCCAGTCGACCTGCACCGAGAGGATATCTTCGATGCCACCGACCAGGCGCTGGTTGCGCAGGTAGCCGATGGCGAGCGCTTCGGGTGCAGCACCAAGCGTCATCAGTGTCACGATCTCGCGCTTGTCGACATACAGTGTCAACGGGTGCTCGCCGGCGATGTCGGTCGGCAACACCTCGCCGCGCTCGTTGCGCGCTTCGACGGTGAATGTCAGCGGCCGGCTGGTGCGGCTGACTTGCGGTCGGTAGGGTTTGTCCATGAGAGTGTGATTAGCGATTGGTGATTAGCAATTAGTAAACCGCGCCGCAGTGCGGGGGTCTTGGCTGATCGCTGATCGCTGATCGCTGATCGCTGATCGCTGATCGCTAATTGCAAATCATCCCCCGATATACGACATCTCAATCTTCTTGAGGCCGGCGGTTTCGGCGGTGCGGACCTCGGAATAACGGTCGCCGCGTTTGCGCCAAATTGCATTTATTGCATCGGAAATGTCGTTGTCGGACGCACCGCCGCGCAGCAGAGGCTTGAGTTCGTGACCGGAGGTCGCGAACAAACACGTGTAGAGGCGGCCTTCGGTAGAAAGGCGCGCGCGCGTGCAATCGCGGCAGAACGCCTGCGTCACCGACGCAATCACGCCGATTTCACCGCTGCCATCGCGATAACGCCAGCGTGCGGCGACTTCGCCGCGGTAATTCGGGTCGACCTGCTCGAGCGGCGCTTCGGCATTTACCATGCCGACGATCTGCCCGGCGGTGACGACGTCGTCCATGCGCCAGCCGTTGGTATGGCCGACGTCCATGTATTCGATGAAACGCAGAATGTGGCCGCTGCCACGGAAGTGGCGTGCCATCGGCAGCACGCTGGCGTCGTTGACGCCGCGCTTGACCACCATGTTGATCTTGATCGGCGCGAGGCCCGCAGCGGCTGCGGCGTCGATGCCATCCAGAACTTTCCTTGCCGGAAAATCGACGTCGTTCATTTGCATAAACACCGTATCGTCCAGCGAATCGAGACTGACTGTGATGCGCCGCAGGCCGGCAGCCTTTAGTGCGCGCGCTTTTTTCGCGAGCAACGAGCCATTGGTCGTGAGCGTCAGATCGAGCCCGGGAATTCCAGCCAGCATCTCGATCAGGTTTTCGATATTGCGGCGCACCAGCGGTTCACCGCCGGTGAGCCGGATCTTTTCGATGCCGTGACGCGTGAAGATGCGGGCCAGCCGCGCGATTTCCTCGAAGGTCAGCAATTCCTTGTGTTCGAGGAATTGATAATCCTTGCCGAACACCTGTTTAGGCATGCAATAGACACAGCGAAAATTGCAGCGGTCGGTGACCGAAATGCGCAAGTCGCGCAGCGGCCGTCCCAGCCGGTCAATGACATGGGCCGAAGTGTTTGCTGCCGCTGCAAATGCCGGGCTATTCAAACCGCGTCTCCAGGCAAAAATGGTCGCCATGCCAGTATGGGCGTTTGGGAGGCCGATTATGACAAAATAACCCGACCTCCGGCAAGGAAAACACTGTTGATAAATCAACTATTTGGCCTCCTTATCGAGTTGCATATTGAATTCCGCTGGCGCAGAATCGGCAACCGATGACGAGACCCAACGGAGTGACGGCGGCGACCTACCCTGTGGCGGTGATCATGGAACGCATTGCGTTAGCCAACCGCTGGCAGTCAGAGAGCTGGGAAGCCAAGGGGGTAGTGCCCGACGCGCTGCCTGCAGGCAGCGGCGAGCAGGTGATAGTGCACCAGGAAAAACTGACGCAGGTGCTGTTTCCGGGGCATCTGCTTCGTTTGTTCGTCGATGAGGCTGAAGGTTATTTTTTCAACATCACGTCGCCGCAGCCCAAGGTATTCGTGCTGTGGCGCATGAACGATGATGTTGCGCGGCCTGAGAGGGTGACTGTCAGTTACCATGAAGGCGCGCGCTGGATGGACAGCGATGAACACGTCGACGGCGTGCCGCTGCCGGAGGAATTGTTGCCGTGGATCCGCGAATTC
>Ga0315281_10014759_pt1 | contig 10513 bp, 6 predicted proteins | sample YL17G07_0_MG_FD_204540 | JGI IMG/M metagenome (GOLD analysis project Ga0315281, IMG submission 204540) | Sediment microbial communities from Yellowstone Lake, YNP, Wyoming, USA - YL17G07_0 | ecosystem: Environmental > Aquatic > Freshwater > Lake > Sediment | place: USA: Wyoming | collected...
AGCGTCCGCGGCGGCATCCTGGACGTCTACGGATTCGGCATGGCCGATCCGGTGCGTGCGGAATTCTCGAGCGACGAGATCATCGACCTGCGGCAGTTCGACATGACCACGCAGCGGTCGACGCGCGAGGTGCCCGCGGCGCTCGTGCTGCCGGTGGACGGTGGCGACTTTGGCGAGCTGAGCGGTGAGCGGCGCACGATTGCCACGCTCTGGACGCCGGACACGATCCTGGTGCTACCCGAGGGCACGCATCTGGAGCCCGAGATCCGCCGCACGTGGAGCGAGGCGGAACATCACGTGGACCTGGCCCGGCGTCGCGGTGAGGACGCGCCGGATCGCGCCGAGCTGTTCGAATCGCCCGAAGCGCTCCTGGGTCTGGTCGCCGCCTTCGGAACGGTGGAATGCGGTGCCGCGGCCGACGTGGCCGACATCGTCTTTCCGATTCGCGCGCCGGAGCAGGTGGGACGGGACATCGGGCAACTGCGTCGCCTGGTGCGCGACCCGCTCAGCACCGTGATCCTGTGTGACAACGCGGGACAGGCGGAGCGGCTCGACGAATTATTGGCCGAGGGTGGCACGCCGTCGCCCGCGGCGCTTACGGTCGGCGTGTTGCACGCGGGCTTCGTGATTCCATCGCCCGACGGCCGCGGCCTGCGCATGCTCACGGACCACGAGATATTTCGCCGCGAGCGCCGCATCCGGCGTGCACGCCGGTACACGAGCAGCATCGGCGTGGAGTCGCTCTCGCTCAAGGCCGGCGACTATGTGGTGCACCTCGAGCACGGCGTGGGCATCTATCGCGGCATCGTCACCATCGCGGTGGGCGAGAGCACCATCGAGGTCGCGGTCCTGGAATACGAGGGCGGCGACCGGCTCAATGTGCCGCTGTATCGCATCGATCAGCTGGAGCGCTACCGGGCCGCATCCGATGTGTCGGATGACGCACCGCCGCCGCGACTGCACACCCTCGGCGGCAAGCGGTGGAGCCAGCAACGGGAAAAAACGCGGGCGGCAATCCGCGAGATGACCGTCGAACTGCTCGATCTGTACGCGCGTCGGAAGGTCGCCAGCCGGCCGCCGCACGTGCTGGACACGCAATGGCAGCAGCAGCTCGAGTCGAGCTTCCTGTTCGAGGACACGCCTGACCAGCGCAAGGCGACCGTGGACGTGAAGCAGGACATGCAGGGCGGGCGACCCATGGATCGCCTGCTCGTCGGCGACGTGGGCTACGGAAAGACGGAGATCGCGGTACGCGCGGCATTCAAGGCGGTGCAATCCGAGCGGCAGGTGGCCATCCTCGTGCCCACCACGATTCTCGCGGATCAGCACGCGCGGACATTCGGCGAGCGACTTGCGGATTTTCCGGTGAAAGTTGCGATGCTGAGCCGTTTCCAGAACCAGAAAGAGCAGGAGGCCGTGCTCGCGGACCTCGCGGCCGGAAAGATCGACATCGTCATCGGGACGCATCGGCTCTTGAGCACCGACGTGAAGTTCCAACGGCTGGGCCTGATCGTGATCGACGAGGAGCACCGCTTTGGCGTGAAACACAAGGAGCGACTGAAACAGTTGCGTCTCGATACCGACGTGCTGACGCTGACGGCGACACCGATTCCGCGCACGCTGCACATGTCGCTGGCCGGGCTGCGCGACATGACGTTGATGCAGACGCCGCCGCGTGACCGTTCGCCAGTGCTCACGTACGTCGAGCCGTGGGACGAGGGTCTGATCGAGGAAGGCATCACCCGCGAGCTGGATCGCGGCGGCCAGGTGTTCTTCGTGCACAACCGCATCGACACGATCCAGGCAATCGCGGACCACGTCACACGCCTCAATCCGCGTGCGAACGTCGCCGTGGCGCACGGGCAAATGCGAGAACGCGACCTCGAGGACATCATGCACCGCTTCGTGAACGGCACCGTGGATGTGCTCGTCTCCACCATGATCGTGGAATCGGGACTCGATGTGCCCAACGCCAACACGATGTTCGTGAATCGCGCGGACCACTTCGGGCTTGCCCAGCTGTACCAGCTGCGGGGGCGCGTGGGCCGGTCACACCGCCGCGCGTACTGCTATCTCATGGTCCCCGATCAGCTGGACGACGACGCCGAACGGCGCTTGCGCGTGTTGGAACACCACACGGAGTTGGGCGCCGGCTACCGGATTGCACTGAAGGACATGGAATTGCGCGGCGCCGGCAATCTGTTGGGGCCAGAACAGTCGGGCTTCGTGCACACCGTCGGGTTTGACCTCTACCTCCGCCTGCTGGACGAAACGGTCCACAACATCACGATGGGAGACGCGGCGCCGAGACCGCTGCCCGCTGAGGTGTCGACGGATGCGTCCGTATTTCTGCCGGACGACTTCGTGCCATCGCAGGAAGCCAAGCTCGACGTGTATCGCCGGCTCTCGCGCGTGTCGGACGCCGCCGAGGTGGTGGCGCTGCGCGCCGAGCTTCGGGATCGATTTGGCGAGCTGCCGGCACCGGCCGAAGCGATGCTCGCGGTGGCCCGCTTGCGTCTGCTTGGGGGCCGCCTCGGCATCGAGAGCGTGCTGGTGCGCGCTAATGAGGCGCGTGTTAACTTCCGCGACGTCGCGGTACCGAGAATGAAGGGCCTCTCCGCGGCGTTTCATGAGGTGCAATTCCAGGCGGAGGTTCGCCGGGCGCACCCGCTGTCGCTGAAGCTCATGCGGCTCGGCGGCGTCCCCATTCTCGAAGGGTTGGTTCGCGCACTCTCCACGCTTGTCCCTGCGTGATGGACAAGCCGACACCGTATTCCGGAGCATATCGGCACATGAAAACCAGTTCCATTGCAGCGTTGGTGGTGTCACTCGTGGGCGCGATGTCCTGTGATTCGTTCAAGGAGGCGCTCACCGCCCATGTCGAGGTGGTAGCGCGCATGAACGATCGCGAGCTGTCCGTCAACCGCTTGTCCGACCTGCTCGGCAAGTCAACGTTGCAGATTCCGGTGAATCGCGAGACGGCGTCGCTTGTCGCCGAACTCTGGACCGGGTACCAGCTGCTGGCCGTCGCGGCGGCGCGCGGTGACTCCATCATCAATCCCAAGTACGTCGATGAGGCGACTGCCGCCATGGTGGCAAGCATGCGCTTGCGTCGGTACATGGAAACCGTCACCAGGGCGCTGGCCGGGGAATCGCCGTCTGAAGCGACATACGCGCAAGCGGTCGGTGGGCTGTTCTCCGCGCGACATATCCTGTTTGCGCTCCCGGGCAATGCCACGGGCGTGCAGCGCGATTCGGTGAAGAAGAGGGCGACGGCTCTCCGCGCGCAGGTGACGGCGGGCAACTTTGCAGCAATGGCCAAAAAGAACAGTGCCGATCCTGGTTCGGCCGCACGCGGTGGTGATCTCGGACCGTTTCCGCGCGAGCGCATGGTGAAGCCGTTCGGCGACGCTGTCGCAGCGCTTCGTCCGGGCGAGATCTCCGGTCTCGTGGAAACGGAGTTCGGGTATCACATCATCCAGCGCTCCACGTATGCCGCTGCCAAGGCGGAATACGACGCAACGTTCCGCGAGACGGTGGGGCAGCGCGCCGAGAGCCTGTATGTGGCGCGTGTTGAAGACGCTGCGAAGATCACGCTGAAGTCGAGCGCAGCTGCGGAAATCAAGAACGCGATCCCCGATTTCGCCGGCCATCGGCGCGACTCGGACGTCCTCGCCACCTTCACGGGTGGATCGCTCACCGTGGGCCGCTTCGTGCGCTGGGTGGAATTGATGCCGCCGCAGTCTCGCATCGCGGCGCAGCTCATGCAGTCGCCGGATTCCATCGTGCGTCAGTTCATCAAGGGCGTGGCTCGCAATGAAGTGTTGCTCAAGAAGGCGGACAGCGCCGGCATCGTGCTGACGGCGGAAGAGCAGCAGTCGCTGCACGGCGAATTCAAGAACGCCATCATGACGCTATGGCGACAGCTGGGACTCGATCCCAGGAGCCTCGCGGACAGCGGAAAGAGTGTGCCGGAGCGCGAGCGTATCGCCGCGGCGCGCGTCGAGTCCTTGCTGGACCGTGTCATGGCCGGGGAGGCGCAGGCCATTCAGGTTCCGGCGCCCGCGCAGAGCGCGCTGGCCATGATGTACGCCACGAAGACCACGCCCGCGGGCATCGATCGCGCCGTGGAGCGCGCAACGAAGCTGCGCGCATCCGCCGATTCGCTGCGTCAGGCGCAGCAGCCGCAGTCGCAAGTGCCGCTGCCGCCGGCACCGCCGGCTCCGGCGAACACGAAAACCACGAAGCGGCCCTAACGCTTCCGAACCCTCCGCGGGACGGCCGGGTATCATGCGCATGCCACATAACGGACTCTTGATCGCGCTGTTGGTGGCGGCGATGCCGCTCGCGGCACAGCGCCCGTCGGGGTCGCCGCTCGCGACGGCGCTGCCGCGCGACACGACCGTTCCGCTGGATCGCATCGTAGCCGTGGTCGGCGACCAGCCGATCACGCAATACGACGTTCAGGAACGACTGATCGCGATGCAGCAAGCTCCCGACTTCCGTGCGCCATCCTCCGAGCAGGAGTTCAAGAAGATGGCGCTGGAAGTCGCGAACCAACTCGTTGATGAGGAACTGTTGATCCAGAAGGCGCGCCAGATGAAGGTTGAGGTGAACGATGCGGACCTCACGCCCCAGGTGGACAAGCAAATGCGTGACATTCGCGGTCGATTCTCGAGTGACGCGGAGTTCCGCGCGGAATTGACGAAGGCAGGCCTCGGCTCGCCCGAGGAGTATCGGCGCTTCCTGATGGACCAGATGCGAAGGGGCGAGCTGCAGCGCCGCGTGGTCGAAAAGCTGCGGGCAGACGGCAAGATTCCGCCGGTGAACGTCACCCAGGCCGAGGTGGAGGAGGCGTTCAACCGCTCAAAAGGAACGCTGCCACGACGGCCGGCCACTGTCACGTTCCGGCAAATTGTCATCGCGCCCAGGCCGGGCGACCCCGCGCGCGCACGAGCACGCGCGAAGGCGGAGTCGTTGCTGGCCGAGATCAAGGGCGGCGCTGAGTTCGAACGCGTGGCCAAACGGGAATCCGCAGACTCTGTGTCGCGCGAACAGGGCGGCGACCTGGGCTGGGCACGCCGTGGTACAATGGTGGCTGAGTTCGAACGCTGGATGTTCGGCCTCCGACCCGGCGAACTCAGTCCCGTGGTCGAAACCGTGCATGGGTTTCACATCATTCGCGTCGACCGTGTGCAGCCCGGTGAGGTGAAGTCGCGCCACATCCTCATCCGTCCGGCCGTCGATTCCGCCGACGAACGCCGTGCCCGCGTTGAGGCGGACACCGTCGCGAAGCAGTGGGCGGCGGGCGTCCCGTTCGACACCCTCGCCAAGCTGCACCACGATTTTGCCAGCGGAGAGGAGACCAGCCTGCTGACGCCGTTGCCACGCGATTCGATGCCGGCCACGTACCAGGATGCGTTTGCCGGGAAGAAACTCGGCGAGACCATCACATTCGAGATCGCCGGACCGTTGGGGCACCCCAAGTTCGTCGTGGCGCAGATTCTCACGATGGAAGCGGGCGGTGAGTACACGTTGCGCGATCTCAAGGAGCGCGTGCGGCAACAGCTCGTGGACGAAGGCTCGTATCGGCGGTTTCTCGATGGCCTCCGTAAGGAAACGTTCGTGCGGATCCGACTCGACGCGCCGGTGAGCGCCGCACCGGCCGCGAAGCCGTAGCCGTGGCGCGTCAGCCGCGCCTCGCCGTCACGCTCGGCGATCCGCGTGGTATCGGGTCGGAGATCGTCGCCAAGATGCTGCGCGATGGCCGCGCGTCGCGCGAAGCGACGTTGGTGCTCGTCGGGCCGCGTGGCACCGAGGTCGACGTCGCCGAAGCCGTGGGCGACTGGCGCGCCGGCGACACGCCGGCCCGCGCCGGCGAACTCGCCGGCAAACAGATCGAGCGCGCGGTGGCGCTGGTGAACGCAGGTGACGTCGACGGCATCGTGACCGCGCCAATCGACAAAGCGGCCCTGCTCCGGGGCGGATACGATTTCCCGGGCCACACAGAAATGCTTGCGTCGCTCACCGGTTCGAAAGTCGCGATGATGTTGACCTCGGCTGATGGCGAAAAGCGAGAATGGAAAATGGAGACTGGGTCGGGCGGCTATTCTCCGTTGCGCGTTGTGCTCGCCACGATGCATGTGCCGCTCCGTGCCGTGCCCGGCATGCTGACGGGTGAGCGCGTCCTGGAAGTGGCGACCACCACCAGAGCGGGCCTCCGGGACTGGTTCGGCATCGCTGAGCCCCGCATCGCGCTCTGCGCGCTCAACCCGCACGCCGGCGACCAGGGACGGTTCGGGCGCGAGGACGACGACGTTCTTGCGCCCGCCGCGCGCGAGGCGGGAATCGCAGGACCGTTTGCGGCAGACACGGTGTTCGTGCGTGCCATGCGCGGCGAGTTCGACGCGGTCATCGCGCCGTATCACGACGTTGGGATGACGGCCATCAAGGTCGCCGCCTTCGGACACGCGGTGAACGTCACGCTCGGGCTCCCGTTTCCGCGCACGTCGCCGGATCATGGCACTGCGCTCGACATCGCGTCGAAAGGCGTCGCGGACGCTTCGAGCATGGTCGAGGCGACGCTGCTCTGCGCGTCGATCGCCTCGCGCTTGGCGTTACGGGCGCGGGCGGCCACGCGGTGATCGGCCGGCGCGTGTTGTTGCGCGCTACGGCAATTGCGCTCGCCGCTGTGGCATGCGCGCGAACGGCGACACCGCCCGGACAGGCGCCCCCATCAGTCGGCACGCCGCGTCCGGTTCCCGCGTTCGACGCGCGCGCGCTCCTCGACTCGGGCGCGGTGAACTTCCTGATGCGCGAGGGTGCACAACGCTCGCGGGTGCGCGAGGACTTTCAGTACCTGACCGACGTCATCGGCCCCCGCCTCACAGGGAGCGCAGGCGTGCGGCGCGCCAACGAGTGGACGGTGGAGCGCATGCGCGCGTACGGCGTGGACTCTGCGGCGCTCGAGCCGTGGCCGTTCGGCGTCACGTGGCAGCGGGGGCCGTTGACCATGCGGCTGCTCTCGCCGCACGAACGGGTGCTGCAGGCCGTGTCATGGGCCTGGGCGCCGGGAACCAACGGGCCAGTCGCGGGGAATGTGATGTACGTCGACGCCGCCACGCACGACGAATACGACCGACGGTTCGCTGGTCGCGTGCGCGGCGCGTGGGTCATGCTATCGAAGCCGTTTCCGCGCACGAATCCAGACGCGCCCGATCCGGCCGACTCCGCCCGCGTGGACTCGTTGCGCACGTTGCTGCGTGCTCCGAAGAACCTCCAGCAGGAGGCGTGGCCCGGTGAACTGATGGCGCGGCTTGCCGCGGAGGGCGTTGCCGGTCAGATCATCGACGGTGGCAAGGAGTTCGGCCTCCTGACGATGAGCGGGTCGCCAAACGACATCGCGCCCGTACCGATGGTCGTGATTGCGAACTCGACGTTTTCCGAATTCCACCGGCTGCTGTCCTCGGGCCAGCGCGTACGGGTCGAAGTCAACGCGTCCAACACGTTCGGACGCGATACGGTCACGCAATGGAATTCAGTGGGCGAAATCCGCGGATCCGATCTCGCCTCCGAAGTCGTACTCGTGGGCGCGCATCTGGATTCGTGGGATCTCGGCACCGGCGCCACGGACAACGGCGCAGGATCGATCGCAGTGCTGGAGGCGTCGCGGATCCTTGGTGCCTTGAAGGCAACGGGTGTGCGACCGCGTCGCACCATTCGCTTCGTGTTCTTTACGGGAGAAGAGCAGGGCCTCTACGGTTCGCAGTATTACGCGCTCGCGCATCGCGAGGAGTTGCCGCGCTTTCAGGCTGTGCTCGTGCTGGACAATGGCACGGGTCGGATCACCGGCATGGCGCTGCAAGGCTGGGACGAGCTCCGCCCGCTGTGGACGACGATGATGCAGCCGCTCGCATCCCTCGGTCCGTTCGCCGTCCGCTCGGGCAACAAGACCGGCACCGACCATCTCGCCTTTCTGCCGTTCCGGGTGCCGTCGTTCAACTACGATCAAGTTGCGAAAGGATACGACCACACGCATCACTCGCAAATGGACGTGTTCGACGCGGCGGTGCCGCGGGACATCGGGCAAGCGGCCACCATCATGGCGGTGAACGCGTGGCAGTTGGCGAACGTGGGGCTGTTTCTACCGAGAAAGTGACGCGTGACTAGCCAGTCTTCTTTGCCCCCCGCAGATCCACCGCGAGGGTCTCGATCCGACGGCCCTCCATCTCACGCACCGTGAACACCGCACCGTGTGCGGTCACGCGGTCGCCCACGACCGGCAACCGCCCCAGCACGCCGAACACAAAGCCGCCAATCGTGGTGTAATCCTCCTCCGGAACGGACAGCCCGAAGCGCTCGTTCGCGTCGGCGATGCCGGTGGAGCCGGGAACGAGCACCATGTCCGGGGCCTCGCGCTCCTCCGGCTCCGGTGGTGCGTCCTTCTCGTCGAGGATCTCGCCGACAATCTCCTCGAGCAGGTCCTCCATCGTGACCAGGCCGGCGGTGCCGCCATATTCATCGAGTACGATCGCGAGGTGTTGCTTCAGGCGCTTGAAGTCGGCCAGCACTTCTTCGACCTCTCGCGAGCCGGGCACCACATGGATCGGGCGCATCAGGGCCCGCATGTCAAACGTGGCGGGCGGGCGGCGCAGGATCGGAATCAGGTCCTTCGCCAATACCAGGCCCACGATGTTGTCGATCGACTCATCAAACACCGGGTAGCGTGAGCGGTGCGTTTCCTCCACGAGCGTGAGGGCGTCGTCCAGCGTGGCGTCCACCGGGAGCGCGTCAACGTCCGTGCGCGGCGTCATCACCTCGCGCGCATTCTTCTCAGAGAATTCGAACACGCCCTCGATCAGCGTGGCGTCGGTGGTCTCGATCGCACCGCCTTCCTCGCTCTGTTCCACGAGCATGCGCAACTCCTCCGGAGAATGCAGCGCTTCGGCTCCCAGTTGCGCCTTGACCCCAAACAGCCGCAACACCAACTGCGCGGACTTCGTGAGCAGCAACGCGAATGGCCGCATCACGAACTCGAACGCCATTAGCGGGGGCGCAAGCACGCGCGCCATCCGCTCCGGGTGCGCGAGAGCCAGGCTCTTGGGCGCCAACTCGCCGAACACGACGTGGAAGTACGACACGATCGTGATGGCCATCACGGACCCGAGTGCGAAGCCGGCCGACAGACGCGCCGCGATCGGGATACCGGCGGCCCATTCCCTGAAGTAGTCGGCCAGCGATTCCTCGGCGTACGCGCCGATCGCCAGAGAGACGAGGGTAATGCCGAGCTGCGTTGCCGACAACAAGCGACCGATGTTGGCTGTAGCCCGCAGTGCGAGGCGGGCCAGCCCGTCACCGCCGCGCGCCATCGCCTCCAGCCGCGTGCGTCGCGATCGGACCAGTGCGAATTCCACGCCCACGAAGTAGCCGTTCAGCAGCAGAAGCACGGCGATAACCACAATGCGACCGATCACGGGACCAAAGTTATGGGTCGCGTCATTGCGCTACTAGGTGACTACCTTATGTGCCGTGCACCGCCACGATTCGCACGATCACGCGCACGGCAGTCACACGCACGATCACGCGACGCGCGCCTTGAAGTTTGCGCTCGGCCTCACGCTGGTGGTGCTCGTCGCGGAGGCTGTTGGAGGCTGGCTGTCCAACTCGCTTGCCCTCCTCGCGGACGCCGGCCACGTCCTGACGGACGCGGGCGCCCTCGCGCTGTCGCTCTTCGTTGCATGGTTCTCGCGCCAGCCGGCGAACCCCGCAAAGACGTACGGCTATCTGCGCTGGGAAATTCTCGCCGCGCTCATCAACGGCGCCACCTTGCTCGGCCTCTCGGTGTGGATCTGTGTCGAAGCGATCGCGCGGTTGGGCGCGCCGGAGCCGGTGGGCGGTGGCATGATGCTGGTGGTGGCGGTCGCCGGTTTGATTGCCAATGCCGTCGCGGCATGGCTGCTCCATCCCGTTCGCAGCGACAGCTTCAATGTCCGAGGCGCGTACCTGCACATCGTGAGCGATCTGCTCGCGTCGGTGGGCACGATCGTCGCCGCGCTGGTCATTCGCTACACGGGTTGGCTGGCCGCCGACCCCCTGGCGTCGCTGCTCACGACCGCGCTGATCGTGCGCGGGGCGTGGACGCTGGTGCGCGAGTCTGTCGACGTCCTGCTTGAATCTACGCCGGCGCACATCGCGCTCGGCGACGTGCGCTCCAGCCTCGAGGGCATTGGCGGTGTGGAATCGGTGCATGACCTTCACGTGTGGAGCGTTTCCAGCGGCGTTGTTGCGCTCAGCGCCCACGCTGTGGTTCGCGAGGCGGAGCACCACCAGCTCGTACTTGAGCGCGCCTGCGCACTGATGGGGCAAATGGGCATTCACCATGTCACGATCCAGATCGAGCAGCGCGACCTGCACGAACACGACGCGCATGTGCATCCTTGACGCCCTCGCGCACGACGTCCACTATGGCGCATGAGTGAATACCGGATCGAAAAACTGCGGCGGGGACTCAAGG
>Ga0315281_10014760_pt1 | contig 10512 bp, 8 predicted proteins | sample YL17G07_0_MG_FD_204540 | JGI IMG/M metagenome (GOLD analysis project Ga0315281, IMG submission 204540) | Sediment microbial communities from Yellowstone Lake, YNP, Wyoming, USA - YL17G07_0 | ecosystem: Environmental > Aquatic > Freshwater > Lake > Sediment | place: USA: Wyoming | collected...
ACCGGAGAGGAAGTGATCTTCCCGAAGTCCCAGAGAAGAATGAAGCCGGAAGAGCTTTCGGCCGAAGTCCTGAAGTCGCTCAAAGAGAACGTTTCGCAGAGGCTCAAGGAGGATCTTCAGGCGGCGGTCATCACGGTTCCCGCCGCGTTCGAGCAGCCCCAGTGCGAAGCTACGAACCGCGCCGCCCAACTCGCGGGGATCACCCAACTGGCCTTGCTCCAGGAGCCCGTTGCCGCCGCCCTCGCGTACGGCTTCCAAAGCGACTCCGATCGAGCGTTCTGGCTCGTCTTCGATCTCGGCGGAGGGACCTTCGACGCCGCCGTCATGCAGGTGCGCGACGGCGTCATTCACGTGGTCAACCACGGGGGGGACAATCATCTCGGAGGGAAGCTGATCGACTGGGAAATCGTCGATCAGCTCCTCGTTCCCGCTGTCGCCAAGCGGCACGGTTTGTCGGACTTTCAGCGAGGAAATCCGCGCTGGCAGAAAGAGATCGCGAAATTGAAGCACGTCGCCGAGGAAGCAAAAATCCGTCTCTCCCGGGACGAGTCCTCGGATATCTTGATTGACCCGTTTCTTCCAGGTCCCGGGGGCGAGCCTTCGACATTCGAATTCGAGCTGACGAGATCAGACGTTGCGCGCCTCGCCGAGCCGTTCATACGCCGAGCCGTCAATATTTGCCGGAAGGTCCTGGCGGAGAAGCGCCTCGCGAGCAAGGACATCCAGCGGGTCCTCCTTGTCGGAGGGCCGACTCTCTCTCCGTACGTTCGAACCTGGCTCGAAGATCCGGAGGTCGGGCTGGGCGCGCCTCTCGATTTTTCGGTTGATCCACTCACCGTCGTGGCCCAGGGGGCCGCGATCTTCGCCGGCACGCAGCGACTCGACGGAGCGGCGATATCGGTCGTCGCCGCCGGCCACTATTCGATCGAGCTCGATTACCGCCCGGTCGGCTCGGACCAGGAATTCGACGTCGCCGGGAAAGTACGGAGCTCGGATGAGACCGCGGTTTCGGGCTTCTCGATCGAGTTTACGAACACGATCGCCCGTCCACAGTGGCGGAGCGGAAAAATCGGACTCGGCCCCGAGGGCACTTTCTTCGCGTCGCTCTGGGCCCAGAAAGGTACCCCCAACGTATTCCAAATCGATCTGTTCGACGCAGCCGGCAGCCGACGTCCGCTCTCTCCGGAACAGTTGACCTATACCATCGGCCTGACGATCCAGAATCAGCCTCTCCTCCATTCCCTGGGAATCGCCCTCGCGAACAACGATGTGAAGGTACTCCTCGAGAAGGGTCGAGCTCTCCCGGATCGGGCGCGATACACCGCGCGTATGGCCGTCGACATTCGGCGCGGCGCCACCGGCGATGCGATCCGGATCCCGGTCGTCGAAGGGGAGTACTCCCGGGCCAACCGGAACCGCGAGATCGGGGCACTCGTGATCTCGGCCGAAACCCTCAAACGAGACCTTCCGGCCGGATGCGACGTCGAGATCACGCTCGACATGGACGCGTCACGGATCATCCGAACGAAGGCTTACATCCCGATCCTCGACGAAGAATACGAAGCCGTACACGACCCGAAAAAAACCGTTCCAACCATCGAAGCCCTAAGGAAAAACGTCGAACGGGAAAAGAAGCGGCTCGAAGAGGCCCGGACGAAGACCCAGGAGCTCCCGGACTCGAATGCGCGCGATGCCCTCCGGCGAATTGACGAGGAGAGGATGGAGCACGACGTCGAATCGGCTCTCGACGCTGCCGGCGTCGATCGCGATGCCGCCGACAAATGCGACAAGAGGCTCCTCGATCTTCGGCTCGCTGTCGACGAAATCGAGGATGCACTCGAGATCCCCGTGTTGGTTCGTGAAGCGGAGGAGGCGCTACAGAGCGCGAAGAACCTGGTGGAAAAATTCGGGAAACCACCCGACCAACAAGCATTCTCGGCTCTCGATCGGGAAACGCGACAGGCAATCGAGATTCGGGACGGCGATCTTCTCCGCCGCAAGATTACCGAGCTCCGAGGGCTTTCGTTTCGCGTTCTCCAGGAGCAACCGGGGTTCTGGGTCGACTTTCTCGAGCACCTCGTGTCGAAGCGCGATCAAATGCGCGACGGCGCACGCGCTGATCTCCTCATCAACCAAGGGCGGAGGGCGATCCAGAACGGGGACGTTCCTGCACTCCGAGCTGCGGCTCAACAGCTCCTCCCTCTCCTGCCGGAAGATCAGCAACAAGAGGTGACCGCCGGCCGCTCGACGGTCATCTAGCTCCAACCCGCGATCTCGAAGAGGCGCATCATGTCGAATGTGACTCCCTTCGCGCCGTCTACTGAACCAGGAGCGTCCCCTCGCGCCGTCGAGTCGATTCTTCGAGACATTGCCCTTTGGACCGCTACCGTACAAGCGCACGAGGGTCGCTATTCGGATGCCGAAGACACTCTGCGGCCTCTTCTGAGCGAAGAGCCACTGGTCGCAGCGCCATCACATCTCTTAGCCCGCATCCGTGCCCAACAGGGAAGGCTCGGCGAAGCGGAAGCAATCTGGTTGCGTATCCGAGAGCTTGACCCCGGCCATGCTGCTACTCGAGCAGCACTGGAGCGTGTCGCGGCTCTCCGACGAAAGGCCATTGGAATTTCGTCGACGGCTTGGGTCCGTGTCGCATTTGTTCTGCTCCTCGCTGCTGCTGTGGCCGTAGGTGGGTGGATCGCATTGCGGTGGCAGAGCGAGATGTTGGCGCGCTCCGTTCAGGCCGAGCTCGCCGGTAGAGGTGGAGCAGGAGGCCCGGAAATTGACGGCAAGAAGGCCAAGCCGCGAAGCGGCATACAAGCAGGCCGAGCCGGTACCTCTGACTCTTCGTCTCCGAAATCCGAAGAACATCTTCCGCCGAGGCTCGATCTCACGATCCAGTCCTTGACTTCCACACCGGAAGGAGACGCTTTGGTCGTACGCTTCCACGAAGGTCTCTTCCGGTCGGGAAGTCGGCTCACTCCCGAAGGCGAGTCGGCCCTCGCCGCTCTCGCCCACCAGCTCGAACCGCATGCGGGGCGAGTGATCGTCCAGGTCTGTGGGCACACGGACAATGTGCCACCAGCGCCGGCTGCGGGTTCAGGGGGCAACGATCGCTTGGCCATGAACCGCGCTCTTGCCGCAGTGCAGCAGATGCGGGCGAGCGCGCCGCTCCCCGCCCAGATGTTCACAGTGGCTGCATGGAGTGCCTGGCAGTCGCCCTATCCGGACGATACGGCGGAGAATCGAGGCAGAAACAGGACGGTGGTGGTCAGGATTCGGGAGTCGAATCCGTGGAAGGAGTGAACATGGGAGGTCGAGCATGAGACTCCCAAACTCGCGCTTCGTATTCCCGCCAAGTGGCGAAGGTAGAAAAAGTGAGCTTTCTTAGCCGTTTTTTTGGCAGGGACGTAGCGGAACGCTCAAAGGCGGATCCAAACCTAACCAACTGCTCCTTCGGGGTCGTTCAGCGAAACAAAATCATAGCGAATGCGGAGACGCTGATCGCCAAGGGCAAAATCGAAGCGGCAATCAAGGAATACGAGCATCTTCTCGAAGAGAGCCCGAACGACGTCAACGCACTCAATCGAATCGCAGATCTCTTGTTTCGGATCAATCGGAATGACGAAGGCCGTAAGATCTTGATCAACATCGCCGACCACTACGTCAAGCAGGGCTTATTCCTCAAAGCGATCGCCTACTATAAGAATGCCAACAAGGTGGAACCGTCGATCGATATCGACGCCAAGATCGCCGATCTCTACGCCATGCAGGGCCTGCCGACAGAAGCGAAGGGTAGCGCCTCTACCCGGCAGGTCGCGAACGTGAAGTCGTCCGAGCACTACATGCTCAAGTGCATCGAGTGCGACTTTACACATCATGTTCCGAGAGATCGCATCGACAATGACTTCAGATTTTCCGTGGATGTTGACGCTTGTAGGATGACTTGCGTTTATGGACCGGCCGGCCACCCACGACAGTTCGTCGTAACTCTAGAAATGAAGGAGTTCTTCATGCTCACCACTGTGCCGGAGTCGGGTCAGATACTGGAAGCGTCGATTGGTCCAAACATGAGAGCGTTGCATGGCCATTTACTCTCGCATTGCGATCCGCTATTCCTCATCATCCGTCAGTCTCAGAACCACACAGAACACCAGTATACGAAGAAACCGGAAGGCAACACCTACGTCAAGTTCTCCGCGGAGCATGGAATCGACGTTGTGGGAGTTATCGATGTCGCGAAGGCTGAGATCCCAGGAGTCTCGGAATGAATTTGGCTCCCGACAGCTTGATACGGAGGTCCCCGTCATTTGAATCGTTCGCCGGGCGAAGGTTCAGCAAGCGGTCAGCCCTCGATCGGCACGACGGCGATACGGATGAGTTCGGGCGTTGGGCGGACGGAGGATTACGGCTCTCAATGGGAACGAAGAGGTGAATCATGGGAGTCCTCGATCGCCTGTTTGGTCCGCCGGACGTACTGAAGCTCCTCGCGCGCCGTGATCTGAGCCGCTTGGCGCACGCTCTAGAGCATCCCGTGGTTGGGCCGCAAGCATTTGATGCACTTGCCTCACTCGGAGGGGATGCCGTTACTCCGCTTTTCTTTCTTGCTTCACGCCAGACGCGCCTGCGCCAGCGTCTTCCCGATCTCTACCGGCGTATCGGCTCGCGGGTGACGGCCGAGCGTTTGGTTGCCCTTCTCAGAGAGATCGTGGATGCCGCCAAAGCGGGCGTCCTTGCCTCGATGTCACGTGGCGGGCCCGCGCTCGGTCTGACCGGCACCGGGGATCTTGCCGCTCAACACGATCGGTATGTCACTGATGTGCGGACACTGCTCGCATGCCTTGGGAGCGATGCCGTTGATCCTATCCTTCGTGGGGTCGAAGGACCATTCAGTCGTGGAGACGAACACTATCTATATCCTGTTTTGGCCAGACTGGGTTCGGAGGCGTACGATCCTCTCGTGGTCGCCCTGCAGGCCGAAAGAAACAAGACCTCACCGGATTGGATGAGGTTGCGAGCGGCGTCGGTGGCGCTGGGACTGACTGCCGATCTGCGCGCGCTTCCCATCCTGATTGAAGAGGCACGACGTGGCAACGAGTCCGCCATCGAAGGCATGGGGAGCCTTGGTGGGGATCAGGTCGTTGACGCGCTGGCGGAGTTCTCCAGATCTGATCGCCCGGAAGTCAGAGAAGCGGCCACCTGTGCGCTAGTACGGTGCCGCAATAAGAAGGCTATTCCTCTATTGCAAGAGCGAGTCGACGATTTCAAGAACGGAATTTACGAGGTCGCGAGGGAGGCGCTGAAGAAGGGCCGTTTTGAATAAGATGTGTCATGCGCGCCGTTTCCCAAAAGAGAGTATTCAACGAAAACGCGCCGCTTTTGCCAACGAAGGTGCACTCGTCGTGTTTATTGGCCGCGCTCTCTTCCCTCGCGGCCCTCCGGATTCGCGGCTGATCGTCAACATCAACCCAAATTCACGGCAAGGAGCTGACATGAGAGATCGCACAGGATCGAAACTTCGCTTCCTCGGACTGCTTCCATTCATTCTCGTGTTTTCGCCAGCAGCTTGCAAGACGAGCTCTCCACCGCAGCGCAGCGGCGCCGAGAATCTCGCTGGGTTCTTCAACAACATGAACGAGTCGAGTTCCGGCTCGTTCGCTCGCCAGCTCAACAATTCGAACGAAAACGGCTCTCGAAACTTCGCCGCATTTCTCAAGCAGCTTGGGGACGCAGGATCGAAGCGCTTTTCGAAGTGGCAGAACAATGCGAGCCGAGCAGATTCCGACGCCTTCAGTGCGTTCTTGAACGGCGCCTCGGAATTGGACGTCATCCGAGCAGCGGCCAAGGTCAACTCCACCACCGAAGGAGACTTGGCGGCGAAGTGGTGGGAGTGAGCGGGGCCGAACCCTGTCGTGGCGCGGAGCGACGGCCCGAACGGCAGGATTCTCGCCCTCGACGTCAGGGAGCTTCGTGGTTCTTCCTCAAAATCATGCTTCCCGCGATGCTCCTCATCGCGTGTGTCTCGTCGGCTTCCGTGCCACGGTCCACCGGCGCTGGTTCCGATTCGGTGCGCATTCGAATCCGGCTCGAAAACCTTCTCGCGATGGATCGGATTCTCGACGCCGACAGAAACGGAATCACCTCGCTCGCCTTTGGACCGGAGTCGACGCTGCTGACGGGAAGCCACACGAATGCGACCGTCTGGAATCTCTCCGATGGCTCGGCCCGATCGCTCGCCGGGCACTCCTTCTGGATCTACTCTGTCGCGTTCAGTCCTGATGGCTCAATCGCCGCCATCGGGAGCAACGGGAAGATCACACTCTGGTCGGTTCCCTCATGGACGAGAACACGAGAGCTCGCAGCCCACGCGGACTCCGTCAAGTCCCTTGCGTTCAGTCCCGACGGGAAGTGGCTCGCTTCGGGTGGCTGGCGCGACACCGACCTCATCGTTTGGGACTGCCAGACCTGGCAGAAAGCCCGGACGATTCACGTCACACTCGCCGGGGACGGTATCCGGACCCTCGCGTTCAGCCCGGACGGGAAGAGGCTCGCTATTGGCACCGAGCAAGAGAGGCTGCTCCTCTACGATGTCGCCTCCAACGATAATCCACGAGTTCTGGGCGAGTCCGACGCGGGTGAGGGCGAACGAAGTGTGGCATTCTCCCCCGACGGTGCGTACCTTGCTGCAGGCGCCGGCCGGGCGGTCCAGGTCTGGGATCTCGCGTCCGGAGGATCGCTCGCGAAGCTCGCGACCCCGGACGGAAGACTGAGGAGCATCGCCTTCAGTCCCCATGGCGGGCTTCTCGCCGGCTGGGGCGGCAAGTCGCTCTATCTTTGGGATTTTCCGAGTCGACAGCTGGTCGCGTCCTACAAGTACTCGGACGAAGCCTACAGCATCGGTTTCAGTCTCGACGGCGGGTGGCTCGCGCTCGGCATCGGTAAGGGGCTCATTCTCAAGGAAACCGGGTCGTTTCTCCGCCTCCGCACGCCGGCTGCGACAACGAGCGTCTCCGATCTCGAGACCGCCCGTCAACAGGCGGTGATTCGGCTCCGCGCGCAAGGCGAGTTCGAATCGACCGCCGAGTACGAGCGCCGAAAGAAGTCGATCAAGAAGGAGGAGGACAAGTTGATCGGCGAATTCGACCGGCGGATCGCAGCCGCTCATGAATCTCTCCGCCGCGATCTCGAAGCCCGACGCGGTCAACGCGAGCCCTTCTCGAGACAGGTCTCTCTCGGCCGTTACGACGCCGACGGGCGGCATTATTCAATGACTTTCGGCGGTCGAGAGTACCGCGTCCTCGTCCCGCCCACGGACGCGAAGGAGATTGGGCCTCGCCGAGATCGCGTCCGTCTCGAGGGAGTGCTCATGCATGTCGACGCGAGCGAAGCCGACCTCGACGAGGCGGCGATCGTCGATCCCGCGACTAGCCACCGATACCCGATCCAGCTTCTCGCCGAAGGCTCCCTCGCTCCCGAAACCTCCCCGGACTCCCAGACGATTTCCAGCAGTGCGGCTACGGGTCCCGTCTTACCTGCGATCTCCGGCCCCGAAGAGAAGCCGGCCTCACGACCGGAGCAGTCGGGCAGGCCTTCTCTCGCCGCTGCCCCCGCGGAACCAGCAACCGCCGGATCCTCCGAATGGTCGGGAGCCCTCGAATGGCCTGGCCTCGTTTTCGCCATCTCCTTCATGAGAATCGGGGACAAGGTCGAAGGGCTCCGAGTCACTACAACTTGTCGGGCCGGCCCTGGCTCGATCAGCTCCGCGACGGCTGAACCTTCCAAGATCGCGCCCGACGGTGGTTTTTCCTTCACTGCGGGTCGCGGGAATCGCGGAACGGGAAAATTTCTCTCTGTTCGGACCGCAGAGGGGAGCTTCAAGGCTTCCTTGTCCCTCAGCTGCCAAGACATCCTCTACCCCATCGAGGGCCGTTGGTCTGCGATCGCCTCCTCCGAGCCGCTGCCGCTCGAAGAGCCAACTCTCTCGACCGGCTCGACTCGACGGCCGACTGCGATACCAGCTCCCACGGCGGCAGCGCCACCGTCCTCGGCACCTCAACCTTCACGCTCGGAACGGGCGACTTCCCCGAGGCCGTCCTCCAGCCGAACCTACACCGATGCGAAGAGCCACATTCAGTTCCGCTACGCCCCTTCTTGGCAAACGATGGCCCCAGAGGAAGCGAAACGAGTGCTCGGTTCGTCCACGTCGCGATTCCTGACCGTGGTGGTTTACGACCCGGCCGATCGAACGCAGAATCTCAACGTTCAGGTCATGCCCGTCGCCGACACCGCGCTCACTGAAACCGCCTATCAGCAGTTTCTCACCAGGCTCGACGTCGACCTGCCCAAGTCGTTCCCTGAGTTTCGCAAGCTCTCATCGCGTGTCTACGCGATCGATCGACGCTTCGCACTCGAATACGTGTTCGAGACTCGGCGGCCCGACGGCGTTCTTCTTCGCCAACGTCAATTCCGGACCGGCAGCTCCGGTCGCGAGGTCGCGATCACGTTCACGGCCCGGATCGACCGCTTCGAGGCCGCGGATGCCATCTGCTTTCGCATTGTCCAGGAATCGCTTCAGCTTCGATGAAGAGTCGTTCCACGAAGTGCAGCGGCAGACGCACAAGGAGTGGTCGCGTCGCCCGTCGAATCAATGGTGATCGCCCAGCATGGCGACTCACCAACGCAGGGTGAATTCGCCAATCGGAGAGAATCATGTTTCTGTGGCTGACCCTCAGAAGGCTCAATTCAAGCCGGCCGAAGACCCGACTGGCCGCAGCGAGGAGGCTGGCCTTCATCGGATCGCAGCGCACCACCAAAGTGTGCGAGGCGCTCCTAAATCGAATCGCCGCGGAGTCAGACTCGGCTGTTCGGGAGGCGAGCTGCGAAGCCCTTGGCGGGTTGAAGAATCCTTCCGCCGTGGCGACTCTTTGCCGGTGCCTCGGAGAGGACGAAAGCGGCGTCAGGCGCGTAGCAGCGACCGCCCTCGGCAAGATTGCGACCAGTGACGCATCTGATGCTCTCCTGAAAGCTCTCCGTAACGAAGGAAAGATGCGTGTGCGTGAGGCGCTCTACGATGCTGTTGTCGCCATCGGGTCGGAGCCGAGTGATCCAGCCTCTCGCGCGTGGTCCCGGGTCGCGCAGAGAGACTGGGATGCCGCAAGGACCGACCCGGACAGCACTTTCGCAGTCCTCCGGAGGCTCCTCGAGCTTGACGACCTCGAGACGCTTGGAAACGCGATCGCGGGGCTCGGGACGATGCCGCCTCACGACCTCGCCAATCTCGTCGCAACAGCACTGGGAAAAAGCAATTATCATTTCGGGAGATTTCCCTTGTTGCGAGCAGCCTCGAGGCTCCGGGACGCTCTTCTTGTCGATCCGATTCTCGCCATCATGAAGGCCATCGACTCGGAGGAACGGGAGGCGATAGCGGGGATCACCGATGACGCATTCTTCGCCCATCTTCGAACGAACAACTTGCAGGAGCAGCGGCTGGCCGCGGTAGAGGCGCTCGGGGAAACCGGTGACCGGTCTACAATTGAGATTCTGGAGCGTCTCAGAGAACAGGCTCAATTCGAGCAAGACCAAGAGTTCGTCAGGGCTGTGGGACAGAACGGAGTCGAGGGGCTGGGTGACGCCCTCTTCAAGAGTCTGGCAGGGCATCTTGGTCTGGGGGAGGAGGGAGACGCCAAGAAAGCACTAGGCCTTGCCATCGCACGCATCGCCGAGCGATACGAGGAGCGGTAAGTCGGCGCTCGCCCACCCTTAGCCTGCCTCGCAACATCACGGGGAGTTTCCGCTGTTCTCACATCCGTTTCAACGGCTCACGCCGTTCCGGCCGCCGCGGCGGGCTCCTGCGCCGCCTCCGCGATCTCTCTCATCGAGACGGCGATCACTCCGATCTGCCAGTCCTTCATCTGGGCGCGGTCCTTCGGAGCTGCCGGCGGAGTGAGCGCCCGGAGGCCCTTGTCGGACGCATAGAGCCGGGCGGCGGCGGACATGAGCTCCGGCGAAGCCTTGTACTCGCCGACCGCGCGAACGAGGATCTCGTCGCAGCGCCGGGGAGAAGGCTTCGCGACTTTCTGCGCGCCCAAATAGCTGTAGAGAAACGGGACGATGTCCTTGAGCGAGAACGTATAGATCGTGTTTCCCACCTGTTCCCGAACCGACTGGTCGACGAGGTCCGACTTGACCCAGCTGACGAACAGGCTGTCGAACGACGCAGGCCGGGCACATAAGACCGATTGGCAGCGCTCGAAGATGTTATTGCGTAGGAGGTCCATTCGCAGGAGGCTCGTATCGGGCTTCATCACCTCCCACATCCGATTCATGACCGCGTCCGCTTCCGCTCCATTCTCCTCATCCCAGGCAACGAGGGCCGCGAGAAGCTCAGGGTGTTACCGCCCGCCCCCATTGTCAGCACTCTGCTTGATTCGGCTGTCATTGGGGGGAAGGGTGCGGGAAGGGGGGGCGCGGTTGAGGTCTGGGAAGTGCTGGAATCAGAACGGGACTTCGTCGTCG
>Ga0315281_10014761_pt1 | contig 10511 bp, 8 predicted proteins | sample YL17G07_0_MG_FD_204540 | JGI IMG/M metagenome (GOLD analysis project Ga0315281, IMG submission 204540) | Sediment microbial communities from Yellowstone Lake, YNP, Wyoming, USA - YL17G07_0 | ecosystem: Environmental > Aquatic > Freshwater > Lake > Sediment | place: USA: Wyoming | collected...
GAGGAGATGCTCCGCGCTCCCCGTTTCGTGCGGCCGCGCGGCTATCGCGCGCACGTGACGCATGGCGCGCTCCGCGGAAAACCCGGTCGCGGGCGCTGATGCCGGAACGACCGCCGGAACCCGGCGGGCGTACGCGATGGCGGCAGCGCACATGACAGCGAGGCCAAGCACCCAGAGCGCCCGCGAACCTGTGGTGTTCATGCTCTACGGAATCAGGGGAGAAACAACAGGCAGAGTCACGTGTGACGCGAACGCCGCCGACCGAAAGACGCGCACCGTGGCAGCGCGAAAATCACTCTCCTTCGCAGCGAAGATGTTCGGCACCCACGTCTGCGGATTCCGGTCGATGAGCGGGAACCACGTGCTCTGCACCTGCACCATGATCCGGTGCCCCTTTTTGAACCGGTAGCTCTGCGTGTGCAGCGAATACCTGATCGGCGTCACCTGGCCCGGCGTCAGCGGCTGTGGAGTGGTGTAGCTCTCGCGGAATCGGGCACGCAAAACTTCGTTCGACACCATGAACTCGTAGCCGCCCATCCTGGCGTCGCCCGGCACGTCCTCGGGATAGACGTCGATCAGCTTCACGATCCAGTCCCCGTCACTCCCGGTGGTCGACGCAAACAGGTTGGCGATCACGTCGCCCGCGATCTGCACGTCCTCGGCCAGCGGTCCGGTTTGATACGACAGCACGTCGGATCGGTCCTTTACGAATCGCTGATCCTCGGTGAGCCACGTGTACCAGCCGCTGCCGCGGGGATCGTACGTCCACTGGATGGGGCGCGCCCGATACGGAACCGGATGCGCTGGATCGCTCACGTAGGAATCATAAACGGGGCCCGGAGCGCGGGGCTCCGGGCCGGGCTTTTCCCAGGAGAGTGCACTGCCCTGCGCGAAGTACAGCGCCTTGGCCTGAACGCCGCTGTTTTTGGGAGGCCACGAGTCCCACGTGCGCCACGTGTTGGCGCCGGCCTCGAAAATGATCGCTTCGGGCTGATTCAGATCGCCCTTCCCCTTCAGATAGTAGGCGAAGAACGGCGCCTGAATCTTCTCGCGGTAGTACCGCGCCGTAGGCGACCCGAAATCGATGTTGCCGAGCTTGTTGCCGTCGGGAACGTTCCAGCCGCCGTGCCGCCACGGCCCAACCACGAGAAAGTTCAGATGCGCGGTGTCGTGCTTCTCACGCTCGAGGTAGATGGCGATCGGACCATAGAAGTCCTCCTGGTCCCACCAGCCGGCGACGTTGAGCGTGGGCACCGTGGCCGGCTTTGTGAGATATCTGACGATCGTCTGACGTTGCCAGAAGTCGTCGAAATTCGGATGCGCCACGAAATCGTTCCACGTCGGAATCTTTCCGTGCACGTACCTGTCGTTCGCATTTGCGAGCGACCCGAGTTTCAAATACCAGTCGTACGTGTCGTAGGCGTCGAACTTGAACGGCGTCTGCTCTTTGTCGGTCTCCATCATCGCGGCGTACTCGAAGCCGTAGCTGAGGCGGAACGCGCCGTTGTGATGGAAGTCGTCGCCGAGGAACATGTCCGCCGGTGATGCCTGCGGTGACGCGGCCTTGAGCGCGGGATGCGGTTCGAGCAGCGCCATGGCCGTCGTCCACCCGTCGTACGACACGCCGAGCATGCCCACTCGGCCGTTGTTGTTCGCGACGTTCTTCATGAGCCAGTCGATCGTGTCGTACGCGTCGGTGCTTTCGTCGATTCCCCGCGGGCCATCGGAGGCTGTGCGCGGTGCGCGCTGCATGACGAACTTTCCCTCAGACTTGTAGCGGCCGCGGATGTCCTGGAACGCGAAGATGTAGCCGTCGTCCGCCAGCTCCTTGTACGAGGCGTTCGGACCGGCCGCGTCGATGCTGCCGGCGCCCACGCCATACGGCGTGCGACGGAACAGAATCGGGAGCGGCGTGGTCGCGCCCTTCGGGCTGAAGACCTCGGTGTTGAGCCGGACGCCGTCGCGCATTGGGATCATGACGGTCTGGCGGTCGAATTGGTCCGCGACGCTGGCCGGCTGCTGTGCGGCGCTCGACGAAGCAACGGTCAGTGCGCAGGCGAGAGCAGTGAATGGGGCGCGTGTGTTCATGCACTGCATGTTACGACGGCAACGCGCCGGCGCCAGAGTGGTGCACCCCTGTGGTAGGAACCTGTGGTGTGCCGAGCTGATCGTCGACGGCAGTCGTGGCGCTGAGGCGCCGACGTGGCCCGCAATCTCGACACGCACTGGATACTGGTCGGAGAATCCGCCCGAAACGGCTCCGCGCGTTCTACTCGCCCGAGCGTCAGGCGGCGCTCATCGCTGTGTACAAAATACTCACACCACGAGTCACATTCCCGCTGAACCGGGACATCCAAGCGTGGGGGTCGCGGGTACAATGCCGCCGGCTTACTTGTACCGCGCCCGGCGGTCGCCGCTTTGCAGCGGTGCGCCTTTTTTGGGAAACGACACCGGAACGATGCACATGGCGGCATCGGTCAACTGGGGCTATGGTATCCGCATGGCGAAGGCCACAAAGTCTTCCGATCGCAAATCGATTGCGAAGGATGCGGGCTCATCGAATGCGTCGTCCGCCAGGATGAATGCCCTACAAGGACTTCCGCCGCCGAAGTTCTCGATGCCTGCCGTTCATTGCTTGTGAAAAGCCCAGCGTCGCAAAGCGTTTCCGCTCCAGCCAACTGATGTCCGAGGCAGGCTTGGAACCAGGCGTCGGCCCGGCAAGCGCTGATGATCAACTGTCGGAGGAGGCTGGGAGCGGCGTTGTTCGCGCCTTCCTGCAAAGACATTTTCACCGTGGACGCGGCGGGCGCGCCAAGCTTGCGATCACGACGAGCGTGGTTTCGCGCGTCACTGCTACGGCCACGAGTTTTCTCGTTTTGCCACTGACAGTCCGCTACCTCGGCAATGAAGGTTATGGACTGATGGCAACCATTACCAGCGTTGTCAGCTGGCTTCAATTCACCAACATGGGAATTGGCTTGGGGCTCCAGAATGCGCTGACCGAAGAGACCGCGAAAGGAAATGTACGTGCACAGAAAGAGCTCGTGAGCACCGCGGTGATTTCTCTTTTCGCAATCGGAGTCATCTTGCTGATCGGAGGCCTGCTCGCGTTTCCGCACGTCAACTGGCAGCGCGTCTTCCCGCCGACGACGGCACGCTTTGAAGTGGAGATCCCCTGGACCGTTCTCGTCGTCTTTCTTGGCTTCGTCAGCACGGTTATCCTGGGCTTTGTCGGACCCATTTACGCGGCGAGACAGGAACTCCATTTCGGCAGCATCCAGGGGCTGGTGATCAGCCTGTTTCAATTGCTTGGCACGTTCGTCGCGGTGCACTTTCGCTGGGGACTTCTCGGACTAACGACTTGCACAATTGGCGTCACTGCCCTGATGCAGTGGAGTTTTGCCCTTTGGACACTCTATGGCCGAGGGATTGCTGAGCTCCATCCACAGTGGGCAAACGTAACAAAAGCCGCTGCCGGGCGAGTATTCAAGAACGGAATCACTTTCCAGATCCTCCAGATCTGCAGCATCGCTTTCTACCAGATCGACGCGTTTCTGATCATCCGCTTCCTGACGGTCGACCAGGTCACTCCTTACTCGATTGCGCAGAAAGTGTTTTTGCAAACAGACGGCCTGTTCGCGATCGTGACTGGCTCGTTATGGGCCGCTTACGGAAACGCCAAAGCTCAGGGGGATCTCGCCTGGATTCGGCGAACGCACGGGCAAATGGTGCGCATGTTTCTTCTATTTTTCGGAGGCCTCAGTGTTTTCATGGTGTTATTCGGACGTTGGGCTCTGACTTGGTGGGTTGGTGCAGCGGCGGCTCCGGGAACGGTGTTGATTGCCGGAGTTGCCTTGTATTTTTGCGCGCGCTCGTGGACCGCGTTGCACGCCATGTTGCTGAACGGTTTGGATATCATTCGGCCTCAAGTGTGGAGCCTTGTTGCCACCGCGATCTTGACTCTGGGGCTTGATATCATTCTCGTGCAAAGGCTCGGATCGCTTGGCCTGGCGGTGGGTGGTTTCATCGCATTTGCTGCCGCAGGAGCGTGGTATCTTCCCTACCTCACTGCAAAGTCCCTGCGCACCGAGGAACAGCGGCTCCGGGCGGGAGCGACATGAGCACGACCGCCAGGCGTTATTGGTTGAAGATGCTTCGCCGTTTAGGTGTGCGAAACTTCAAGGCAACGAGCGGACTCGGCTTCCCGTTTGTTTGTCACGTGGGTGACTTCGCCGGCGAAGTTCCGTTCTATTCGTCCAGCTTTTCCCGATGCGAGATCGAGCTGATGGCTGCCTGGTGTCGTGACATCGAGAAGCCGATAATCTTCGATGTTGGCGCGAATCTCGGTTTTGTCGCCACTCAGCTTGCGCAGTCTCTGAGCAAAGACGCCAAGATCTTCTGCTTCGAACCCGTTCCGTCAACCTTCGCCAAACTCCTTGAGTCCATCGCGCGATTGGACTTGGAGGATTATGTCATTCCTCTGAACTGTGCAATCTCCGACGCCCCGGGGATACTGCGGATCGCGTACAACCCAAAAGCATCGCTTTTTGCCCAAGTCAGGAATGACACTGACAACTTGCGGGCGGGCCATCTGCTTGCCTACTGTCCGTCACTTACGCTCGACAACGCTGTTGAATCGCTCGGCGTGAAGCCGCACTTGATAAAAATCGATGTCGAGGGCTTTGAAGACCGCGTAATGCGAGGCGGACAACAGTTGCTTGGTGGGCCGGATCAGCCTGCGCTCTTGTTCGAGTGGAATCCTGTTACGATGGAGGAAGTCGGGACACCGGCGACAGAATTCGCGTCAGCCTTCGCGCGCTGGCGCTTGTATTACGTCGACGATTTCGACAGGCAAAGAAGACCATTCGCCGAAGAAATCTCCCAGCTGTCGAGCATCGACTGGGGCTGTAACATTTTCGCGATACCTGCGACCGTCCGCGCTGGGATGCAGTGGGAGCGATGCGTCTCGAAATTGCGTGTGGTGACATAGCAACTGTATTGGGTCAACAAGGTCGTCCGGAAATTGCGGGGATCGCGCGTCCCTCGCAAAATGCGACCGATGCCAGTCTGATTGAGGAATGGGACGACAGATGCGTTTGATCATTCCTTCTTGCGACGTCACGAAATTTCAACAGCAGTGAAATGTCTGGATAAGAACAAAACGGTGGCAGCCGTGGGCTTCGACGTTCTTTCGCCCGACCGGCCGAAAGGGGTCGAAAGAACCCAACCTGCGCCAGCGGCCACGTTTATCGGCTGTGGACATGTGCTGCGGTTGGCCTGTGCTCGCGAAGTCGGGTATTGCGAAACTTCAACCGGCTTCCATGGAGGCGAGGAGAAAGACCTCTGCTTGCGGCCAATGGACGCGGGTTATCGGATCGACCGATTGCCCGGTGTGCACGTCTGGCACGAGAAGTCCGACGTCGCGCGCAACATTGCTGACCAGCATCGCTCGGGGGCTTGCAATAGTCTTGCAACACCATGAAGACGGCCCCCGTACCGATGGCCCGTATGCTCGGCGCTCCACAGTCGGGGAGCGCGCATGGGGCCCATTGCGCACACTGCGGCACACGCGGCGCCGGTGGCTCTCGGCAACTGCAAGCCCCAACGCCCACAGGCGTCGCCCTTGTTTCGGTTAGTGCCGGATCATCTCCACGAACCGGATCATTGCCGTGCGACTGATCCACCTATCGCGCTGCGCGAAGCTACTGCCGCCTGCGCTCAGGCGCCGCCTGCGTGGACCATGGAATGGCCTGCTCGACTGGGAGCAAGGCATCTATGAACGTCGTCTGTATGCTCGTTTCATGCAGCCTGGCGACCTGGTGTTCGATATCGGCGCCAATCGCGGAAGGAAGAGCGCGGCTTTTTTGAGTTTGGGTGCCAAGGTGGTGGCCGTCGAACCGAATCCGAATTGCGTTGCTGTGCTATCGAAGCGCTTTGTTCGGGAGATCGATGCGGGCCGGCTTATCCTGCTTCCTGTGGCCATTGGCCGCTCGGCGGGCCAGGTCCAGCTCCAGCAGTTCGGGCCGGATGGCAGCAACGCCTCTGCTTCTGATATTTTCACGGCGGCACTGGAACAGGAGTTCGGTACTCCCTCGGCCGTTTTCGATGTTGAGATGATTGCCGGGGCTTCGCTGTTCGAGCGCTTTGGCGTGCCTGTCTTCATCAAGATCGATGTTGAAGGCATGGACGCCGAGGTGCTTTCGACGGTGCCGCGCCGGCCTCGATTGCTGTCCTTTGAGTTCAATCTGCAGCCGCGTCTTATGCCGATGAACGCGGCTTGCCTGGTCGAGGTGACGCGGCTCGGGTTCACGGAGGCAAATTTCACCGAGGCAGCCGGCACGAGCCTGTTTTTGGATAAGTGGGTAACACCCGACCGTATTCTGGAAGAAATCAGCCGTGCGGCCCGCGGGCGCTCGATGTGGGGGGACATCTTTGTACGGTAAGTCGTCGTTTTCAGGACCAATTGAAAGTTCGTGCCCTTGCAGTAGTGTCCGGTTGATTTTTGAACAGGTTCAATTGGTTGTCGATGTCTATTGATTTTCAGAGTCTTCGCGGGGCTGGAACGCATTAGCACTCTGTATTTTCTCGAAGACCGATACCGAAAGACTTTGCAGCAACGTGATAACGAGGCATCACGTTGACGTTTTCTTTTGCGATGGCGATGAGTTCATAGGTGGAGCAGCGATATCACCTACATTGGTACCGATGAAGGTTGGCTATATCTGACGGCGGTGATTGACCTGTATGGCCGTCAGTCGGTGGGCTGGAGCATGAAAGAGCACATGCAGGCAAGCATGGTGACCGCGCACGCCAGCGAGACGGGAGGCCTCCCGTGCGGCAAAAAGATCCGTTGAATCGCCTTCGTTGAGCACCCGATGACTTTCGCGACCATCCAGTGCGTTTCGCCCCCGCAACCCGGCGTCGAATCTCCAACCGCTCGGTCGCGGTCAATCTCCTGCCGTGGTTTCCAACCCGATGCACGACACACCTTCTGACGAAGAATCAACTCAATAACATTCGCCAAGATGTTGCGTTCACCGATTGAGATCGCCCCCGGTTTCGTGGACACTCTGTTATTGATGGAGCTGCTGGATGAAAATACGTGATTCCATGTTCGGGCATTTGGTCACGGCATGTTGACAGGCCGTCCATTGTCCCAGGCCGATGTTCTTTTCATGCGTCCGGATGGTGCAAAGAAAATGCCGGACGGCGAAATCTGATGCGTATCTTCGTCGCCGTCCGGCACTCAAACGAGCCGAAGTTTTTCTACGGCGGTTTGTGGAGTGCCAACTTTTATCCAGCCCTCCGTGAACTGGGGCATGAGATCATCGAGTCACAGACGGATCTTTTGCCGACAAGCCGGTTCATGTCTGTGGCGGACAGCTTCACGCCGGAGGAACGGGAGGTTCGCTCACGGACGACGGAGCGAATCCTGGCTGAAGTGCGCAAGGCACAGCAGACCGGGGCAGTGAATTTGTTTCTTAGCTATTTCTACAACGCGCATTTTGACCCTGCGGGCTTTGATGAATTGCGCAGGCTCGGGATTCCATCGGTCAATTTTTACTGCAACAGCATCTACCAGTTCGGACAAGTGGCGGCCATAGCGGCCAAGGCGGACTATTCCTGGCACGCGGAGAGGGACGCCCGCGCATCCTACCTCGGCGTGGGTGCGAATCCGGTGTGGGTTCAGATGGGAGCCGACCCGGCGGTGTATCGCCCGGTGGCTGGTTCGCGTGAACCAGGCGCCTGCTTTGTCGGGCAGCGTTACTGTGACCGGGAACGATGGCTCGCATCGCTGGTTCATGCCGGACTTGAACCTGCGATTTACGGCGCGGGCTGGGGAAAGGATGCAGTTACGTCGGCGGCCCAGGCGGAATCGAGTGCAAAGTATCTCGGTCGTGCGCAGCCACGGCCGGGGAGTCTTGCAAGTTATGCCCGCACTGTGTCGCGACGGTTGCAGACGGAAGGATTGATCGGCGGGCTCCGTCGCATCGCCAGACAAACAGCCTACCGCAAAAAATCGCGCGCCGACTTTAATTTATTACGTCCATTCGCACGTGGCCGGGCGGAGAGCATTTCAGAGACTTTTTCACGTCACGAAGTCTGCCTGAACTTCAGCAATGTCTGGGCAGATGGACAGCCCGGATCGGCGCTGATTCCTCATGTCCGCCTGCGCGATTTCGAGGGGCCGATGTGCCGCGCCTGCTATCTCACCGGACACACGGATGAGATCACGGAGTTCTACGACGTGGGTCGTGAGATTGAAACATATCGCACCCCGGACGAACTGGTGGACAAGACGCGATTCTATCTGGCGCATCCAGACGTTGCGGAAAAACTGCGCGAGGCAGGTTATCGCCGGGCGTTGCGTGATCACACCTGGAAGAGGCGATTTGAAAAACTCCTGGCCTGCATTCTCTCCAGCAGTCGAGCCTCTGACAACTTCCTACCATGATCTCAAGAATCATCCTCCCGTTACTCCGGCGGTTTCCCATGCTTTATGCGGCGGTGCGCGGGGCGTCAGCACATCGAGCGGTCTCACGTCCGCCTGTGCAGACGCCGCTGGGCTTCAAGATGTGCGGCTTGAGTGCGATGGAGTCTGGCGAATTCGAGCCGGACGAGACGCGGCAGGTGACCGCGCTGTTGTGTGAGGTGACGGTGCTCGTCAACATCGGAGCCAATACGGGCTACTACGTTTGCCTGGCGCGCAAGGCCGGGGCGAAAGTAGTGGCCATCGAGCCACTGGATCGAAACGTCCAGGTTCTCCAGCGCAACGTCATGGCGAACGGGTGGAACGACGTGGAGATTTTTCCCGTCGGACTGGGCGATCGTGTTGACGTGTTGAAGCTCTACGGCGGTGGTACTGCGGCGTCGCTGGTGGAGGGCTGGGCTGGAGCGGCCCGGGAACATTATCGGCTGGTTCCGGTGAGCACGCTGGACATCGTCCTTGGCGACCGGTTTTCCGGCGAAAAGATTTTGATCCTGATTGATGTCGAGGGCTTCGAACTGAACGTGCTTCGCGGTGCGCTGCGGCAATTCACGAGGAAGCCATCACCGATCTGGTTCATCGAAGTGTGTATTGACGAACACCAGCCCAACGGTGTCCGGATCAATCCCGATCTGGTCGAGACGTTTGAGGTGTTCTGGCGGCATGGCTATCGCGCAGAGAAGGCGGGCAGCGATAGGGGCCCGGTAAGCGAGTCCGATGTGCGGGCTTGGGCGGCAGGAATCCAACTGCCAAAGACGCACAACTTTATTTTCCGCCGTGCTGATTAAATACGGCTGCCAAGAAACGGAATTTCAACTTCCTTGCCCATCTTTTCCGTCATCATTCCTGCCTACAACCGCGCTGCGCTGCTTGCTCGCACCTTGGAATCGGTTTGGGCGCCGCGTTTCACGGACTTTGAGGTGATCGTGGTGGATGACGGTTCAACGGATGGCACGCTGGAGTACTTGAAATTGCTGGGCCAGCGGGTGCAGGTGTTGCAGCAGGCAAGTCGCGGTAGGCAAGCTTGCGGCGGATGGATTCCCCGCTACGTCGTCGCCTGCGTCGCCCCGTAGTACTCTTGGTAGTTGTAGCCGTAGTAGCTCGAGAACTTGGCGACCTCGCCGTCCGGATCGTTGAGGACCGTGCCGGCGACGTGGGTGCCGACCGTTGCCAACTGCTGCATGGCATCGCGCACGGCGGCGGCCTGCGTCTTTCCGGCGCGGACGACGAGCAGCGTGCCCGCGACGTGCCGGCTGAGGATCGCCGCGTCGGACGCGAGGAGCACGGGCGGCGTATCGATGATCACCATCTCGTAGTTCTGGGCCAGCTTCTCGAGCAGCTCGCGCATCTTTGTGCCGCCGAGCAGCTCGGCGGGATTGGGCGGCGCGGCGCCAGCGGTGAGGATGGACAGCCCCTCGATGCTCGTCTCATGGATCACCTCGGCGGCGCTCATGTTGCCGACGAGGACGTTGGTCAATCCGGGGATCTGGGCGTGGCTGAAGACCTGGTGGATGCGGGGACGCCGCAGGTCGCAGTCGAGGAGCAGCACGCGCTGCCCTTGCTGCGCGAAGGCGACCGCGAGGTTGGCGGCGGTGGTGCTCTTGCCTTCGGCGGGTCCGGCACTGGTGACGATGACCTGGCGCACCGACTGCACGGCGGGGGAGAACAGGAGGTTCGTCCGCAGCGTGCGGAAGGCCTCGGCGGCGTGGGAATTGGTGTCGACCAGGGTGACGAGCTCGCGGCCGTGCACGACGGCGGCGCCATTGTCTCCGGAATTCGGAGAGGGGCGCATCCACGCGAGCAGCCGGTTGTCGCGCGCACCGTTGGTGATGAGCGGGGGCACGATGGCGAGCATCGGCACCATGGCGATGCGCTCCAGCTCCTCGCGGCGGCGGATCACGGAGGTGTAGTTCTCGAGGATGTAGGCGATGAGCGTGCCCAACGCGAGACCGATGACGAGGGCGAAGACCACGCGGGGCGCGCGCCCGGTGCCGATCGGCCTGGTAGGGAGACTCGCCGCGTC
>Ga0315281_10014762_pt1 | contig 10510 bp, 10 predicted proteins | sample YL17G07_0_MG_FD_204540 | JGI IMG/M metagenome (GOLD analysis project Ga0315281, IMG submission 204540) | Sediment microbial communities from Yellowstone Lake, YNP, Wyoming, USA - YL17G07_0 | ecosystem: Environmental > Aquatic > Freshwater > Lake > Sediment | place: USA: Wyoming | collected...
CCCCGCCACCGCGAGCAGCGCCCCCATCGCCAGCCACCACACGGCGCCGCCGAGTCGGTTGTAGGCGCCGAACCAGGCGAGCAGCGGTACCGGTGCCACCAGCGCCGCGACGACCTGCCACAGGCAGAACGCGCCGACTGTCAGGTCAAGCAGGTCGACGCGAAGCCCGAGGGCCGGCCGCCACGCTCCCAGCGAGACCAGCACGATGGCCGCCACGAGCGGATACACCAGCGCCACACGCGGTACCCAGTTCGCGGCGAGGAGGCGGGGGTCGTAACCTGCGGCGACCACCAGGACCGCGAGGCCGAGCAGGACGCCCGTGACGGGTCCCGGTACGCCGGCGGGCGGGACCTGCTGATCGACGCCCTCGCGCGTCGGGATTCCCGGTTCCGCCACGTTGTCGCCCCCGCTCGTGCGCTGCACTCGCTCGCTCCGCTCCACGGCGCGCCGGCTGCGTCCGCTCGCGCCCCTCACACGCTCCGCGAACACTCTACCGTCCTCCGACATCCAACGCTGCATGAGGGATGGGGTGGGCGCGGCGGGGACATGACGTCCGACGCGCGTCCTGAGACGGCGCTCAGGCCGACCGCGTAGACTGAGCGCATGACGATCGAGCAGAGGAGCGATCCGGCGTGACGAGGTTCGCCCTCGTGCTCATCGCCGTCTACCTGACGCTCGGACTTCTCTTCGTCCTCACGTTCCGCGCGTCCGAGGCGGTCTTCAAGCGCGTGCCCACCTGGACCCTTCTGTTGGTCTACCTGGGCGCCGCGGGACTGCTCGCGTACACGCTGGCGATCGGCAATCCGCTGGCGTACATCGCCGCCGTCGTGATCGTGATGGGACTCGCCGTGTACGTCATCGTCAAGGTCCTGCCCAGGACCGTGCCACACCTGCTCGACGGCCCGGCGAAGCCCTTCCGTCGCGACACGGCCCGGCGGCGGCGGCGCAGCGGGACGTAGCGCTACGGCTTGACGTAGTCGCGACCGCCGGAGAGGTGACCGACGATCGTGTAGCTCGTGCCGGCTCCCGGCGTGTACGTGAAATCGCCCGGCTGGATGCTGTCGGTCATGTCGGTCTTCGTCCAGGGGTTCTCTGGCCAGGGGTCGACGAGCCCGCCGAGGACGTCCTTGGTGGCTTTGGGCGGGACGCTGTTCGTGGTCGCGATGTAGGTCTGGATGCCCATCTGGAGAGTGACGATGCTCGCCTTGACGGACATGTCCTTGGCGACGTCGATCTGGCTGGTCGGGCTGGCGATGTCCTCGTTGCTGCAGCCGCAGCCGGCGAAGCCGATCGCTGCGGCGGCTGCGACCAGGCACACCATCGCCAGCGCTATCGTGCGTCGCATGTGACTGCCTCCCTGTCGGCGGCTCTCGCGCTGGAGCGCCGCGCCGGACGAAGCCGGGGCGCGGCGCATCTAGCAGTGGCCGGCGGCGCCGGTCGTCGGTCTTCACTTCGGACCGGCGCCGCCGCTCCCTTCATCGGCACGCATCACCCGGCTCTGGACACCTCGCGCCTCGCGAGATCTCCGCGACAGCCGCGAAGCGGGCGACAAGAGCCGTCCCCAACCTTGACGACACTTCAGTGTCGCGGCCCTGATGCCGATGGGAAACATGAGGGAGCAGCACGAGAGAAGGGGCCAGGTTGACCGTAGAACAGGAAAGCGCCGATCCCGGGCCGCGCCAGCCGTCCGGCGCACCCGCCCGGCTGCGCGCGAGCAATCCGGCGATCCTCTGCGGCTTGTGGGTCGCCGTGATCGTTCTCGCCGTGGCGATCGACCTCGCGAAGTAGGTGCGCCGCCAGGGCGGCGCCCGTCAGGCGCTCAGCCCAACGGAGACGTCAGGCGGAACCAGTACTGCGCCCTGCCTGGGGCGTGAAAGCGCACCCTGAGCCACGTCTCGTACCGCTCCGAGCACCGCACTTCCACCGGCACGTAGCGGGTCTTCCAGCTGCCGGAGCCGAGGAAGAGCTCACACGACCACACCACGGTGGCCCCCGTCGCCCCGCGGGTGCTGACCTCCTCCCTCTCCGCCGACACCAGGCCGGGGGCGATGGCCGACCAGTCCGCGCGGCCGTCCCACGACCTCTCGCCCATGCCCGGATGCACCCCGCCGACGAGCACCGTGAGCGAGACCCAGTTGCGCGACGACGCCGGACGCTCGGGGTTGACCACGCGCATCATGACCCTCGTAGTGCGCACGGTGGACTCGTCGACGACCCCCCAGAACACGCGATACTCGAGACGCGGACGCTCGGCGCCATGCCTGTACGACAGGGCACCTTTGCGAAGATCGGCCGCCGCGGGACCGGCGATGGCGAGCAGGACAGCGAAGGCGGCGAAGGCGGCGAAGGCGGCGCACACCGCCGCCAGACTCCCCCAACGCCTCATGGAGACACCCCCTCCGATGGCTCCTCCGCGAGCGCTCCCCCACAAGCGGGGGCATCTCTACGGTCGTGGTCGCACGTGCAGGCACGTGTGAGGAATGTATACCCCTTGGAGTGGCGTTGTGCAACGATGCAACGAAGATGGAAGACGGAAGCGGTGAAGACGGAGTGACCGCGCGACGTCTTTCTGGTCAGACCGGCCGCCCGGCGGAGACGCCACGGCCCGACCAGGAGGACCGCGATGTCGACACGCAGATGTTCGCCGCCGCCGTGCGCGGCGAGCGTGACGCCTTCGCCGCGCTCCTGCGCCACTACGACCGCCTGCTCCGACTGGTCGCCTACCGCCTGCTCGCCGACCGTGACGAGATGGACGACGTCATGCAGGAGGTAGCACTCAAGCTGTACCGCTCGCTGCCCGGCCTGCGCGCCGAGGCGGCTCTGAGCACGTGGCTCTACCGCACGACCTACTCGACGTGCGTCGATCACCTGCGCAAGCGCCGTCCCGTCGACCCTTGCCCCCCCGATGAGCTGCCCGAGAGCGGGACGTGGCCCGCCGACGGTAACGACCCGGCCGAGATCGTCGGCGAGGCCGACGCCGCCCACGCGCTGCTCGCGCTGCTCACGCCGCAGCAGCGCGTCGTGGCCACACTCGTCGACCAGGAGGGTTTCGACTACGCGCGCGTCGCCGAGATCGTCGGCGTGCCCGTCGGCACGGTGGCGTCGCGTCTCAACGCCGCGCGCGCCGCGCTGCGCCGGGCGCTGACCGCGCGACCGGCGGACGAGGACGAGCATGACTGACGAGCGCGACATGGACCGCGCCGCGATGGGCGGCGCGCGCGACGCGACGGCCGGCCACCGCGACCCGACGGTCGGCGACCTGCTGCGCTCGATCGCGACGCCGGATCACGCGCCCGGCTACTGGGAGTCACTCGACGCGCGACTCGAGAGAGCCGCGGAGCCGGGTGAGGCCGAGCCGGCGGGCGCAGCCGAGCCGGCGAGTCGCGCGGCGCGGCGGCATCAGCCGCGACCTGCGCGCCGCTGGTGGCGCCCTGCGCTGGCCGCGGCCGCCCTGGCCTGCGTCCTTGCCTTCGTCGTGTTCGGGCTGCCCGGCTCAGACACCACGCAGCCCGAGCCGGCCACCGCGGCCGAGGTCGTCGCCCGGGTCGTCGCGGCGATGGGCGACCTGCGGACCGTCCAGGGCGTGATGGTCGAGCGCGACGCGCTCGACGGTGACCCCGCCAACGGGTACGTCGAGACGTCGACCCGGTTCTGGCTGGACGACCGCGGCGACTGGGCGCAGGCGGGCGCCGCGAAGGGTCCCGAGGCCTGGGGCGACGGCGTCCGCACGCTGGCGTTCGACGCAGCCAGCGCACGCCTGATCGAGACGAAGGAGTGGGAGACGGGCGGCAACGCGACGTTCACCGAGTGGCGTGACGCCCCGGTCGGCACGCCCGACGCCGGCGTGGTCGAAGCGCTTCGCTTCCGCGCCTTCGCCCGAGTGGTCGATGCCTTTCGTGCCGGCCGGCTCGCCGACACCACCCAGCAGGGCCGGCCGACCTGGGTCCTCACGGCGGAGCGCGCGCGCGGCGAGCAGTGGCCGGGCAAGGCCGACAGCATCGAGCTCACCGTCGACCAGACGACCGGGATGCCGATCGGCTGGGTGCTCGCCCGCCAGGGCGAGGTGATCGCCGAGCAACGGGTCGACGAGCTCGTGGTCAACGAGCCGATCGACCCGGCGACGTTCGCGCCCGAGCCGCCAGCCGGCGCCGCGCTTCGGAGCTACGACGCCGGCTACCGTCAGCTCTCCCCGTCCGAGATCGCCGCCGGTCTCCCCTTCCCAACCTACGTCCCCGCGTCAGTGCCGGACGGCTTCGTCCAGCGCAGCGCGGCGCTGGCGCGCCGCGAGTGGCGGGACGCCGAAGCCGGCGCGCAGTGGGACGCGCTCGCCCTGCCCGCCGCCCTCTTCGCCTGGCGGCGAGGCTTCGACGAACTCGCGGTCAGCACGCGTCCCTACGCGCGCAGCGTCATCTACGACGGCAAGAGCAAGGGCGCACGCACCGTCGAGGACCCCTTTGAAAGCACCTTCGCGTGGATGCTCATGCGCACGCATCCTCGTCAGGTCACGTTGCGGAGTGGAGCGCTCTCCGGGCTTAAGGCGCACGTCGTCGTCGGCGCCTGGGCGTACCCGCACCTCTGGGTGGTCGTCCCGGCCTCGGCAGGCGGCGGCGTGACGCTCATCGTGACGGTGGCCGGCGATGCGACGGCCCACGAACTTGTCGCGGTCGCCGAGTCGCTCGAGCCACTCGAGTAGATACGGGATCTCAGGACAGAAGAAAACGCCCTCGCCCGGCGTCAGACGGGACGAGGGCATGATGATCGCCGCGGCCTTCGCGGTCATCAGCCCAGCAACCCCTCGCTGATGAGGTGGGTCGTCGCGTCTTTGTCCGCGATGTGCGTCTGGAGGACGGCGCGGGCGTCCTCGCCGTTCAGGCGAGCGGTCTCGCGGATCGTGATCCGGTCGTGCCCGCGGCCCCAGATGCCTGCGTCGGAGCCAAGCCGGCAGCCGGTGAGCAAACGGCGCAGCCATCCGGTCAAACCACTGCAGAAGGGCAGCGTGCCCGATGGCGGCCGCGACGCGACGCGTTCGGCAGAGGAGGGGCGATGGGCGGAGACCCGCGACTGCAGGCAGAGCGCGCACCCAGGCACGCCGCGTGGCAGGCGGGATGACCTATGCTGACCGCGGCCATGGACCAGGCGCGCTCAGACCCATACCCCAGTGTCATCGCCGCGGCGCGGCGCGGCGACCGTGAAGCCTTCGCCACGCTGGTCATGCACTTCGATGGCCGGATGCGCGGCCTCGCCTGGCGGCTCCTGGGCGATCGCCAGCTCATGGACGACGCCCTTCAGACCGCCTACCTCAAGGCCTTGCGCGGCATCGGGGGATTTCGTGGCGAGGCGGCGATCGGCACGTGGTTCTACCGCATCGTCTACAACGCCTGCGTCGACGAGATCGGTCGCGAGCGCCGCACGACGGTGCTGCCTCTAGATGAAGTCGCGAACGCGATCGACTGCGCACCCGACACGGCCGACCTCCTCGCACGCCGCGCGGCGCTCGCCGCCGCCCTCTCGCAACTGCCGCCAGACCAGCGCGCGGCCGTCGTGCTCGTCGATGAGGAGGGCTACGACTACCGGTCGGCGGCCGAGGTCCTCGGGGTGCCGCTCGGCACCCTGAGCTCGCGGTTGGCCCATGCGCGCGCCGCCCTGCGCGAAGCGCTCGGCGGCGCGCATCTCGCCGGGGAGGAACGATGAGCGAGTACCGCGACAAGGAACTCGGCGACGCCCTGCGCGACCTCGGCCGTCCCGAGCACGACGAGGGGTTCTTCACCAAGCTGTGGGCCGAGGCGGACCGGGAATCAGTGGCCCACTCGGACCGCACGGTCGGGGGTGAAGCCGAATCGAGGGAGACGCGCGCCGGCTGGTGGACTCGGCCGAGAGTGAGACTCGCGGGCATCGCCGTGGCAGGCGCGGCGGCCGCGCTCATCGTCGCCGTGGCCCTCTTCGGCCTCCCCGGGACGGAGAGAGCCGGGCCCGCCGACGCGACGGCGGCCGACGTCCTCGCAACCATGGACCACGCCGGCGAGACGCTGATGACGGTCACCGCCGAAGTCGTCTCGACGTACCTGGCGAAAGACAGCGATCCGGCCCACACCTTGACGCTGCGCCGCCACGTCGTCATCGACACCGCGGGGAACTGGCTGCGGAGCCTGACCGACGAGGCCGATCCCGAGAAGACGGTCGAAGGCACGCTCTTCGATGCGCGCGCCCTCCAGTGGGGCGAGTGGCGCGCCCCAGGAAGCTGGGATGGCAAGTCGACGCTGCCGGGCCTGCTGTACACGCATGTCCCGGCCAGTCACGGCATCGGACCGCGCAGCGAGAACCCGGATCTGGCGACCATCAGCCTGATCCGCGCCCTGCTCGCCGGAAGCGACGCGACTGCCACGAGCATCACCTACCTGGACCGGGATGCCTGGCACCTGGAACTGGACGTGCCCGGAGGGGGAAAGCTTCGCCAACCGGATCGCATCGACCTGACGATCGACAAGCAGACCGGATACCCGTTGGAGACGGTCGAATGGCGCGGGGACACGAAGGACTCCGAACAGCGGGTGGTCTCGTTCGAGGTCGGCGCGGCCAGCGCCCAGGACGAGTCGGCGATGTTCCAGTCTATCGAGAAGGCGATCAAGAACCCCTATGAGAGCCCGACGACCCCCTCGTCCAGCGACCTGGGCTGCCAGCGCGCGCCGCTGGAGCGCTTCGTCGACCTCATCGGGCGACCGGCGATCGTCGCCGCCTGGATGCCCGATGGGTTCGCTTTCGCCGACCCGACGGCCATGACGGCGTCATGGATCTCCGACGATCCCGAGACCTCCGTTGTATACCGCGGCGGGCTGTGGTCGTTCGCCGTGGACAGCTACCCTCTGAGCCGCCTCGGCACGAGCAGCGACGAGAACGGCGTCATCGACGATCCCATCGGCCAGCAGAGCGGGCTCAACGACGAGGTCGTGAAGCTCACTCGCGGGCTCTTCGCGGGCAGCAAGGCCCACATCGTGATCGACGCGAGGGCGCGCTACACCGCCCCTCATCTGTGGTTGCGTGACAAGAAGCGGGATCTCGCGGTGGTCGTCCTCGGCGACCTCAGCCGCGACGAGTTCATCGCCGTCGCCGAGTCGCTGAAGGAAGGACCGAAGTAGAAGGCGCGCGGGGCGGGGCGCTTTCGCGTCGCCCCCGCCCGCCTCAGCAAGCAAGCGTCGTGTCAGTCCTCTTCCGGCTCGAACATGTCCTTCTCGACGCCGCACTCGGGGCAGACCCAGTCGTCGGGCAGGTCCTCGAAGGCGGTGCCGGGCTCGATCCCGCCGTCGGGATCACCGACCTCAGGGTCGTAGAGGTAGTCGCACACGGTGCAGCGATACTTCATCGGGATCCTCCTTGGCTGAGCTTCAGCGTTATCGAGTCTACCGCGCGTCGTGGCGCGGTGCCGTCGACTTCGCCGCCATCCTCCCCGCCCGCGGCGGCGCGCTAACCAGGCGAACCTTGCCCGGACCGGCCGATGAAGCCAAGCGCTCCCTATGGTTCTCCAGAAGGGATGCGTATACTCCATTCATGGTACGCGGCCGACGACAGCCATCGCTCGCGGGGCATCCGTTCCGCGCCGCCCGTCGCATCGCTGCGGCGATGATCTTGTCGGCCGCGGCACTGGCGGCGCTGCCCGACATGGCGCCCGCGCGGCCATCCGCCTCGGCCGACGACGCGCATGGCCGGGCCTCCCTCCCCGCCTGGACGACCCGTCCGGCACGAGCCGCGCGAGCGCTGGGAGCCACGATGGCCGGCGATCAGGTCGCTGTTCTGCTCGACCCCTCGGTGGTAGCGTCGAGGGCCCGCCGTGCGGCGCTTGCCCGCGCACTCGGTGGCACAGCGCTTCCGGGCGACTCACCGGTCGTCCTGTTCGTACCCCTGCGCGTCGAGTCCGCCGCGCAGGTGCTCGCCGGCCGCCGCGCGGCGCTGCGGGCGCTGTGCGGCGTGCGCGATCTGGCTCCGGTGCTCTACCTCGCCGGCAACCCCAGGGTCCCCATGGTCCCCACGGGCGACGTGATCGTGCGGTATCGCCGCGGCGCGACCGCCGGCGACCGCGCGACGGCAGCGCGGACGGCGGGCCTTTACGGGATGCGCCGCGCGCAGTCCGTGCCGCGCGCGTGGGTCTTCGACGCGCCCAGTCCTGAGGCCGCCCTGCGCGCGCCCCGCGCCCTGCGGGCCAGCGGCGACGTGGCGTGGGCCCAGCCCGATCTGCTACGCGTGCGCGCCGAACGAGCTACGCCGAACGACCCTCTCTTCTCCAACCAATGGCACCTGCTCAACACCGGTCAAGGCGGCGGCACCTTCGCCGCCGACGCGCACGTCACCCCGGCGTGGGACACGTACCGCGGCTCGGCCAACGAGGTCGTGGCCATCGTGGACGACGGTCTCGAGGTCGCCCACGCCGACCTGGCCGCCAACGTGCTCCCCGGGCAGTCCTGGGACTTCGAGACCAATGACGGCGACCCCAGTCCCAGCGGCGGCGACGACCACGGCACCGCGTGCGGCGGTGTGGCCGCGGCGCGCGGCTTCAACGGCGTGGGCGTCAGCGGCGTCGCCCCGCAGGCTGGTCTGGTCGGCTACAAGATGCTCGACGCCGACACCGACGCCAACGAAGCGGCAGCGCTCACTCGCGCCCTCGATGTCGTCGACATCATGAGCAGCAGCTGGGGCCCGGTCGACGACCGTCATCTCGAAGGGCCCGGGTCCCTGACCGCGGCGGCGCTCCAGCAGGGAGTGACGAACGGCCGCGGTGGTCTGGGGACGATCTACGTGTGGGCGGGCGGGAATGGTCGCCAGGACGCCGACAACGTGAACTTCGACGGCTACGCCAACTCCCGCTACACGATAGCCGTTGGCGCCAGCACCAACTACGGCGCCGTCTCCTACTACTCCGAAGACGGCGCTCCGCTGATCGTCACCGCCCCGTCCAACGGTGGCAGTCTCGGTATCACCACGGTCGACCGGACCGGCGGCCTCGGCTACAGCAGCGGGGACTACACGAGCACCTTCGGCGGCACGTCGTCGGCGTGCCCACTCGTGGCCGGCGCCGTGGCGCTCATGCTGCAGGCCAATCCGCAGCTCGGCTGGCGCGACGTGCCCGCGATCCTGATGAGCACGGCGGCCAAGAACGACCCGGGCGACGCAGACTGGAAGACCAACGGAGCCGGTCACCACGTGAACCACAAGTACGGCTTCGGCCGAGTCGACGTCGCCGCCGCGGTAGCGGCCGCGGCAGCGTGGGAGCCACTCGGCCCGGAGCTGACCAGCGAAGCGACCGGCAGTCCCGGCCTCGCGATCCCCGACAACTCCGCGACCGGCGTGTCCCACAGCCTGGTCATCCCGGCCGACATCCGCATCGAGTGGGTGGACGTGTGGTTCACCGCCGCGCACTCGAAGTGGACGCAGCTCGAGGTGGTGCTCACCTCGCCCGACGGCAGCCAGAGCGTCCTCGCCAACGCGGCGGCATCGTCAGCGCAGAGCAACGGCTACGATGGCTGGCGCTTGGGCAGCGCACGGCATTTCGGCGAGTCGTCACAGGGCACGTGGACGCTGACGGTCCGCGATCGAGTGAGTGGGACCACAGGGACGTTCACCTCATGGCGGCTCAAGGTGTACGGCACGGCGTTCGACACCTCCCCACCCACCACCACCATGCACGGCTACGACGGAAGCTGGCGGCAGGGCTCCGTGACGGTGCAGTTCGACGCCGTGGACGACCGCTCGGGAGTCGCCGCCACCGAGTACCGTGTGGACGGCCGCGCCTGGACGAGCGGTACCGATGTCACGCTGCGCACCTGGCGGCGCGGCGGCAATTCGCGCGAGCACCTGCTCGAGTACCGCTCACGTGACAACGCCGGGAACCTGGAAGCCATCAAGAGCGTGCCCGTGAGGCTCGATTCGCGGGCGCCGATCACCACGAGTGACGCGCCGACCGGAGTACAGAGCGGACCGGTGACGGTGAATCTCGCCGCCGCCGACCCGCTGAGCGGCGTCGCGTCGACCTGGTACTCGGTGAACGGTGCCCCATTCCAGCAGGGCACCCACGTGGGCCTGCCCGGCGCGCCGACCGGCCGCACCGACTGGATCGCCTACTACTCCGTGGACCTGGCCGGCAACGTGGAATACCGGCACTGGGCCAGCGTGAGCTTCTGAGCTTCGCGCCGCCTGCGCGATCTGTTCCGCAGGCGACTCGCTCGCGCCAGAGCCGAACGGCGCCAGAGGCTGCCGCCGTACACTCAGGCGTTCCGGAAGCTCCCCGGGCGCAGATCGACGGCGAGGATCGACGGCGCTGGTGGCCGGTGCGCGCTACGTCACCGGCCTTGGCTTGCGTTGCGTCACGGGCGCGTCGCCCGGGTAGCCGCGTTTCTCCCAGTAGCCCTCGACCTGCGCGTCGGTGACCTCGAGACGCTCGACCCACTTGACGCTCTTGTAGCCGAGCTGGTCGGGGACGACGAGCCGCAGCGGCCCGCCGTGGGCGGGCTCCAGCGGCTCGTCG
>Ga0315281_10014763_pt1 | contig 10510 bp, 10 predicted proteins | sample YL17G07_0_MG_FD_204540 | JGI IMG/M metagenome (GOLD analysis project Ga0315281, IMG submission 204540) | Sediment microbial communities from Yellowstone Lake, YNP, Wyoming, USA - YL17G07_0 | ecosystem: Environmental > Aquatic > Freshwater > Lake > Sediment | place: USA: Wyoming | collected...
TTGCCCTTGGCGTGCAGCCGCGCGATCTTGATCGCGGCCTCGTTCGCCTCGCAGCCGGAATTGCAGAAGAAAATCTTGTCCATGCCGCTGATGGCGGCGAGCTTGTCGGCGAGATTTTCCTGCTCGGTTATCTGATAGAGGTTGGAGGTGTGAATCAGCCTGCCTGCCTGTGTGCCGAGCGTTTTCACCAACCTGGGGTGGGCGTGGCCGAGCGTGTTCACCGCGATGCCGCCGAGGGCGTCCAGGTAACGTTTGCCCTGCGCGTCCCACAGCCAGACGCCCTCGCCGTGAGTGAAGGCCACGGGCAGTCTGGTATAGGTGTTCATTACATGCGACATCGCCGCGTCCTAAAAGGCTGCCTCAGAACGACTGAAGCGGCATCCGAATCGGGGGAGTGTATGAGCGGACATGTCCGCTCATTTTGTAACAAGTTCTAAAACAAAACGCACACGGCGGCAAATGCCGCCGTGTGCCTTAAACTTCTGCGAATTATTTTAGCACATTGCCACAGCCGCCAAGATAACGCCAGCGCCGCGGCTGTATCCGGGAAAAGGCGTGCTCGCGTCTACCTCGACGCAACCAGGTTGGTGCTCTTGCCGCGTTTGTGCACAGTACATTCGAGTATTTTGCAATGCTGATACATCTGGCGCAGTTTGCGCTCGGCATCGACTTCGTCCCTGCCGTGTATCAACAGGTTATCCACAATGAGTCCACCGCGTGTGCGAATACGGAAGCCGTATCTCGTTATTTCAGAAGATGGCATAAAACACCCCTGATTCAATCGCTTAACGAACCTATAGCATATGCCTTCTGTGATTTCAACGCAAATTTATGTTGTAACGGTCTTTTTTCTTGTTTTCCGCGGTCTTGCCCCGCCCTTGTGAACCGGTGCGCCGCTGGCGCCGGCGCCGGAGAGAGCCCCGAGGGAACGCATAAAAAGAAACGGCCGGCGTTCAGCCGGCCGTTTCGTCTTGTGCGGTTCGATGCTTAAGGCATTGCTTTGACGGCGGCGGCCAGACGGCTCTTGTGGCGCGCGGCCTTGTTCTTGTGGATGATTTTCTTGTCGGCGATACGGTCGACAATGCTCGAAGACAGGTTCAGCGCCATTTTCGCGCCCGCTTTGTCGCCGCCTGCGATTGCCTTGGTCACGCCCTTGATTGCAGAGCGTAGCGTAGAGCGCAGGCTGGCGTTGTGCCGCCGCTGCTTCTCGGCTTGGCGGGAACGCTTGCGCGCCGAATCTGTATTGGCCATGATGAAACCCAAGTAAGGAACACGAAAGGCCGCAATGATACTGATTTAGTCCCTGTTGCGCAAGCGCATTTTGCCTCCGGCATAACGCGCTTCGCGCATTAGCCTCCATTGAAATTTTGTTTTCGTATAATCGGGGCATGAATCTTCTGCGCGCGCTCGCCACGGTGGGCGGCATGACCCTCGTGTCCCGCATCCTCGGCTTCGTGCGCGACGCGGTGATCGCCCGCCTGTTCGGCGCCGGGCTTGCCACGGACGCGTTCTTCGTCGCCTTCCGCATTCCCAACCTGCTGCGGCGCCTGTTCGCCGAGGGCGCGTTCTCCCAGGCCTTCGTGCCCATTCTCTCGGAATACAAGACCAGGAACGGCCAGGTTGAGGCCAAACTCCTGGCCGACCGGACGGCTACCGTGCTCGCGCTCGCCCTTCTCGCGGTCAGCGCCATCGGCGTCCTCGCGGCGCCGTGGATTATTTACGTCAGCGCCCCCGGATTCTCCGCCACGCCGGAGAAATTCGAACTCACGGTGGCGATGCTGCGCATCACTTTTCCATACCTGTTGTTCATTTCGCTCGTATCGCTCGCCGGCGGGATCCTCAATAGCTGGAGCCGCTTCGCTGTTCCCGCAATTACGCCGGCGCTGCTCAACCTGAGCTTTATTTTTTGCGCGCTGGTGCTGGCGCCGTATTTTCGGCCGCCGGTGCTGGTGTTGGCGTGGGCGGTGCTTGCGGGTGGCGCGCTGCAACTCGCGTTCCAGCTGCCGTTCCTGGCAAGAATCGGCATGTTGCCGCGCCCGCGGCCGGATTTTTCGGATCCGGGTGTGCAGCGCGTTCTCAAGCTCATGGGGCCGGCGGTGTTCGGCGTTTCGATCGCGCAGGTGTCGCTGCTGATCAACACCATCTTTGCCTCGTTTCTCGCCAATGGGAGTGTGTCCTGGCTCTATTACGCCGACCGGCTGATGGAGTTCCCCACCGGCCTGCTGGGGGTGGCGCTGGGCACCATCCTGCTGCCGAGTTTGTCCAAGTATTACTCGCGCGACGCCACCGAGCAGTACAGCCGGCTGCTCGACTGGGGTCTGCGGTTGACTTTGCTGCTTGCGCTGCCGGCGGCCGTGGCGCTGGCGCTGCTGGCGGTGCCGCTCATCAGCACGCTGTTCCGCTACGGCGAATTCAGCGTCGAGGATCTGTGGATGACGCGCCAGGCGTTGGTCGCCTACAGCGTCGGCCTGCTCGGGCTGATTCTGGTGAAAGTGCTGGCCCCCGCTTTCTACGCGCGCCAGAACATCCGCACGCCGGTGAAAATCGCCGTCATCGCGCTCGTTGCCACGCAACTGATGAACCTTGCCCTGATCGGGCCGCTCAAGCACGCGGGCCTTGCGCTGGCGATCGGCCTGGGGGCGTGTCTCAACGCCGGCCTCCTCTACCACAAGCTGCGCCGGCACGGTATCTACCAGCCCCAGCCCGGTTGGCCCGAGTTTGCCTACAAGCTGGCACTGGCGCTGCTGTTGATGGCCTCGGCGCTGTGGCTAGCGATGGGTAGCGACGGTTGGTGGCTGGGCGCTGCCTGGCAGTACCGGGCGGCAGGCTTAGTTGGTATAGTGTGCCTGGGCGCCGGCGTCTACTTTGCCAGCTTGTGGCTAATGGGCATTCGCATCAAGGATTTCGTGCGCCGCGCCGCAGACTAATTAGTCGTCAGTCTATGGATCACCGGCTGGACCAGTTTTCCGCGCTGTTGTGTCGGCAAGATTTTAGTCTTGCCGAGGCCTGCCTGCTGATCGCGCAGGACGCTTATCCCGATCTGGACGTTGCGCATTACCTGGCGCGCATCGATGCGCTGGCCGCGACGGTGAAGCGCCGCCTGTCGAATGACGCGTTCGCCGAGCAGAAGGTGATGGTGCTGAACCGATATCTGTTCGCCGAGCTGGGTTTCCACGGAAACGCCGGCGACTATTATGATCCGCGCAACAGCTATCTCAACCAAGTGCTGGAGCGGCGCACCGGCGTGCCGATCACGCTGTCGATTCTGTACCTGGAGATCGGCCGACGCCTGGGACTGCGCTTGCAGGGTGTGTCCTTCCCGGGACATTTTCTGGTCAAGCTGCGCGTTACCGGAGGCCAGATCGTGATCGATCCTTTTTGCGGCGGCGAGGCGCAATCCGAATCGGACCTGCGCGCGCGCCTGACGCAGGTGCTGCCGCAGCGCGAAGCCGACACGCTGCCGCTGCCGCAGTTTCTGGAAGCGGCCACGTCGCGGCAGATTCTGGCGCGCGTGCTGCGCAACCTTAAAGGGATTTACCTGCAGTCGGGGCAGGCGCAGAATACGCTGATGGTGATGCAGCGCATGGTTATGGTCGCGCCGCACGCGGCGGAGGAGGTGCGCGACCGGGGCCTTGCCTACTACAAACTCGACTGCTTCCGCGCGGCACTCGCCGATTTGCAGGATTACCTCGATCGGCGTCCGGAGGCGCCGGATGCGGGCGAAATCAGAAACAGAGCCCAGGCGCTGCAGCTGGTATGCGCACGCCTGAACTAGGGCAAGAACTTTGCTCAAATCAGAGGCTATTTCGCTGATTGCGAAATAGCCTCCAACTACAAAGGCGACGAAGCAGATGAAATTCGAGCTGACTCCGAGGCGGGTGTTTGCAGTGTTCGCGCTGATTCCCCTGGCGCTGCTTGCCGTGGCGCTGGTGCTGCAGCACTTCAAGGGTCAGGCGCCGTGCCCGCTGTGCGTACTGCAGCGGGCGGGGTTTCTGCTGGTCGCCCTGATCGCGCTGGCAGCGGCGATACACCAGCCGCGGCGCGGCGGCGCCGCGATCTATGCGGCTGGAATGGGGCTTGCGTCGATTTCGGGCCTGGGCGTGGCGACATGGCATGTATGGACCTTGTATCACCCCAAAATCGGCTGCGGCATCGATGTGCTGGAGCAGTTTGTAAACGACCTGCCCACGGCCACGCTGTTTCCCTGGCTGTTCCGTGCGAGCGGTGAGTGTGCCGCGCCGCATGAGCCGATCTTCGGATTGCAGGTGCCCGAGTGGTCGCTTGTCTGGTTTTGCCTGCTGTTTTTCGGCGTGATCTTTTCCGCTTTCAAAGGCATGTATGCCACGCGTGCCGGTGCGGCGGCTTGAGTTCCGCCGCCGTCGGCGCGGGTCGGATTCGCATTCCGGAGGTGGTGGAAAGCCGCTATAATTCAGGATTTTAGCTTTTCAAAGCCGATCCTGAATATGCGGGTTTGCCGCAGCATTTCCGAACGCAGCCAGTCGCCGGCGGCGCTTACCATCGGCAATTTCGATGGCGTGCACCGGGGCCACCAGGCGATGCTCGCTCGCCTCAAGGACCGGGCGCTCGCGCTCGGGCTGCCCGCCTGCGTGCTCACGTTCGAACCCCATCCGCTCGAACTGTTCGCGCCGCAAACGGCGCCGACGCGGCTCACCTCGCTGAGGGAGAAACTGGAATTGCTTGCGGCGCACGGCATCGAACGCGTGCATGTGAACCGATTCAACCGCGTCTATGCAAGCAGGTCGCCCCAGGATTTCATCGAGCGCGTCCTGCTCGACGGTCTGGGTATGCGCTGGCTGCTGATCGGCGACGATTTCCGTTTCGGCGCCCGCCGCGCCGGCGACTTTGCCCTGCTGCAGGAGGCCTCGCGCAAACACGGCTTCGGACTGGAGGCGATGCCCACGGTCGAATACGGGGGCGTGCGTGTGTCGAGTTCGGCGGTGCGGAAGGCGCTGGCCGCCGGCCGGCTGGCGGAGACCGAGGCGCTGCTCGGCCGACCCTACAGTATCAGCGGCCGGGTGGTACACGGCGACAAGCTCGGCCGGAGAATCGGTTTTCCCACAGCGAACGTGCAGCTTAGGCACAACCGGCCGCCCTTGTCCGGGATTTTCGCCGTTCGCACGCTCGATGGGCAGGGGCACAGGCGCGACGGCGCCGCGAGCCTGGGACTGCGCCCGACGGTGGACAAGAGCGGGCAGGCCAAGCTGGAGGTGCACCTGTTCGATTTCAATGGTGACCTCTACGGCCAGCATCTGCGCATCGATTTCCTGCACAAAATACGCGACGAGGAAAAATTTCCGGACCTTGACACGCTGAAGGCGCGCATTGCGCAGGATTGCGAGATCGCCAGGGAACTTCTGGCGGCGCAGGAGCGCGCATGAATATGCAATCCGTTGCGCGGTTTCGTTCGCGGCGAAGCGCCTCTATCCAGACACGACCAATCTGAACTTTCGAAAAACAAAATGGCTGATTACAAGAACACGCTGAATCTTCCCGATACGCCTTTCCCCATGCGCGGCGACCTCGCCAAACGCGAGCCGCAATGGGTCAAGCAATGGCAGGACGAAAAGCTGTACGAGAAAATCCGCGCCGCCTCTAATGGCAGGCCGAAATTCATCCTCCACGACGGTCCGCCTTACGCCAACGGCGACATCCACATCGGCCACGCGGTAAACAAGATTCTGAAGGACATCATCGTCAAGTCGCGCAACATGGCGGGCTACGACGCAGTCTATGTGCCCGGCTGGGACTGCCACGGCATGCCGATCGAGCGCGAGATCGAAAAGCAACATGGCAAAAATCTGCCGGTGGAGAAGACGCAGAGCCTGTGCCGGGCATACGCGGCCTTGCAGATCGAGCAACAGAAGAAAGACTTTCGGCGTCTGGGCGTGCTCGGCGACTGGGACCATCCCTACCAGACCATGGCCTACCGCAACGAGGCCGACGAGATCCGCACGCTCGGAAAGATATTGGAGAAGGGCTACGTCTACCGCGGCCTGAAGCCGGTTAACTGGTGTTTCGACTGCGGCTCGGCGCTGGCGGAAGCCGAAGTCGAGTATGCGGACAAGAAGGATTTTGCCATCGACGTCGGCTTTGCGTTTGCCGAACCGGACAAAATCGCGAAGGCTTTCGGCCTGGCCAGACTGCCGACCGACAAGGGTTTCGTCGTCATCTGGACTACCACTCCCTGGACCATCCCCGGCAATCAGGCGCTGAACGCGCATCCGGAACACAGCTACAACCTGGTCGCAACCGAGCGCGGGCTGCTGATCCTGGCCGCGGATCTGCAGCAAGCCTGCCTCGCGCGCTATCGGCTTGCCGGCGAGACGCTCGCCTCGTGCAAGGGCAAAGCCCTCGAGCTGATCGGTTTCCACCACCCGTTCTATGAGCGGCTGGCGCCCATCTATCTGGGCGAGTACGTGACGCTGGACACCGGCACCGGCATCGTCCACAGCGCGCCCGCTTACGGCGTGGAAGACTTCGATTCCTGCAACCGCTACGGTATGAAAGACGAGCACATCCTCACGCCGGTGATGGGTGACGGGAAATTCGTCCCCTCGCTGCCGTTCTTCGGCGGCATGATGATCTGGAAGGCCAACCCCGAGATCGTGAAGAAGATCGCGGAAGCCGGCGCGTTGTTCCATTCCGAAGACTACGTTCACAGCTACATGCACTGCTGGCGCCACAAGACGCCCATCATCTACCGCGCGAGCACGCAATGGTTCGCCGCCATGGACGCGCCGCCGGGTTTCGGCGGCACGAAACCGGCTGAGTCTCTGCGTGCAACCGCCTTGCGCGGCATCGACAACACGCGCTTCTATCCGGACTGGGGTCAGGCGCGCCTGCATGGCATGATCGCGAACCGTCCCGACTGGACCCTGTCGCGCCAGCGTCAATGGGGCGTGCCCATGCCGTTCTTCATCCACAGGGAAACGAGCGAATTGCACCCGCACACTCTGGATCTGCTGGAACAAGTGGCGCAGCGCGTGGAGCAGGGCGGCATCGAGGCCTGGCAGACGCTGGATCCGAAGGAACTGCTGGGCGCGGAAGCGGAGCAATACGTCAAGATCAGGGATACGCTCGATGTATGGTTCGATTCCGGCTCGACGCATCAGACGGTGATGGGTGGACCAGACGGCAAATCGACCGCCGCCGGCTCGCACGGGGCCGAGCTGCAGTTCCCGGCCGACCTGTACCTCGAAGGCTCCGACCAGCACCGCGGCTGGTTCCATTCGTCGCTGCTGGTGTCGTGCATGTTGAACGGCAGGCCGCCCTACAAAGCGCTCCTGACCCACGGTTTCGTCGTCGATGGGCACGGGCGCAAGATGTCGAAATCGCTCGGCAACGTGATTGCGCCGCAGAAGGTGTCGGACACGCTGGGGGCGGAGGTGCTGCGCCTGTGGGTGGCGGCAACCGACTATTCGGGCGAACTGTCGATCTCCGACGAGATCCTGAAGCGCGTGGTCGAGGGCTACCGCCGTATCCGCAACACGCTGCGCTTCCTGCTCGCCAATACGGCCGATTTCGACCCGAAGGCGCACGCGCTGCCGGTCGACGACTGGCTGGAGATCGACCGCTATGCGCTCGCGCTGACGCAGTCGCTGCAGCAGGAAATGATGCGCGACTACGACAATTACGATTTCCATTTCGTGGCGCAGAAACTGCAGGGCTTCTGCTCCGAGGATCTGGGCGGGTTCTACCTGGATATTCTCAAGGACCGGCTGTACACGGCCGGCAAGGACTCGAAGGCCAGGCGCTCGGCGCAGAACGCGCTGTACCAGATACTGCAGCGCCTGGTGCGGCTGATGGCGCCCATTCTTTCATTTACCGCGGAAGAGATCTGGGCCGTGACCGCAAGCGGCGAGCACGGGGCGGACGAGAGCGTGTTCACCCATACCTGGAACGAATTCCCGGCCGTGGGTTACTCGCCGGAACTGCTCGAGCGCTGGAGAAAGATCCGCGGCGTTCGCGCCGAGGTGCAGAAGCAGCTGGAGGAGGCGCGCGTCGCCGGAAAGATCGGCTCCTCGCTGCAAGCCGAAGTCGCGATCCATGCGAGTGGGGGTAAACTGGAACTGCTGCAATCGTTGCAGGACGATCTGCGCTTCGTGCTGATCACCTCCAGCGCCGTACTCAAGCCGGTTGCCACGGCCGCCGATGAAGCGGTGATCGTGACCGCTAGCGCGCACGCCAAGTGCGAGCGCTGCTGGCACTACAGGGATGACGTCGGCAGGGATGACGTCGGCAGGGATGACGTCGGCAGGGATGACGTCGGTCGCGCTGAGGTCGGTCGTGAGAACGGCGCTGGCGAAGACGCCGGCCGCGAAGACGCCGGCGCCGCTGCCGGGCACCCCGGACTCTGCGGCCGCTGCGTGTCCAACCTGTACGGCGCCGGCGAACCGAGAGCCCATGCGTAAGCTCGCTCCCTGGTACGCTCTGGCCGCGCTGGTAGTGGTGCTGGACCAGTTGACCAAGTATTGGGTCAGCGGCAGTTTTGGCTATCACGAGGCGCGCGCCGTCACCGGGTTCTTCAATCTGGTGCTGACGCATAACACGGGCGCGGCGTTCAGCTTTCTCGCCAGCGCCGCCGGCTGGCAGCGCGGCTTTTTCATATGCATCGCACTGATCGCGATTGTCGTGATCAGCGTGCTGTTGGCGCGCCACGAAGGCGACAAACTGTTCTGCGTCTCGCTCGCCCTGATTCTGGGCGGGGCGGTAGGCAACGTCATCGATCGCATTGCGCTCGGCTACGTTGTCGATTTTCTCGATTTTTACATTGGCGGCTGGCACTGGCCGGCGTTCAACCTGGCCGATTCGGCCATCACCGTGGGCGCGGTGTTGCTGGTCGTGGACGGTTTGCGTCCGCGTGCCGGGCGGGCGGGAGCATCGCGATGAACACTCGCGCTTATTGGGAGTTCAATCATGGAAGTCCTGCTAGCTAATCCACGCGGTTTTTGCGCCGGCGTCGAGCGCGCCATCGGCATTGTCGAGCGCGCGCTGGAGTTGTACGGCGCGCCCATCTATGTGCGCCACGAGGTGGTGCACAACAAGTTCGTGGTCGATAACCTGCGCGCAAAGGGCGCGGTGTTCGTCGAGGATCTCGACCAGGTGCCCGCCGACAGCACCGTAATATTCAGCGCCCACGGCGTGTCGCCGGCAATCCGGCGCGAGGCCGAAGACCGCGGCCTCAAGGTGTTCGACGCCACCTGTCCGCTGGTGACCAAGGTGCACGTCGAGGTCGCCAAGATGCGCGAGCAGGGACGCGGGGTGGTGATGATCGGCCACCGCGGGCACCCCGAGGTCGAAGGCACCATGGGACAGGCGGCAAGCGGCATGTACCTGGTCGAGACAGTGGCCGATGCCGAGCGGCTCGAGGTCGAGGATCCTAGCCAGCTCGCCTACGTTACCCAGACCACGCTATCCATGGACGATGCCGGGACCATCATCGAGGCCCTGAAAAAACGTTTTCCGCGCATTGTCGGACCGAAGAAGGATGACATTTGTTACGCCACGCAGAACCGCCAGGACGCGGTGAAATTCATGGCGCCCCAATGCGATGTGGTGATCGTGGTCGGTTCCCCCAACAGCTCCAACTCCAACCGCCTGCGCGAAGTGGCGCAGACCCTGGGGGTGGAGGCGTACATGATCGACAATGCGTCCGAACTGCGTCCGGAATGGCTGCAAGGCTGCAAGCGCATCGGCGTCAGCGCCGGGGCTTCGGCGCCCGAAGTGCTGGTGCTGGAAGTCATCGCCAGGCTGCAGGCGCTGGGCGTGAAGCGCGTGACCCAACTCAAGGGAAAAGACGAGAGCGTGACCTTTGCCTTGCCCAGGAGTCTGTCCGCAACCGCCTAGCGATAGGGCGAAGCCAGGCCCGCGTTCTTATTTCGGCGCGGCTGTATTCGCCGTTTCCCGCGGCGCCGTCGCGGGCCCGCCCTCGCCCTCGGCAGCGGCAGGAGCGGCCTTCTGAACCGGCTTGGCGGCGGGCCGCGCCGCCTGCACGCCGGACGGCAACTGCGAACTCGCGGGATAGCCTGCGGTGTCGAGGGCGGCTTTGTAAGTCCCGCTCTCGAAACCTTTATACACCTCGTTTCCCACGGTCATTACCGGAACGACATCGCCGCCGGACAGTTTTTTCAGTTGCGCCAGACCCGCCTCATCAGCGACGGCTACTTCGCTGTACGGCACGCCGCGTTTGTTCAGCAGCTCGCGCGCCTGGACGCAGGTTTCCTTGCAGACCTCGGAGGTGTACAGCGTAACGGGAAAATTTCCGACCGCCTGCTGCAATGCGTAAGGCAGGGGCGCCGCTGAACCCTGCCCGACGGATAGGGATTGCTTTTTCACATTCTTGGCGCCGGACAAAGGCGCCCGGTCGGAATAATGCACCTTGCCCTTGTCATCGATCCAGCGGTACATTTGCGCCTGTGCCAGCACGGGCAGCAGCAGCAAGGGTGCGAGAAATCGAATGCGCATCGTGGAACTCCGTCTCTCTTAGGTG
>Ga0315281_10014764_pt1 | contig 10510 bp, 10 predicted proteins | sample YL17G07_0_MG_FD_204540 | JGI IMG/M metagenome (GOLD analysis project Ga0315281, IMG submission 204540) | Sediment microbial communities from Yellowstone Lake, YNP, Wyoming, USA - YL17G07_0 | ecosystem: Environmental > Aquatic > Freshwater > Lake > Sediment | place: USA: Wyoming | collected...
GAAGTGGTACAGCTCCTGCTGGGTATTCTTGAATTCGGTGAGTTGCATGCGTTTCTAAATGGGACGGTCGACGTCGACCATCTCCGGCTGGCGTTGCGGCGCGAGCAGCACGAACGTCACGACGGGCCACAACAGCGCGCCGATGGCGCTGCCGGCGAACCAGAGGAATCCGGGGAAGGCGCCGCCGGCGGCGAGGCGCACGCCGAGCATGAGCAGCTGGGTGCCCAGCAGCATCAGCAGCACATGCAGCGCCTGCGGCCCGAGGCCGAACCAGAGGACGCGGCGGTTAAGTTGCACTGCGGCGAAAGCGAGCACCGAGTAGGCAAACGCGTGCTGCCCGAGCAGCGCGCCGTTGGCCGCATCCATCATGACGCCCAGCGCCCAGGCCGCACCGATGCCCATTTTGCGCGGCTGGTGGATGCACCAGAAGGTGAGCACCAGCGCGAGCAGGTCCGGCAGCAGCGTGACGTCCGGCCAGGGCAGCACGTTGAACAGCATCGCAAACAGCGTGGTGAACACCATGAAGCTCACCTTCACCGGCAGCAGGATGCGTTGCGGCCGCTGCTCCATCATTCGCGTTTCCTCGGGCGCTTGGCCTTGGTGGGGCGTGTCTCGGGCTCCTGCGCCTGGGGGGGCGCGGGCGGCAGGTTCGCTTCCTGTCCGAGCACCAGCACCTGTTTGTGCTGGTTGGTGCCGGCGGTGGGCGCGCAGGTGATCTTGGCGAAGGTGTATGCGGCGTCGCGCTCGATGCGCGCAACCCGTGCCACCGGAATGCCGGGCGGGTAGGTGCCGTCGATGCCCGAGGTGACGAGCGTATCGCCGTTCTGGATGTCGGCGTTGGCCGCCATGAAACGCAGATCGAGCGTCGCACCGTCGCCGGCGCCGTAGGCCACTGCCCGCAGGCCGTTGCGCACGACCTGCACCGGAATGGCGTGGTCCTTGTCGGTGATCAGCGTGACCTCGGCGACCAGAGGGTAGCTTCGCGTCACCTGTCCTATCACGCCGATGTCGTCGACAACGGGCAGCCCGGGTTGGATGCCGTCCTTGCCGCCCTTGTCGATGATCACCTTGCGCGAGAAAGGATCGCGGCCGACGTACAGGATCTCGGCGAATATCGTCTGGCGCGGCAGCCGCTGGCGCGCATCGAGCAGGCTCCGCAGCTGAACGTTCTCCGCCGTGAGCGCCGGCAGCGTGATCAGATCCTTGGCGGTTTGCAGGTGCTTTTCACGCAAGGCATCGTTCTCGCGCTGCAACTGCGACTGGCTGGTGAAAAACTCAGCCACCTTCTCGGCAAGCTCGCCCGGCACCAGCGCAATGCGTTGCATCGGGTAGGCGAAAAGCGCGAGCCCGGCACGCAGCGTCTCCGCGTAGCGGAAACGCGCATCGAGGACCATCAGCAGTGCGGCGAGGACGACGAAGAAAAGCAGTCGAACCAGCGGGGCGGGACCACGATTGAAAAACGGCGGCGGCTGGTACTCCATCAGGAGGGAACAGTGAAGAGTGGACAGCGAAGAGTGAAGAAGCTGCGCGCCCCGCTGCTACTCTTCACGCCGGTCTCCAGACCCCTCACGCATTTCATTCGTTTGTGAAAATGCTCCCGAGCTGTTCCATTTTCTCCAGCGCCATGCCGGAGCCGCGCACCACGCAGGTGAGCGGATCTTCGGCGACGATCACCGGCAGACCGGTTTCTTCCATCAGCAGACGGTCGAGGTCGCGCAGCAGCGCGCCGCCGCCGGTGAGCACCATGCCCTTTTCGGCGATGTCCGCGCCCAGTTCGGGCGGCGTCTGTTCGAGCGCCGACTTCACCGCCGACACGATCTGGTTGAGCGGCTCGGTCAGCGCCTCCAGAATCTCGTTCGAGGAGATCGTAAAGCTGCGCGGTATGCCTTCGGCGAGGTTGCGGCCCTTCACTTCCATCTCGCGCACTTCCGATCCCGGGAAGGCGGAGCCGATGTGTTTCTTGATGGACTCGGCGGTAGGGTCGCCGATCAGCATGCCGTAGTTGCGGCGGATGTAATTGATGATGGCCTCGTCGAACTTGTCGCCGCCGACGCGCACCGAACCCGAATACACCATACCGCCCAGCGAGATCACGCCGACCTCGGTGGTGCCGCCGCCGATGTCCACCACCATGGAGCCGGTCGCTTCAGCCACCGGCAGACCGGCGCCGATCGCGGCGGCCATCGGTTCCTCGATGAGATAGACCTGCGAAGCGCCGGCGCCGAGCGCCGACTCGCGAATGGCGCGCCGCTCGACCTGGGTCGAGCCGCAGGGCACGCAGATGATGATGCGCGGCGAAGGTGAGAGCAGCCGCGACACGTGCACCTTCTTGATGAACTGTTTCAACATCTGCTCGGTGACGGTGAAGTCGGCGATGACGCCGTCCTTCATCGGCCGTATCGCGGTGATGTTGCCCGGCGTCTTGCCGAGCATCTGCTTGGCTTCGGTGCCGACGGCCTGTATGGTCTTCTTGCCGTTGGGGCCGCCTTCCTGCCGGATGGCGACGACAGAAGGTTCATCGAGTACGATGCCTTTGCCGCGCACATAGATGAGCGTGTTGGCCGTACCGAGGTCGATCGCCAGATCGTCTGAGAAATAACCGCGTAAAAAACCGAACATCCTGTTGATTCTCTTGAAAAAGGGTTATTAGAATACCGCTATAATAGCGCAACCAAATAACGGATTTGAAGGATTTTTGTGCCCCTTAGCCTCGACGAGGTCAAGCGCATCGCCCACTTGGCCCGGATTGAGATCAGCGAGGCCGAGGCGGCGCAGACGCAGGCCCAGCTGAACGACATTTTTCGCCTCATCGAGCAGATGCAGGCGGTGGACACCCAGGGCATAGCGCCGATGGCCCACGCGCAGGACCTGGGGCTGCGCCTGCGCGAGGATCGGGTCACCGAGGTCGACCAGCACGAGCTGTTCCAGCGCGGGGCGCCGCAGGTAGAGGCGGGGCTGTACCTGGTGCCGAAAGTCATCGAATGAAGGCCGGCATCCGATGATCAACGCCAGCCTCAAAGAGCTCTCCGCCGCGCTCGCCGGGAGAAGGATCTCCAGCCTCGAGCTGACGCAGCTCTTTCTCGAGCGCATCGGGCAGTTGAACGGCGGGTTGAACGCCTTCATCACGGTCGATAGCGAGAAAAGCCTCGCGATGGCGGGGCAGGCCGACGCGCGCATCGCCCGCGGCGAACAGGCGCCGCTCACCGGCATACCGGTGGCGCACAAGGACATTTTCTGCACCCAGGGCTGGCTCACCACCTGCGGCTCGAAAATGCTGTCCAACTTCGTCAGTCCCTACGACGCGCACGTGATCGGGCAGTTCAACCAGGCGGGCGCGGTGATACTCGGCAAGACCAACATGGACGAGTTTGCCATGGGTTCCTCGAACGAGACCTCGTTCTACGGGCCGGTGAAGAACCCGTGGGACCGGAGCGTCGTTCCCGGCGGGTCCTCCGGCGGCTCGGCCTGCGCCGTCGCGGCGCGGCTGGCGCCCGCGGCGACGGCCACCGACACCGGCGGCTCGATCCGGCAGCCGGCGGCGCTCTCGGGCATCACCGGCCTGAAACCCACCTATGGGCGGGTGTCGCGCTACGGCATGATCGCCTTCGCCTCGAGCCTGGATCAGGGCGGGGCGATGGCGAAAAGCGCCGAGGATGTGGCGCTGCTGTTGAACGTCATGGCCGGGTTCGACGAGCGCGACTCGACTTCGCTCGACCGGCCGGCCGAGGACTACGCCCGCGATCTGGACCGGCCCTGGGAGGGCGGCAGCGCGGACCAGCCGCTCAAGGGCCTGCGCATCGGTCTCCCCAGGGAGCATTTCGGCGCGGGGCTCTCGCCCGACGTGGGCAAGGCGGTCGAGGCCGCGCTCGTCCAGTTCGAGAAACTCGGCGCGAGGCGCGTCGATATCGGGCTGCCGAACGCGGGCCTGTCGGTGCCGGCCTACTACGTGATCGCGCCGGCCGAAGCCTCCTCGAATCTCTCCCGCTTCGACGGCGTGCGCTACGGCCACCGCGCGCCCGAGTACGGCGACCTCGCCGACATGTACTGCAAGACGCGCGCTCAAGGGTTCGGCGCCGAGGTCAAGCGCCGCATACTGATCGGCGCCTACGTGCTCTCGCACGGCTACTACGACGCCTACTATCTCAAGGCGCAGCGGATACGCCGCCTGATCGCGCAGGATTTCGTCGAGGCGTTCAAGCAGTGCGACATGGTGATGGGGCCGACCTCGCCGACGGTGGCGTTCCCGCTCGGCGCCAAGGCCTCCGACCCGGTGCAGATGTACCTGAACGACATCTACACGATACCGGCGAACCTCGCGGGGTTGCCGGGCATGTCGGTCCCGTGCGGATTCGGCGACGGGAATCTGCCGGTCGGGCTGCATATCGTCGGCGATTATTTTTCCGAGGCGAGCATGCTCAAGGCGGCGCACCAGTATCAGCGCGCGACCGACTGGCACCGGCGCGCCCCGGCGGGAATCTGAACATGCAGTGGGAAACCGTGATCGACCTAAGGACCGGGCGGCCTGCTACGCAAGCTCGGCCGCCGCTCGAACGCGCTTCGTGGAAGGAGCGCGACGCATGAGTCATTGGGAAATCGTCATTGGGCTGGAAGTCCACGCCCAGCTCTCGACGAAGTCGAAGATCTTCTCCGGCGCCTCGACGCACTTCGGCGCCGTGCCCAATGCGCAGGCGTGTGCGGTGGATGTCGCCTTGCCCGGCGTGCTGCCGGTCTTCAACAAGGGCGCGCTCGAGCGCGCTGTGCGCTTCGGCCTGGCGGTGAACGGCAACAGCGCCGACAACATCAACCGCCGTTCGGTGTTCGCGCGCAAGAATTACTTCTATCCCGATCTGCCCAAGGGCTATCAGATCAGCCAGTTCGACCAGCCCGTCGTGCTGGGCGGCACGGTCCGCATCGTCCTGAAGGACGGCGAGAAAACGATACGCCTGACGCGCGCGCACCTCGAGGAAGACGCGGGCAAGTCGCTGCACGAGGATTTCCACGGCATGTCCGGCATCGATCTCAACCGCGCCGGCACGCCGCTGCTGGAGATCGTCTCCGAGCCCGACATGCGCTCTTCCGAGGAGGCGGTCGCCTACGCACGCACGCTGCATTCGCTGGTGCGCTGGATCGACATCTGCGACGGCAACATGCAGGAGGGGTCGTTCCGCTGCGACGCCAACGTGTCGGTGCGGACTATGGGTTCGGACAAGCTCGGCACGCGCAGGGAGATCAAGAACCTGAATTCGTTCCGCTTCCTGCAGCAGGCCATCGACTACGAAGCGAAGTGGCAGATCGAGCGGCTGGAGGACGGAGGCACGATCCAGCAGGCGACGGTGCTGTTCGACCCGGACAGCGGCCAGACGCGCGCGATGCGCTCCAAGGAGGATGCGCACGACTACCGCTACTTCCCCGACCCGGATTTGCTGCCGCTGGTGATTACACCGGAGATGATAGAAGCGATTCGTGCGCAAATGCCGGAACTGCCTCAGGAAACGAGGAAGCGCTATCAGGAGGAATTGCTTTTATTTCCTCAGGATGCCGCGGCGCTTACCGCCGGCCGCGACATTGCGCTCTATTTTGAAAGTGTTCTGGCCGAGATAAAGAAGATTCCCGGCGTTGATTACCTGACGCAATCCCCGGACCAGGCGAATGCCAAGAGTGTTGCGAACTGGGTCATCAATGAGGTCGGCTCGTTTTTGAATCGCGACGATATCTCCATTGCGCAAAGTCCGGTTTCAACCGCCCAGCTTGCCGGGTTGCTCGCGCGTATATTCGATCGCACGATCTCCGGAAAGATGGCGAAAGAAGTCTTCGAAGCGATGTGGAAAGGTGAGGGTAGTTCGGCCGACGAAATGATCAAGAAGAAAGGCCTACGCCAGATCTCAGACACGGGCGAGCTCGAGGGCATCGTCGATCAGGTGCTCGCCGCCAACCCGAAATCGGTCGAGGAATACCGGGCCGGGAAGGAAAAGGCCTTCAACGCGCTGGTCGGACAGGCGATGAAGGCGACCAAGGGCAAGGGCAACCCGGCCCAGATCAACGAGATTCTGAAGCGCAAGCTGGCGGGTTAAAAAATCTCTGCGCAGGTCATCCCCGCGGAAGCGGGGATCCAGCGATGCGTCGAACATCCTGGATTCCCGCTCCCCGCCTTCGCGGGGACAAGCTTCGCGGGAATGACGGTAATCAGAGTTCCTGTACGCGCGGACTGTCGCGCGCGAATCCGCAGCGCTATTTCTTCGCTGCTGTCGGCTGGGATGAGGCTGCCGCCGGTTGGGCTTTCGTCAGGTCCGCGTAGCGGCGCTTGTCCTCATCGTACTTGGCGTTGATCCAGGAGATCTGTTTCTTCACCGATTCGAGCAGTCCGCGCTGGGTGTTGATCTCGAGCTCGTTGTTCTTGAGGTCGTCCCGCAGCTTCAACGGCATCGGTTTCTTGAGGTAGAACTCCTTCTCGGCCTCCAGTTCTTTCTTGCGCTTTTCGGCCGTGGCCATGCGTTTTTGGTTGTCCTGGATCGCCTTCTCGTTGTCCTTGAGCGAGCGGGCGCGCGCGTCCTCGATGTCCTTTACGCTGGAGTAGGTGTTGAGCAGCGCCTGGTTCTTGCGCTGCTCCTCGCGCTCGGCGATCTGCTGCTCCTGTTGTTTCTTGCGTTCGGCGTCGCGGGCGGCCTGCTGCTCCGTCGAGAGCATGGCTTCATTGCGTTTGAGCACCTGGCCCTGGTGCGACAGCTCCTGCGTTTCCCTGCCGAGGCATTCCTTCGGCGGTACCTGGGTGTAGTAGACCTTGCCTTTGTCGTCCACGCATTTGTACAGGCGCTGCTGCGCTGCAGCGTGCACGGAGTAGAGCAGGGCAAGCGCGGCACACGAGAGCGCAGCGGTTCGCAGTGTTTTCACAATATCCCTCGGGCGGGCGTCCGGAATGGCGCTAAAATATCAGAATTCAGCGCCTGCCGGTCGGGGAATGGCAAACAAGCGTGCCCTGTGACCCGACGGCCTGTCGCACGATCCACCATCGTTCCGGAGCCAGTCCATGATCGAAGGCATTCCGCTGCAGGACAGCAATCTGATCGCCGAGATGACCGCCAAAGCCCTGCTCGAGGTGGAGGCCGTGCATTTCAGCGAGGACAAACCGTTCATTTTCACCTCCGGCTGGGCGAGCCCGGTCTATATCGATTGCCGCAAGCTGATTTCCTATCCGCGGGTGCGCCGCGCGCTGATGGGTTTTGCCGCGTCGAAAATCATCCAGGAGATCGGCTTCGAGCGCATCGACACCGTCGCCGGCGGCGAGACGGCCGGCATCCCGTTCGCGGCCTGGATCGCCGACGCGCTGATGCTGCCGATGCAGTACGTGCGCAAGAAATCGAAGGGGTTCGGACGCAATGCCCAGATCGAGGGGCATCTGCTGGAGGGCGCGCGCGCGCTGCTGGTGGAGGATCTCACCACCGACGGCCGCACCAAGGTCAACTTCTGCAAGGCGCTGCGCGACGCCGGGGCGATCGTCGACCACGTGTTCGTGGTCTTCTATTACGACATCTTCCCCGAAAGCAAGAAGATCATGTCCGAGATCAAGGTCGAAATGCATGCGCTGGCGACCTGGTGGGACGTGCTGCGCGTCGCCAAGGAGAGCAAGCATTTCAGCAAGAAGACGCTCGGCGAGGTCGAGAAATTCCTGCATGCGCCGGCGCAATGGTCGGCCGAACACGGCGGCGTATCGAAGTTTCCCGAAGCGTGAAAATTTTTTCCGGAGGTTTCATGAAGCGTTCCACGATATTTAAATTCGCCGGCCTGATGCTGGCTGCATTGGCCACTGCCCTCCCGCAGCAGGGGCTGGCGCAGGCCAAGGCCAAGTTCACCGCGCGCATCGGCCATCTCGAGGCGCCCACCCAGCCCCGCCACCAGGGCCTGCTCAAGGTGGCCCAGCTGGTGAAGGAGCGCACCAAGGGCGAGGTCGATCTGCAGATATTCCCCTCGTCGCAGCTCGGCAACGCCCGGCAGATGAACGAGGGCACGCAGTTCGGCACCATCGAGGGCACGGTCTCGCCGGCGGCTTTCCTCGGCGGCTTCAACCCTGCGGTGTCGATCCTCGACATTCCCTACCTCTATCCCTCGAGCCGCGCCGCTTCGCAGAAATTGCGCGAGAGCCCGTTCGGCAAGGGGATACTCGACAGCTTCTCCAGCCGCGGTCTGGTGGCGATCACGATCTGGCCCAACGGGCGCAAGTCGATAACCTCCAACAAGCCCCTCGCCAACCTGGATGCCTACAAGGGCCAGAAATTCCGCGTCATGGATTCGAAGATTCTGCAGGAGCAGTTCGCCGCAGTCGGCGCTTCGGCGGTCTCGATCGCGTTCGGCGAGCTCTACACCGCGCTGCAGACCGGCGTGGTCGACGGCCAGGAAAATCCGCTCGACACCATTGCCACCATGAAGTACTTCGAGGTGCAGAAAAACCTCGTGGTCACCGAGCACGGTGTGATGGAGGACATCGTGCTGTTCAACCCGGGCTGGTGGAAGTCGCTGCCGGCCAACTACCAGCAGATCATCGCGCGGGCGTTCGACGAAGTGCGCCCGGAGGTCGAGAAGAACAAGGAAGCCGCGCAGCAGGTGGCGCTGGAGACCATCCGCAAGGCCGGCGTGCAGACGCGGATCGCCGATGAAGCGGAGCGTCAGCGCCTCGGACAGGCGATGTACACGCGCGCCAAGGCCGCGTATCTCGAGCGCGCCGGCGCCGAGGGACAGAAGCTGGTCGGCCTGTACGAAACGGAAATCAAGAAGGTCGGCAACTAGCGCTCCCGCCGATCAAGGCCGGGCTGCCTTTGCAGCTGCCGCCGGACATCCCGGCGGCAGCGCTCATCCGGAGTCCCCATGCTGCACACCGCGCTACACATACTGCGCACCATTGAACGGGTGCTGCTCGCCGGGTTGATGCTGGCGATGTCGTTCGCCTACGTCATCAACGTCATCGCCCGCAACCTCGTGCCGGCGTATGCACCGCAGCTCGCCTGGATCGAGGAAGCGACGCTGATCGCGCTCGCGTGGGTGGCGTTCCTGGGTCTGGGGCTCGCGCTGGAGCGCGGCAGGCACATCGCCATGAGCGCGTTCCTCGAGCGCATCCGGGGACCGGCGAGACCATGGATCACCGGCGTCATCAATCTGGTCGGACTGCTGTTCTCGCTCTACATCGCCAAGATCGGCATGGACATCAGCGTGTTCGTCTACAAAAGCGGCCAGGTTAGTCCGACCCTCAATCTGTCCGTGGTCTGGCTCTATGGCGTGATACCGGTGGGGTTTGCGCTGCTCGCGCTGCGCTACGCGCTCGAACTTGCCGGGTGCGGCAACCGTTTCGGTTCCGCCCACACGCCGGCCGTCTGAAGGCGCAGCCATGATCGTTCTCGCGCTGTGCGCACTGGCATTCCTGATGCTGTTTTTCGGCTTCGAGATGCTGCTGACCATGGGCCTGCCGGCGGTGCTGGCCAAGCTCGCGTTTCATCCTCACATGCCCGACCTGGTGATCGCGCAAAAGATCATGGGCGGGGTCAATGTCTCGACGCTGCTCGCGATTCCTTTTTTTGTGTTCGCCGCCGACCTGATGGCGCATGGCGTCATCGCGGAGAAGCTGACGGAAATGGTGCGCCGGCTGATGGGCCATTACCCCGGCGGCGTCGGCCACACCACGGTCGGCTCGTGCATGATGTTCGGCGCGGTGTGCGGCTCCGCGCCCGCGACCGTGGCCGCGCTGGGGCGCCTGCTTTTCCCCGAACTGACGCGCGCCGGCTACAGCGAAAAGTTCGCGCTGGGCTTGATCGCCGCCAGCGCCGAGTGCGCGCTGCTAATCCCGCCCTCGATCACGCTCATCATCTACGGTTGGCTCACCGGTACCTCGATCGCGGCGCTGTTCGCCGGCGGTCTCGCGGTGGGTACCGTGCTGGGCCTTGCCTACATGGTGCAGGTGCAGATCGAGACCTGGCGCTGCGGCGCCCGCCCAGCGCCCCGGCCGACCTGGGGCGAGCGGCTGCAGTCGTTGAAAAGCGGCGCCTGGGCCATAGGCATGCCCGCGCTCATCCTGGGCGGCATCTATTCCGGCGGGTTCACGGCGACCGAGGCCGCGGCAGTGGCGGTGGTGTACGCGCTCGCCGTGGAACTGTGGATATACCGCGCGCTCGACTGGAAACAGGTGTTCAGGATCGCCGAGGAAAGCGCGGTCACCACGGTGGTCATTTTCGTGCTGCTTGCGATGGGCTCGCTGCTGTCGTATTTCATCACGCTGTCGGACATGCAGAACACGCTGGTGGCATTCATCGGCGAGCACCGGATGAACTGGGTGATGTTCCTGCTGGTGGTCAACGTGATCTTCTTCATCGCCGGCTGCTTCATCGATCCGAACTCGATCCTGCTGGTGCTGGTGCCGACGCTGTTCCCGGTGGCGATCGCGCTGGGCATCGACCCGGTTCACTTCGGACTGGTGGTCTGCCTCAACATCTGCATCGGCATGATCACGCCGCCTTTCGGGCTGGACCTG
>Ga0315281_10014765_pt1 | contig 10509 bp, 11 predicted proteins | sample YL17G07_0_MG_FD_204540 | JGI IMG/M metagenome (GOLD analysis project Ga0315281, IMG submission 204540) | Sediment microbial communities from Yellowstone Lake, YNP, Wyoming, USA - YL17G07_0 | ecosystem: Environmental > Aquatic > Freshwater > Lake > Sediment | place: USA: Wyoming | collected...
GAAAAAGCGCTCGGCAACATCCAGAAAATCGGCCGCAAGTGCATGGTCGACGGCGTGATCGACAAGGCCGAGGTGCCGACCGGACCGGGATTGTGGTTCATGGATTCCTCCTCGGCGGCCGCGGAAATGGTGACGCTGTGCGCCGCCTCCGGCTACGTGGTGCACCTGTTCCCGACGGGGCAGGGCAACGTCATCGGCAATCCGATCCTGCCGGTGATCAAGCTTTGCGCCAATCCACGCACGGTGCGCACCATGAGCGAACACATGGACGTGGATGTCTCCGGACTGCTGCGCAAGGAAATGACGCCCGACCAGGCGGGCGACAGGCTGCTCGAATGCATGTTCCGCACCGCCAACGGTCGCCTTACCGCGGCGGAAGCGCTCGGACACAGGGAATTTGTGCTCACCCGCCTGTACGAATCGGCGTAAAAGGATTCCAATACTGCGCTGCGTTTGATTCAGGAGCATGAAGATGAAATCCGCAAAGCATGGGAAAGACACTTCCCTGGTTGAAGTAACGAATGTTTCGAAGCACGGATTTTGGCTCCTCGTTGGAGACAAGGAACGCTTCGTTGCCTTTGAACAATTCCCGTGGTTTCGCGAAGCGCCCATTGGCCATCTATTGAACGTCGAACTGCCTGGACCGCACCATTTGTACTGGCCAGACCTCGACCTCGATATCGCCGTCGAGTCAATCGATCACCCGGAGCGCTTCCCGCTGGTGAGCAAAGTGCGGTCCCCTGTGTCATTGCAGCGGCCGCGCCGACAAGCGTCGCGCCGCTGAATCGCAGCGCGAATTGCATGAACCAATGAAACGGCGCGCGCTGCTGATTGCGGGTGGCGCCTGGCTCGCCGCGGCCGCAACCCGCTCGCTCGCGCAGGCCCCCAAACTTCCGCGCCGCATCGCATACCTGCATCCCAGTACAGAGGAGGCGAATCAAGTCTTTTTCAATGCCTTCCGGACCGGGTTGAAGGAGCTTGGTTACGTCGAAGGACGTGATATCGCGATTGAGGCTCGATGGGCGGGGGGCAAGATCGAACGGCTCACACCCCTGGCAGTCGAGCTGGTCGCGCGTAATCCCGCCGCGATCGCTACTGCGACTTCGGCGGCGGTTACGGCGCTGATGAAGGCGACACCCTCGATTCCGATTGTCTTCGCGGCTGCCGGCAATCCGGTCGAGCAGGGTTTCGTTTCAAGCCTCGGACGTCCTGGCGGAAATGTTACGGGGATGGCTCTGCATTTCGATCTCAACGCAAAGATCGTGGAGATTATCCGAGAGGCATTGCCGGCGGCCCGCCGGCTCGGTGTGCTAGTCCACGACACGGATCCGGTTTACAAGATTTTGCTCGAGACTGCTGAAACGTCTGCAAGGCGTTTCAAGTTCGAGCCAGTGGTTGTGCGCGTTGCGCGAGCCGAGGATTTCGAGCATGCCTTCAAGGAATTGTCTGACCGCAAGACGGACGCGTTGCTACCGCCTATTTCGTCGCTTTTTATCGGCAACAGCGACTGGATCGCTCAGCTCGCGCTGAGGGCTCGCTTGCCGCTGTTCAGCACCCACCACCAAATGACCGCTGGCGGAGGGTTGCTGAGTTACGGAACCCGGCTTGAAGAGAACTACCGGCGCGCCGCCGCGCTGGTGGACAAGATCCTGCGCGGCGCCAAGCCGGGCGACCTGCCTGTCGAGCTGCCCGAGCGGTTTCAGCTGATCGTCAACATGAAGACGGCGAAGGCGATCGGCGTCCGGCTCTCGCCTACCACCATGCTGCGCGCGGACAAGATCATCGAATGATGCAGGTCAAGGTCTGGCGGGGAAAGGCCGGTGGCGCCTTTCAGGAATATGAAGTGCCGCGCCACGCGAGCCAGACCGTGCTGGATGTCGTCACCCACATCCAGCGCTCGCTCGATTCCACGCTTGCGTACCGCTTCGCTTGTCGCGTCGGCATGTGCGGTTCCTGCGCGATGACGGTGAATGGTGTCGCGCGCTGGACTTGCCGGACGCATGTGGACAAGGTCGTCAAGAACGGTCAAATGGAAATCGCGCCCCTGCGCAATCTGCCGGTGATCCGGGATCTCGTTACCGACATGCGCGAGTTCTTCGACAAATGGGCGAGGGCGAAGGGGCAGTTTTCCGGTCCGCTTACGAAGAATGAAGATTTTCAGAAAATAAAACCGGATTCTCCCGAGCGCGTTGCGGTGAACGCCGGCATTGAGTGCATCGGCTGCGCGGTCTGCTACAGCGCCTGCGACGTGGTGTCGTGGAATCCGGACTATCTTGGGCCGGCGGCATTGAATCGCGCCTGGACCCTGGTGAAGGATGAACGGGATTCGAAAAAAATAGAACGGCTGCGCGCGGTCGCGGGCGACGCCGGCTGCCATTCCTGCCACACGCACATGAGTTGCACCGAGCATTGCCCGAAGCAGATCTCGCCGACTGCGGGGATTGCAGGATTGAAAAGAGAGATTTTCCTCGCGGTGCTGAGAGGAACGCTTTGAGCTTCAGGACGCAAAGCCTTCTTTGGGTGGCGCAACGCGCGAGCGCAGTGGTGCTCGCGCTTTGCGCCACGGTGCACCTGGCGACCATGATCTACGCGATCCGCGGCGGCCTGAGCGCGGCCGAGATCCTGTCCCGCACCAGGGGAAACGCGGGCTGGCTCGCGTTCTACACACTGTTCGTGCTTGCGGTGACGGTGCACGCACCCATCGGACTGAGAAGTGTCGTGGCCGAATGGTTCGGCTGGTGCGGCGCCTCGCGCGACGTATTTCTGCTCGGCCTGGCGATGCTGCTCGCCGTCATGGGCATGCGGGCGGTATTCGGGGTGTTCCTGTGAACGCGCACACCGGTACCTTGGCGGCCCTCGTGCACCGTGTGTCTGGCGTTCTGCTGACGCTGTTCCTGCCGGTGCACTTCTACGCGCTCGGCAGCACGCTGGAGAGCGCCGCCGCATTTGACGCTCTTCTCGTCTGGACCCAGCAGCCGCTGGTCAAGTTCGGCGAATGGGGCATCGTGGTGCTGCTCGCCGCGCACCTGGGCGGCGGTTTGCGCGTGCTCGCCTTGGAGTTCCTGCCCTGGCGCGATTGGCAGAAAACGCTCGCTGCCTGCGCGGCAGCGTTGGCGCTCGCGGTCGGGCTCGCCTTCGCGCTTGCCCTGTAAAATGATCGAAGGAGCCTGATATGAAACTGTCCAGATTGTTGTTGATCGCCGCGGGTTTGACGCTTGCAATCACCGCCCAGGCCCAGTCATGGCCGCAGAAATCGGTGCGCTTCATCGTGCCGTTCCCGCCCGGGGGTGCGACCGATATCTCCGCGCGGCTGCTCGGCCAGAAGCTCACGGAAACATGGGGGCAGACCGTGGTGATCGAAAATCGCGGCGGCGCGGGCGGCGGCGTCGGCGCGGCAGAAGCCGCGCGCGCAGCGCCCGACGGCTATACCTTCTTTTTTCCCTCCGGTTCGGTGATGACCGCCAACCAGCATATCTACGCGAAGATGAACTACAGCCCGGAGAAGGATTTCGTGCCGGTGACCAACGTGGTTTCGGGTCCGCAGGTGCTGGTGGTTCCGGCAAATTCACCCTACAAATCGGTCAAGGAGCTGGTGGAAGATGCGGCGCGCTCCCAGCCGGGCAAGCTCACCTTCGGCCACGCTGGCATCGGTTCGCAGACGCATCTCGCGGCGGAGAATTTCGTCAACAGCGCGCAGATCGACGCCGTGCAAGTGCCCTACAAGGGCGAAGGCCCGGCGCTCGCGGGTCTGGTCGGCGGCGATACCACCTTCGCAGTCACCAACGTGGCCGCGGCGATCGGTTACATCCAGTCGGGCCGGCTGCGCGCGCTCGGCGTGACGAGCAAGGCCGAATTTCCACAACTGCCCGGGGTGCCACCGATCGCGAAAACACTACCCGGCTTCGAGAACACCGGCTGGTTCGGCATCGTCGCGCCGGCAGGCACCCCGAAAGCGATCATTCAGAAGGTCTATCAGGACACGAAGAAAGCGCTCGAGTCCAGCGAACTCAAGGCGCGCTTCTACGTGCAGGGGCTCGCCCCCGTCGGCAATACGCCGGAGGAAATGGGGCGCGCGATGAAGGAAGAGACGGCGCTGTGGGCGCGCGTGGTGCGGGAACGGAAAATAAAAGTCGAGTGAAGGTCGATTTGCAGCAGGTCGAGGAGGCGGCAAAAGAGCTCTATATCCGGGCGTTGAAGCTGCTGCCGCCCGACGTCAAGCAGGGCCTGGACCGGCTCTCGGCGGGCGAGTCAGATGCCGGCGCGAAGCGAGTTCTTGGCACCATGCTCCAAAATATCAAGGTGGCCGAAGACACGCAGACCCTCCTGTGCCAGGACACCGGCATCCCGATCTACAACGTGCGTATCGGCCGGGGCGTCGAGGTCGATGGCCATGGCCTGAAGGAAGCGATACAGCGCGGCTGCGCGCGCTCGACGCGCGAGTATTCGTTCCGCTCCTCCATCGTGCATCCGACCACGCGCGTCAACGACCAGACTTCGACCGGGCGCGGCGTGCCGATAATCAATATCGATTTCTGTGGTGAAGAGCAGTTCCTGGAAATTGAAATGATTCCCAAGGGTTCCGGTTCGGAAAACAATTCCTGGCTGAAGATGGCGATCCCCGCCGAGGGGGTGGACGCGATCAAGACCTTCGTCATCGATTGCGTGCTGGAAGCGGGCGGCAAGACCTGCCCGCCGACCATCGTCGGCGTGGGAGTCGGCGGCACCTCCGACCTGTGCGTGCACCTGGCCAAGCAGGCGGCGACGCGCGCGCTCGGCTCGCGCTGCGAGGATCCCGAGGGCGCGAAACTCGAGGAAGCACTGACCCGCGCGGTCAACATGCTCGGCGTCGGGCCGCAGGGCCTGGGCGGGGATTCGACCGCTTTCGCGGTGCACGTGGAAACCGCGGCGACGCACATCACCATGAACCCGGTGGCGGTGAACATGCAGTGCCACTCGGCGAGGCGCGCGCGCGCGACCTTCAAGCCTGGAGGGATCGAATATGGGTACTAATTTGCTCAGATTCCTGGTTTTTCTATCCATTGCATTTCCTGCCCTTGCCGCTGATGTTGCGGGCGTGAAACTGGAAGACAGAGATCGTGTCGCAAGTTCAGAGCTGGTGCTGAACGGAGCGGGGCTGCGCAAGCGGGCGTTTTTCCAGGTCTACGCGATCGGACTGTATTTGCCGGAAAGGAAGACGCTGGCAGCGGAGCTGGTGGCTGCAACGGGACCGAAGCGCGTCGCCATTCACATGCTGCGCGATGTGGAGGCCGACCAGTTTTCCGGCGCGCTCGCCGACGGTGTCAAGGACAACCACAGCGAGGCGGAGGCGAAGGCGCTCGAGCCGCGCGTGAAGCAACTCGCCGCGATCATGGCGGAAATGAAGGAAGCGAAAAAGGGCATGCGCATTACTCTGGATTGGGTGCCGGCGGCGGGCACGCAGGTGACGGTGGAGGGCAAGTCCGCGGGCGCCCCGATCCCCGGCGAGGATTTCTACCGCGCGCTGCTGAGGATCTGGCTTGGCGACAAGCCCGTGCAGGACGACCTGAAGAAAGCGCTGCTCGGAGAGAAGCAATAGCCGTGGCGCACCATGACCTGCGGGCGCCGTTCAGCGAAGCGCAGATACGCGCGCTACGTGTCAACGATACCGTGACGCTGGAAGGCACGCTGTTCGGCATCCGCGACGCGACGCAGATCCATATGTTCGACCGCGGGCGCAAGGCGCGTTTCGAGCTCTCGGGCCACGCGGTGATCCACACCGCGCCCAATGTGGAGAAGGTCGAGAAGAGCGCCGCGCACCCGACGGGGTACCGGCCCTCCTGCGTCGGCACCACCACCAGCGACCGCATGGAGCGCTTCACCCGGCCGCTGATGGCGCAGTACGGCGTGCGGCTGGTGATCGGCAAGGGCGGCCTGCGCGACGATTCCCTGCAGGCTTTCAGGGAACTGGGCGGGGCGTATCTGGCGATCATCGGCGGGGCGGCGGCGCTCGAGACCACGTGGGTCGAAGCGATCGAGGACGTGGACCTCGACGACCTGCATCCGGAGTCGCTGTGGAAGTTCCGAGTGCTCGGCTTCGGCCCGCTGGTAGTGGCGATGGACAGCCACGGCGGCAGCCTGTACTCGCAGGTGCGAAGTGATTCGCGGGGGCGCCGGGCGAAGGCCCTGGCAAGTCTCGGCGTAAAGACGTAATAGAATCCGCAATCCCCACGGGAGAAAACATGAAGTCCTTGATCCGTATTGCCGGCGCCCTTTTGCTGGCGTTCGCTGCTGGCGCGCAGGCGCAGAACTTGTCCATCGCCACCGGCGGTACCGGCGGCGTTTATTACCCGCTGGGCGGCGGGTTTGCCGCGGTGCTGTCGAAAAAAGTGCCCGGCATGCAGGCGACGGCCGAGGTCACCGGCGGCTCGGTAGCCAACATGCAGTTGATCGGCACCGGCAAGCCCTACATCGCCTTCACGCAGGCCGATGCGGCGATCGATGCGCTCAAGGGCCAGGACAAGTTCACCGGCAAGCCGATTCCGGTGCGCACGCTCGCGGTGCTGTACCCGAACCGCATGCACGTGGTGTCGATCGAAGGTACCGGCATCACCAAGATGGCGGACATGAAAGGCAAGCGCGTCTCCACCGGATCGGGGGGCAGCGCGACCGAGGTATTCGCGTTTCGCGTCATCGAGGCGGCGGGCCTGGACAAGGACAAGGACATGAAGCGCGAGCGGCTCGGCGTCGCCGAATCGGTGAACGCGCTCAAGGACCGGAAAATCGACGCCTTTTTCTGGGTCGGCGGCCTGCCGACCGCGGCGGTGACCGATCTGGCCAATTCGCCCGGCGCGAAGATCAAGATGATCGACATCGCCCACCTGGTGCCGGAGATGGTCAAGAAGCACGGCAGCATCTACATCAAGGACGTCATCCCGCAAAGGATGTACAAGGGCATGGAAGCCGACAATCAGGCCGCCACGGTGACCAACCTGCTCGCCGTGCACCAGAACATGGACGACAAGACGGCCTACGCGATAACCAAGGCGCTGTTCGAGAATATCGTCGACCTGGTCCGGGTGCACGCCGAGGCGGTGAACATCAAGCTCGAGAACCAGAAGGCCGAGAATTCGTCGATACCCTGGCATCCGGGCGCGATCAAGTATTTGGCGGAGCGGGGCGTCAAGATCAAGTGATGCCTGCGGGCACCGGAGCCCCGTCCAGAGTGCTGGCGGGGCTTTTCATTTTGGGGGATCGATGAGCGAAGACGTCGCGCTGCTGCACAAGCCGGCGCCCGAAATCAGCGCCGAGGCGCTCGAGCGCGCCGAGGAGATGATCGAGCGCGAGGAGGGCGTCCAGAACAAGCACGCGGGCTGGCTTGCCGCCCTCGTCACCACGGTGGCGGTCGTGATGTCGCTCTTCCACCTGTATACCGCGTACGCCATCGTCCGGCCCGAGCACCTGCGCGCGATCCACCTCGCCTTCGTGCTGTTCCTGTCGTTCCTGATCTTTCCCGTCGCGAAGCGTTTCCGCCACCGCGTCATGTGGTGGGACTGGCTGCTTGCGATCGCCGGCGTCGCGACCACCGTGTACCTGATCGCGGGCGGCGACGACTTTTTCGACCGCTCGATCCTGCCGAACGACTGGGACATCGTTTTCGGCGTTGCGCTGGTGCTCCTGATCCTGGAAGCGATGCGGCGCACCACCGGCTGGATCCTGCCGTTCGTCACCACGTGTTTCCTGCTTTACGCGTTCTTCGGCGAAATCCTGCCGGCGCCCTGGACGCACAAGGACTATGAGATTCCGCGCCTCATCGGTCATATGTACATGACTTTGGAGGGCATCTACGGCACGGCGATCAGCGTTTCCTCCACGCTGATCATCCTGTTCACGATTTACGGCGCCTTCCTGCAGTTCTCGGGCGCCGGCAAGTTCTACATCGATTTTTCGTTTGCCGCCATGGGCGGTAAGCCGACCAGCGCCGGGCGCACGGTGACGCTGGCTTCGTTCCTGCTTGGCGGCCCTTCGGGCTCGGGTGTGGCGACGACGGTGACGCTCGGCGCGGTGGCGGCGCCGATGCTCGCCAAGGTCGGCTACAGCAAGGACGAAGCCGGCGGACTGCTGGCAGCGGGCGGCCTGGGCGCGATCATCTCGCCGCCCGTGCTGGGCGCAGCCGCGTTCATCATCGCGGAGTTCCTCAAGATCTCGTACCTGGACGTCGTGCTGATGGCGACGATCCCGACCTGCCTGTATTACCTCGCGCTCTTCATCATGGTCGAGATCGACGTGCGCAAATTCGGCATGAAGGACGTGCTCTTCGAGCAGGTCGAATCGGCCTGGAGCCTGACCAAGAAGTACTGGTTCCACTTCCTGTCGCTCTTCTCGATCGTCGCCTTCATGCTGCTGGGCTTTTCGCCCGAACTGTCGGTGTTCTGGGCGACCGTGGTGGCCCTGGTCACGAGCTTCCTGCATCGGGATTGCGCGCTCATTCCGTATGAATTTTTCCAGGGCAAAACCTCCATTTGGCGCGGCCTCGCCGGCTCCGGGCTGATCAAGGCGCTCGATGGCGGCTCGCGCGCGGTGCTCAACGTGGCGGCGACCTGCGCCGGCGCCGGCCTGATCGTAGGCGTGGTGACGCTCACCGGCCTGGGCCTGAAATTCAGCTCGATCGTGCTTGCCTACGCCGGCAATTCGCTGCTGCTCACGGCGATCTACACCTCGCTCATCGTCTGGATCGTCGGCCTGGCGGTGCCGGTGACCGCGAGCTACATCATCTGCGCGGTAATCGCCGCGCCAGCGCTGATCGCGCTCAAGGTGCCGGACTACGCTGCGCACATGTTCATCTTCTACTACGCGGTGCTGTCGGAGGTCTCGCCGCCGACGGCGCTGTCGCCGTTTGCCGCCGCCGCGATCACGGGCGGCGACCCGTACAAGACCACGCTGCAGTGCTGGAAGTACACGGCGCCCGCCTTTCTCGTGCCGTTCATGTTCGTGCTCGACCCGAGCGGCCTGGGGTTGCTGCTTACGGGCTCGATCAAGACGCTCGGCAACGCCGACTGGGGCTCGATCGCGCTGGTGACCTTCACCGCCGCGATCGGCATCGCGGCGCTCGCCGGCGGCCTGCAGGGCTGGCTGCTCAAGCGTACCAATCTCGCCGAGCGGATCATGCTGGTCGTCGCCGGCTTCCTGCTGGTGTATCCGAAGGCGCTGTTCGACGCGATCGGTTTTGCGCTGTTCGCGCTGGTGGTGGCGATGCAGTGGAAGCGGCGCGACCCGGCGCCCGCCTGACGGATGCGTGAAGTCTCGACGGACATCCTGATCCTCGGCTCCGGGGGCGCGGGCCTGTTCGCCGCGCTGCACGCGCACAAGGCGGACTCGTCGCTTTCGATCACGGTCGCGGTGAAAGGTCTGCTCGGCAAGTGCGGCTGCACGCGCATGGTGCAGGGCGGCTACAACGTCGCGCTCGCGAAGGAAGACTCGATCGAGCGCCACTTCATGGACACCATTGAAGGCGGCAAGTGGTTGCCGGACCAGGACCTTGCCTGGAAACTGGTGACGCTGGCGATCGAAAGAATCCGGGAACTGGAGAACGAGCTCGGCTGCTTCTTCGACCGCAATGCCGACGGCAGTGTCCACCAGAAGGCCTTTGCGGGGCAGACCTTCGACCGCACGGTGCACAAGGGCGACCTCACCGGCATCGAGATCATCAACCGGCTCGCCGAGCAGGTCTGGGCGCGCAAGATCGGAAGGTTGGAAGAACACCGTGCTGTTGAATTGATCAAGGATAAAAATAGTTCGGCAATCGCGGGCGTCCTTTTCATCGACATGAGATCGGGCGAGTACGTCTTCGTCCGTGCGAAGGCGGTACTGCTCGGCACGGGCGGCGGGCCGACCATGTACAAGTACCACACGCCCTCGGGCGAAAAAAGCTGCGACGGCCTCGCCATGGCGCTGCGTGCCGGGCTCCCCTTGCGCGACATGGAGATGGTGCAGTTCCACCCGACCGGCCTGTTCGCGGGTACCCACACCCGCATGACGGGCACGGTGTTGGAGGAGGGCCTGCGCGGCTCGGGCGGCTACCTGCTCAATGGAGCCAAGGAACGCTTCATGCCGCGCTACGATCCCCTGGCGGAGCGCGCGACGCGCGACTTCGTGTCGCGGGCCATGTATGCGGAAATGCGCAAGGGAAATACCAGTCCGAACGGCGGCTTGTTCATTTCCATGGGCCACCTGGACAGGGACATGGTCAACAGGCAGTTCCGCGGCATGGTGGAACGCTGCGCGGACTGTGGCTTCGACCTCGCGGGCGGGTTGGTCGAAGTCGTCCCGACCGCGCACTACATGATGGGCGGCGTCGAATTCAATCCCGACTGCAGCACCGCGCTGAAAGGCCTGTTCGTCGCTGGCGAGGATGCGGGCGGCGTGCACGGCGCCAACCGCCTGGGCGGCAACGGCGTGGCCAACTCCACCGTTTTCGGCGCGGTCGCAGGTGATGTGATGGCCGAATGGGTGACGAAAGAGGGTTCGTTTCTT
>Ga0315281_10014766_pt1 | contig 10509 bp, 12 predicted proteins | sample YL17G07_0_MG_FD_204540 | JGI IMG/M metagenome (GOLD analysis project Ga0315281, IMG submission 204540) | Sediment microbial communities from Yellowstone Lake, YNP, Wyoming, USA - YL17G07_0 | ecosystem: Environmental > Aquatic > Freshwater > Lake > Sediment | place: USA: Wyoming | collected...
ACATCCGCGGACTGACCGCGACAACCGTGCAGACGAAGCGCGCCCGGCGGGCGAGCGGGCCGGCGAAGCCGGCGAGCTCGCCCAGGAGGCGCGTGTAGTTGGCCTTGTCGGCGCCGGGCCCGTCGAGGCCCGCATAGCGGGCGCTCGTGACGCCCGGCGCCCACCCCAGGGCCTCGACCTCGAGCCCCGAGTCGTCGGCGAAGAACAAGACGTCGTCGACAGGTGCGCCGTCCAGCGTCTCGCGACCCGCGGAGGACGCCCCGACGGCGGAAGCCAGCGCCGGGTCGGCGAGCACGGCCGCGGCGAGGCCGCGCGCCTTGAGGCGTGCGTTGGCGGCGAACGACTCCGTCCCCTCGGGCGGCAGCTCGAGACCGCCCGGCATGGCGACGACGTCGCAGGGGGCGAGGATCGCGCGGAACTCCTTGAGCTTGTGGCGGTTGCCGCTGGCGAGGACCAAGCGCACGCGGCGCGCCTCAGCCGAGCCCGGCGACGGCCGCCGCCTGGGCGGCCGCGATGGTCGCCGCCCCCGCGGCGGCGAGGCCGAGCATCTCGTCGAGCGTCTCGCGCGCGAACGGCTCGCCCTCGGCCGTCGCCTGCACCTCGACCAGCCGCCCGTCACCGGTGACGACCACGTTCATGTCGACCTCGGCCGCGGCGTCCTCCTCGTAGTCCAGGTCGAGCAACAGGCGACCGTCCGCGAGCCCGAGCGACACGGCCGCGATCGAGTCGAACAGCGGCAGTTGGGCGAGGCCGTGGAGCTCCTGCAGCACGCGCAAGGCCTGATGGACGGCCACGTAGGCGCCGCTGATACTCGCCGTGCGCGTGCCGCCGTCGGCCTGCAGAACGTCGCAGTCGACGGCGATCGTCCGCTCGCCGGTGACCCCCAGGTCGACCACGGCGCGCAGGCTGCGGCCGATGAGGCGCTGGATCTCCATGGTCCGCCCCGACTGCCGCCCGCGCACGGCCTCGCGCGGGGTGCGCGTGGGCGTCGCCCCCGGCAGCATGCTGTACTCGGCCGTGAGCCAGCCGCGACCGGAGCCGCGCAGCCACGGCGGCACGCCCTCGGTAAGCGACGCCGTGCAGAGCACGTGCGTGTCGCCGAGCTCGATGCGCGCCGAGCCGGCGGCGAACTTGGCCACATCCGCGGTGATGGTCAGCGGCCTGAGCTCGTCGGACCTTCGTCCGCTCCTCACCTGGTCCTCCTCGCCTCGTCGTCGCCGCGGAGCGCGGCCGGCGGAGTGCGTTCCGGCAAGCCGAGACGCTCGCCGTGGCGGCGCAGCGCCGCGAGCAGCAACGCGCCGCCGGTGAACAGTACCACGGCTTCGCCGAGGCTCACGAACGCCACCGCGTACCAGAAGGGCACGTCGGCGAGCAGCGCCAGCTCGAGGGCGACGCCGAGGCCGTTCACGGCCACCGGGGCGAGCAGCGCCGGCCATCGCGGGCCGACGCGCCACATGACCAGGGTGGCGACGAGCGTGAGCGCGGCACCGAACGGGACGTCGAGCACGGCGATCGGGCTGGCGACGTTGCCGATCGCCGTGCCCAGCGTGAGCCCGATCACCGCCGCGGGATCGAAGCAGGCGAAGACCGTGAGCGCCTCGCTGACGCGGAACTGGACCGGGCCGTAGGCGACGGCGCTGAGCCCGGGGGCGAGAGTCAGACCCGCGTAGACGGCTGCGTAGAGGGCGGCGCGGGCGAGCAGCCGGGCGTTCACGCCGTCGTGGCGGCCAGCTCGTCGAGGCTCACGTGCATGACCTCGTCGAGCGGCATCTGCAAGAAGCGCGCCCCCACCGTGCGGAACGATTCGACGTCCCCGGTACACGAGAACCGGTACGCGCCCTCGCGGTCGTCGCGGCGCGGGATACCCTGGCGCTCGAGGATCGCCTCGACCTCGCGCGCGACCTCCGCGGCAGGGTTCACCAGCGTCACGTCGCGACCGAGCTGGCGCTGCAGCAGCGCTGCGATGAGCGGGTAGTGCGTGCAGCCCATGATCACGACGTCGGGGCGCTTCTCCTTGAGCGGCGCCGTGTACTCGCGCACGGCGTCGGCGACCTCGCGGCTGGCCACGTCGCCCTCCTGGATGAACTCGGCGAGGCCGGGGCAGGCCTGCTGGTACACCTCCGCGCCGGCGTCGAGGCCGCGGATGGCGTGAACGTAGCTCTCGCTGGCCACCGTCGCCTCCGTGGCGAGCACGCCGATGCGGCGGTAACGGGAGGTCTGCACGGCGGCGCGGGCGCCCGGCGTGACGACCCCGACGATGGGGGTCGCGAAGCGTTCCTGCAGCCGGGGCAGCGCCGCCGCCGTCGCCGAGTAGCAGGCGACGACGATCAGCTTCACGCCGACACGTTCCAGATGGCGCGCGATCTGGTCGGCGTACGACTCGAGCTCGTCGCGCCTTTTGGACCCGTACGGGAAGCGCGCCGTGTCGCCGAAGTAGACGAAGTCCTCGGCCGGCAGCGCCACGAGACACTCGTGCAGCACGGTCAGGCCGCCGATGCCCGAGTCGAACATGCCGATGGGCAGTCGGGCGAGCTCGCGGGTGTCGGTGCGGTCCTGAGACATGATCACGGGGCGCCGGCGCGGCGCCCCGGTAGTATACCGCCCCGCCCGTCGCCGACCGCCGCCCCCCCTCCATCGAATGTCCTATGCCGGACCCCTAAAGCGACCCCTCCCGTGGGCCGATGACGGGGGCGAGGGAGCTGGATGGACGACACGGACAGAGCGATGGACGACTTCAGGATAGAGCTCTTCATCTTTCCCGACGGGACGGCCGTCGAGATGATGGTCTTCGACCAGGCGAGCCCAGGCGCCGCCGAGCCAGCCCCCGCCGCCACGACGCCGCAGTCACGCTGCACCGTCGACCACGCCCGTCAGCCCGCGACTGCGACCGTCACCGCGGCGATGAACGTCTGCCCCGTCTGCCGCGGCGACCTGGTCCACCCGGTCGAGTGGCAGCGCACCGGCGACGCCGCCTGGGAGCTCCGCCTGCGGTGCCCGGAGTGCGAGACCGAGCGCACCGTCGCGATGGGCCGCCCCGAAGTCGAGCAGCTCAACCGCGAGCTCTACCACGGCGCCCAGGCGCTCGCCCGCGAGGCCGAGCGCGTGAGCCGGCAGAACTTCGAGGACGAGGCGCGTCGCTTCGTCGCCGCGCTGCGCAACGGCGACATCGAACCGATCGACTTCTGAGCGGCCGGGACGGCGACGCTCGCCGCCCTTCAACCCGCGACCGGCGCTCTTCCCGCCCTGCCGCCGGCGTTCGCGATCCACACACCGAGCACGACGATGACGGCCGCCGCCGCCTGCTCGGTCGTGAAGCGCTCGCCGAGCAGCGCATAGGCGGCCGCCACGGCGACCACCGGGATCAGGTTTACGAACACCGCCACGCGGCTCGCCTCCAGAAAGCGGAAGGCGTAGTTGAGCAGCAGGTAGGCGAGCGTCGAGCTGAAGAAGCTCAGGTATACGATCCCGAGCGTCGCGGAGGACGTCGGCGTGCGCACGCCGACGAGCAGCGCCTCGACCACCGCGAGGGGCAGCATGAAGAGCGCCCCGAACAGGTTCTGGAACGCGGTCACGTAGAGCGCCGAGCGGGTCAGCAGCATGCGGCGCGCCATGAGGTTGTAGACGGCGGCGGTGATCGCGGCACCCAGCACCAGCAGGTCGCCGCCCACGGTGCCGCCGCCCTCGCCGCCGCCCAGGCCGACCAGCGCCGCGACCCCGGCGAAGGAGAGGACGATGCCCGCCCAGCGGCGCGGCCCCGCGCGCTCGCCGAGCACGAGCGCGCTGAGCACGGTGACGAAGATCGGGATCGTGGCGATGATCAGCGACGCCTTCGAGGCGCTCGTGCGCGCGATGCCGTTGGTCTCGAGCGCGAAGTAGAGCGTGAGCGAGACGAACCCGAGGGCGGCGAGACGGACGAGCTCGCGACGAGTGGCGCGCTCGCGCTGCCGGCGCAACCGCCACAGGACCCACAGAAAGGCTCCGGCGATGGTGAAGCGCAGCAGCGCGACGAGCATCGGCTGGAAGCCGCGCAGGGCGTACTTGGTCGCCACGAACGACAGTCCGAAGGCGACGGTCATGCCGAGAGCGGCGGCGTAGGCGGAGGAGGGCGGGCGCTGGTCCACGGCGGGTAGTCTACCGCCCGCTCGACCACGGCCGGCGGCGGTGACGTGACGCGGCGGATGGACGCGACGCGGCACGGTCACGGTCGTGCACCCTCATGGACGACTCGCGAGTCTGTGCCCCCGCCCGAACCGGTCGCGCAGCGCCGCGCCGCCGACGGACCTTCGCGGTCACCGAGCTGTTTGTTTGCCGCCCCTTCAATGTAGGGACACTCTGCCGTAGGGATAGCGTCACGAAGTTCTACGTACGTCAGTTTCTTCGGCCGAACGGGTCTTGGTCGTTTCCCCTCTGAAACGAGCTACGACCTCTTCAATCACAGGGCTCGATCAGGAGCCGATTCAGGGAGATGGTCACGATGAAGGCAGTGGTCCAAGACACGTATGGGTCCGCTGAGGTCCTAGCACTCAGGGACATCGACAAGCCCGAGATCGGGGACCACGAGGTGCTGGTTCGGGTCAAGGCGGCCGGCGTCAACGTGGCCGACTGGGCGATCATGAGCGGCCTCCCGTACATCGCCCGCCCTGCCCCGTTGTACGGGCTGCGCAAGCCGAAGAACGGTGTACGAGGAACGGACGTCGCGGGCGAGGTCGAGGCCGTCGGCGGCGGCGTGACCCGGTTCCAACCCGGTGACGGGGTCTTCGGCTGGGGCACCAGCTCGTTCGCCGACTATTCGGCCGCCTCCGAAGACACGCTGGCGCCGAAGCCGACGAACATCACCTTCGAGCAGGCCGCCGCCGTTCCCATGGCCGGCCTGGTCGCTCTCCAGGCCCTCCGCGATCACGGCAAGGTCCGCGCCGGACAGAAGGTCCTGATCAATGGAGCGTCGGGAGGCGTCGGCACCTTCGCCGTGCAGATCGCGAAGTCCCTGGGCGCGGACGTGACCGGCGTGTGCAGCACGCGGAACGTGGACCTGGTCCGATCGCTCGGCGCCGACCACGTGATCGACTACACCCGGGAGGACTTCACCCGAAACGGACAGCGCTACGACTTCATCCTCGACAACGTGTCGAACCACTCGCTGTCCAGCCTGCGGCGCGCGCTCACCCGTACGGGCACGCTCGTGCCGAACGGCGGCAACTTCGGGAATCACTGGTTCGCCGGCGGAGGGCGGATCATCCACGCAGTCGTCCTGTTTCGGTTCGCGAGCCAAACGCTGGGGAACTTCCTCGTGTCGAAGAACCGGGAGGACCTGGTCGCCCTGAAGGAGCTGATCGAAGCCGGCAAGGTGACCCCCGTCATCGACCGGACGTACCGGCTGAGCGAGACCCCCCAGGCGATGGACTACGTGGGGGCGGGGCACACGCAAGGCAAGGTCGCCATCACCGTGGGCGAGCTGGACGCGGCGGCCTAGCCAAAGCGGCGGCGAGGACGTGCCCGCCGGACACTCGCGCAGGCCCCGCTGCGACCTGTCCATCCCTCTCGGAAACAGGCACTGGCCCGAAGTGAACCAAACGGCTCGATTCGAGAGCCGCTCCAGGGAGTCGATCAGGATGAAGGCGATGGTCCAGGAGACGTATGGCTCACCCGACGTCGTGCATCTCAGGGACGTCGACAAGCCGGTGGTCGGGGATGACGAAGTGCTCGTGCGCGTTCGCGCGGCGTCGGTGAACCCCCCCGACTGGGTCGGCGTCACAGGTGTGCCGTACGTCGCCCGCTTGACATATGGACTACGCAGGCCGCGGAACGGCGTACGGGGGTCGGATGTGGCGGGGACCGTCGCGGCGGTCGGCAAGAACGTGACACGGCTCCGAATCGGCGATGAGATCTTCGGCGTCGGCGTCGGCACCTTCGCCGAGTACGCGGTCGCCCCCGAGGAGCACCTGGTGCCAAAGCCGGCGAACATCACGTTCGAGCAGGCCGCGGCCGTTCCCATGTCCGGGCTCACCGCCCTCCAGGCTCTCCGCGACGTGGGCAAGGTCCAGCCCGGCCAGAAGGTCCTGATCGTCGGCGCGGGGGGTGGCATTGGCACCTTCGCCGTGCAGATCGCCAGGTCGCTCGGCGCCGAGGTGACCGGCGTGTGCAGCACGACGAAAGTGGACCTGGTCCGATCGCTCGGCGCCGACCACGTCATCGACTACACGCAAGCGGACTTCACCGAGGGCGCCGAGCGGTACGACCTTGTCTTCGACAACGTGCTCGACCACTCGTTGTCGCGCCTCGTACGGGCGCTGAAGCCCAAGGGCATGCTCGTGCCCAACGGCGGCCAGTTCTACAAGCGGGGGTTCGCCAGCATGGGCGTCATGTTCATCAAGGCGCCTCTGCTGTCGCTGGTCGTGTCGCAGCGGGTCCGCCACTTCCTGGAGGCACCGAAACAGGAGGACCTGCTCGCCCTGAAGGAGCTCCTGGAATCCGGCAAGGTCACGCCGGTCGTCGACAGAACGTACCCGCTGAGTCAGGCCGCCGAGGCAATACGCTACTTCGGAGAAGGGCACGCGCGAGGAAAGGTCGCCATCACCGTGGGTGAGTCGGACGCGGCTGCCCAGGAGACACGACGGCGAGCAGGAGCCGGCCGGACTCTCCTCGGTGAGCGATCGGGCAGGCGATGGGACAACGGAAGTCGATCAGGTGCAGGGAGAACGTTGTCGTTGTGACAACGTTGGTGCACCTTAGTGGACAACTCTCGAACCTTCGCCACGAACTAAGGTCGTTGTTCGACGCGCTGTAGCCCGTATGTCAGGGGCCTGACCCGGCCGCTCGCAGCTCGCGTGCACACGGTGCCCGGTCAGCGGAACAGCAGATACACGCCGGCCAGCACCACCAGCGCGCCGCACCCGCGACGCACCCAGCGCGCCACACCTGAGCGCTCACCCCACGACAAGAACCCCTGCACCCGGGAGAATGCCGTTCCGGCTGCGACGATCACCCCGCAGTGCCCCAGCGCGAAGGCGAGCAGCAGCGCAGCAGCACCGGCAACGTCCGTCTGCGCACGATCGAACACCACCAGCAACAGGGGCGCGAGAAACGCGAACGTACACGGTCCGAGCCCGATACCGAACACGAACCCGAGACTGAGCGCCGCGAACGGACCGCGTCGTCCACTGGTCGCCGGAAGGCCGGACCAGTCGAGCGGCAGGATGTCCATGAGGTAGAGGCCGAAGATGAAGAAGACGATCGACACTGCGATGTTGCCGATCGAGCCGAGGTCGCCGACAAGCCGACCGAGCGCCGCGGTGGCGACTCCTATCAATGTGATCGAGACGAGAACGCCGACGGAGAAGACCACGGACAGCCGAAACGCCCGCCTCGTGGTCGTCTCTTCCCGATCGGCGATGAAGCCGACGATCAGCGGAATGCTGGCGAGATGACAAGGGCTGAATACGATGCTCACCACACCCCACGCAAAAGCGGCCAGAAGCGCCCAGCCGAACGACTGTTCGAGCCAATGGCTGAGGTTGGTGAGTATTTGCTCGAGCACGAGGTGGCGCTACGGCGCCGAGACCCTGGTGAGGCCCTGGTCGAGAAGCAGCGCCTCTATGTCCTCGTAGGGGTAGAACCCGACGTGGCGGTGAAATTCCTCGCCGTTCTTGTCGAGAAAGACCTGGGTGGGGATGTAGCGGATGCCGTACTGTTCGGCAGGGCCGGAATCCTGTGAAACATCGTAGAAGACAACTTCGACCTGATCGCCAAAGGTCTTCTCGACGGCAGCCATCACCGGACGCATCTCCTTGCAAGGGATGCACGTGGTTGATCCCAGCTCGACGAAGGTCACCTTCGGCTTCGCTCCAGACGCGGCCGAACTTGCGTCAGGCGAAGCCCCAGCCCCCGGAGTCTGACCGCCGCCAGACGATCCGTCGTCCGAGGAGCGCAACAGAGCTACGCCGACGACGAGGATCACGAGCGCCGCGATGATGACCGCGGCGACGGTCCGCTTCGACGAGTCGTCGCGGCGCTTCTCCTCTGTGGATGGCTGGCTCACGCTAACCCTGTGCGGCGAGAGCCGTCGTCACCATGGACGAGACTTCGGCCTTGGACGGAACCTTGCCGCTGACCACGACCTGGCCATCGATCACGAGAGCCGGCGTCGACATGACGCCATAGCCCATGATGGTCTTGAAGTCTTCGACCTTGACGAGCTCGACGTCGTCGACGCCGAGGTCGCGCACGGCCTCTTCGGTCACAGCCATCAGCTTCTGGCAGTTGGCGCAGCCGGATCCCAGGATCTCGAGTTTCATCTGAGGTTCTCCTTCAGTCGTGGAATCGTCATGAGTCCTTGCGCCTGGAGGTCGGTTTCTTGCGGACCGCACAGGCGCTGTCGGCGCTGCTGGGCACCGATGGCGCCTTACGCAGGCGCTCGACGTAGCCGAGAAACGCCTCGAGATCGCCGTCGAAACGCTCCATGTCGATCGAATAGTAGGTGCGCGCGCCCTCGTTGCGCATGCGCAGATAGCCGGCGTCGCGCAGCAGGGCGAGGTGGTGAGAGACGAGCGGCTGACTCTGGTCGAGTGGTCCGGTCATCTCGCAGACGCAGCGTTCGCCGCCGAGCAGGAACTCCATGATCTGCGCGCGAGTCGAGTTGCAGAACGCCTTGAAGAGGGGCACGAAGTCGACCATGCCCTGCACGTCACCCGAGTCCTTGACGGCCTTCATCGTGTCTCCTTCGGTGGATCGCAGGCGACTTCGCCGACGCCGGCCGCGACAGCGGCCGGCACGGGCCCGTCGCTCATGCCCCAGTACTTGCGCCCCATCCAGAGCGCCACGTTGACCAGCAGGATGAGCACCGGCACCTCGACCAGTGGACCGATGACCGCAGCGAACGCCTCGCCCGACGTGATGCCGAAGACGGCGATGCACACGGCGATGGCGAGCTCGAAGTTGTTGCTCGCCGCGGTGAACGACAGTGTCGCGGTCTTCGAGTAGTCGGCGCCGATCTTGCGCCCCATGAAGAAGCTGACGAAGAACATGATCACGAAGTAGATGACCAGCGGGATGGCGATGCGCACTACATCGAGCGGCAGCTGCACGATGAGGTCGCCCTTGAGGCTGAACATGACGAGGATCGTGAACAGCAGGGCGATCAGCGTCAGCGGACTGATCCGCGGGATGAACTGCTGCTCGTACCATTCCCTGCCCTTGTACTTGATCCCGAAGTAGCGCGTCAGCATGCCGGCCACGAACGGGATGCCGAGGTAGATCGCCACGCTCCTGGCAATCGCGGCCATGCTCACGTCGACGGCGACGCCGTGCAGGCCGAACAGCGGCGGCACCTTGGTGACGAAGACCCAGGCGAAGAGGCTGTAGAAGAGCACCTGGAAGACGCTGTTGAAAGCGACCAGTCCGGCTGCGTACTCGGTGTCGCCTTTGGCGAGCTGGTTCCAGACGATGACCATGGCGATGCAGCGCGCCAGGCCGATCATGATCAGGCCGACCATGTATTCGGGGTAGCTGTGCAGGAAGATCATCGCGAGAGCGGTCATCAGGATCGGGCCGATGACCCAGTTCTGGACCAGCGACAGCCCAAGGATCTTGTAGTCGCGAAAGACGTCACCGAGCTCTTCGTACTTCACCTTGGCGAGCGGCGGATACATCATCACGATGAGGCCGATCGCGATCGGGATGTTGGTCGTGCCGACATTGAATCGGTTGATGAAGTCGGGCACGCCCTCGGACGACCAGCCGACGAACACGCCGATGCCCATGGCGAGGAAGATCCATGCCGTCAGGTAGCGGTCGAGGAACGAGAGGCGCTTGATGGTGCTTTCGGCCATGCCGGTCGTCTCCTTGACGTCATCAACAGCAATCGGCGAACGGCGCCGGTTCGGCGCCATCCGTCTGGCGCGAGTCTCGAACACCGGACCGCGTTCGGCTACAACGTTACATTGACATACGTTGATGGTCAAGATACCTTCATATAAACAGATGGCTATGCCGAGGTCGCCACCGTCACTGTCATGCAGAAGACGCAGCCGACGGCCAGTCGTCATCGCCGACCGGGCCGAGAAGCGAGAAGGAAGACGTGAAGACCATTCACATGGATGAACGATTTGCCGTGTTCTCGGATGTGCACGGCAACCTGCCGGGGCTCGAGGCGATCCTGACCGACATCGAAGCGCGCGACGTCCCGCGCACGATCTGCCTGGGCGACCTCGTCGGGTATGGTCCCTCGCCCAACGAGGTCGCCCTCCTCGTGCGCGACCTCGGCATCCCGACGCTCATGGGCAACTACGACCAGGGCATCGGCTTCGAGACCGGCGATTGCGGCTGTGTCTACAAGACCGACGAACAGCGCGCCGAAGGCGCCGCGTCGCTCACCTGGACGCAGGAAGTGGCGACCGACGAGGTCAAGGCACACCTGCGCACCCTCGAAGACCACTTCCTGCTCAAGACGCCGGCCGGCGACATTCTGGCCGTCCACGGCAGCCCGAGGCGCATCAACGAGTACCTCTTCGAGGA
>Ga0315281_10014767_pt1 | contig 10507 bp, 6 predicted proteins | sample YL17G07_0_MG_FD_204540 | JGI IMG/M metagenome (GOLD analysis project Ga0315281, IMG submission 204540) | Sediment microbial communities from Yellowstone Lake, YNP, Wyoming, USA - YL17G07_0 | ecosystem: Environmental > Aquatic > Freshwater > Lake > Sediment | place: USA: Wyoming | collected...
CCTCCGAGCGGGCATGGTCCGTCACGCTGACCTCGGACATCGACGGGTAGACGTTGAACTCGAGCTCCGCGAAACGGTCGCCCGCGGCCTCGCGGACCCAGCCGATCTTCTCCTCGGTGGCCGCGACCGTGATGCTGCGCGGGTCGCCCGGCCCGCTGGGCAGGATGCGCGGCGCGAGACCCACGATCTGCGCCTCGCGCGCCGCCAGCTCCAGGGTGCGCCGGCCGCCCCCACCGATCAGGAACGGCGGGTGCGGGCGCTGGACGGGTTTCGGCTGGCCATCCAGGTCGGTGATGGTGTAGAAGTCGCCCGCGAGCGAGAACGCCCCATCGGCGAAGGCACCCTTCAAGACGGCGATGGCCTCGGCCAGCCGGGCCTGGCGCACGGGCGCCGCATCGAAGGAGATGCCGACGGCCTCGTACTCGGGCCGGTTCCAGCCGGCCCCGATGGCCACGTCCAGCCGGCCCCCGGAGAGCACGTCCAAGGAGGCCAGATCCTGGGCCAGGACCGCCGGATGGCGCAGGTCGTTGTTGAAGACGAAGGCGGCGATGCGCAGCCGCTCGGTCGCCGCCGCGATGGTGGCCAGTGCCGGGATCGGCGCGAGCTGACCGATGAGGTGGTCGGGGATGACCAATCCGTGATAGCCGATCGCTTCGGCGTGGCGAGCACGGGCGGCCAGCTCGCGGCCGTCGACGATATCGCGTGCCTCAGCCAGGAAGTGAAAGGGTCGCCTCGCGCGATCGCTTCCCGCGGGCACGGGTTCAGTCCTCGTGATGCGCCGGCGTGGACGCCTCGGCGCGGGCCAGGATGCTCTCGACGACGGCGGTCTTGGCGTCGGCATAGTGCTGGACGTAGGCCCAGCGGCGGGCGGCCAGCTCCCGCTTCGTCGCCTCGTAGAGCGTTCGGTCTGCCTCGGTCGTGCGCAGCCAGTCCCGAAAGCGCAGCATCCGCTCCACCTCCGGACAGGCCGGCGAGAAGACATGCAGGTTGACGTCGGTGTCGGGGCCCTTGAAGACGCGGTGCTCGTACCAGTCGGGCTCGCGGATGCGCAGCACGTAGCCGACGCCCTCCAGCGAAGGCGCATAGGCGGGCTCGTCGCTCGCGTCGGGCACGACCAGCACGATGTCGATCCTCGGCTTTGCCGCGAGCCCCGGGACGGATGTGGAGCCCACGTGTTCGACGAGCAGCGCCAGCCCACCGAGGGACGCCCCGATGCGCGCGGCCTCGCGCTCGAACAGGGCCGGCCAGGCGGGGTCGTACTCGGCCAACTGGATGCTCGCATCCAGCGCCTCAAGCGGCCCGACCGTGACAGCCTGGAGGTCCGCCGCCGTCCTCGGCGCCGCGGGTGCCGTCGGGCCCCGATCGGCCACGGTCCGCGACGTCGTTCGCCCGATTACGTTCCGGGCGCCCGATAGCTGGGCATCGCGCGTACGCCGGCATCCATCTCCGCCGCGCTCAGCAAGGCGGTCGTGGTCAGCTCGAAGGCGCCGGTCAGGGCCAGGGCCAGCGAAAGGCCGGTCGCCTTCGCTTGATCGGGCATGTCGACGAGGATGAAGATGTCGACGTCGCCAAAGGCCCAATGGGCCGACTCGGTCGTGCCCCCCATGGCCTTCACCGTCTTGTGGAAGAACGCCTCGCGGGCGGCGAAGCCCTCCTTGACGGTGCCCTTGAGCCCGGCTTCTGTGTAATTCAAGCGATACAGGTATTTCGCCATCGGTGATGTCCTTCCTTCGCGCGCAGACAGCAGAGCGGGAGGCCGCGCGCCGCCGCCTCTCGCCTCCCGGCAGGGGCGATGCTACGGCATCTGCCGCGACACGACCGTCGAACGGAGCAGGCTACGTGCCAGGCGCGCCGCGGCGCGATCCAGTCAGCTTCGACCCGCGCATCCCCGTGTCAGCGGTTGCGCTCCGAGCGCACGAAGAAGGTCGTCCCGAGCACGAGGAAGACGGCGAACATGGCACCCATGATGGCCAGATTGACAGGCGCGGTCGAGACCTCGGCGCGCACGCTCGAGGGCTGGAAGCCGTAGTAGACGTTGCGCAGCAGGTCGACCGCGTAGCGCATCGGCGATACCCGCGACAGGACGTCGAGGAACCAGGGCAGGTTCTGCAGCGGGTTGAAGACGCCGGCCAGGAAGAACTGCGGCAGCATGATGAAGGGGAAGATCTGGTTGGCCGTGCGCTGGCTGCTCAGCCGCGAGAGCACGAGGATGCCGAAGGCGCCGCCGAAGAGGGCGATGGCGCCGACCACGGGCACCAGCGCCAGGATCGTGGCCAGCGAGAAGGGGATGCCCAGCAGCATGCCCACGGCGATGACGGCGACCGCCTGCGGCAAGGCCACCAGCGACTCGCCGATGATCTTGCCGGCCACGATCGAGTAGCGCGAGATGGGCGAGACGAAGATCTCCTGGCTGAAGTCCTCGTCGCGGTCGGCGATGAGCGAGATGACGCCCATGGCCGCCGATTGCCAGACCGTCTGCGCGAGCACGCCGGTGAAGACGAAGGTCTGCAGGTTGAGACCGCCCGGCGACCCGAAGCCGGCCTGGAGGGCCGTGCCGAGGAAGACCACCAGCAGCAGCGGGAAGGTGAAGTCGGCGATGATGCGCGTCCGGTCGCGCAGCAGCTTGACGAAGTCGCGATGGGCGATGGCGAGGATCGCCGACAGCTCACTCATCGGTCTTGCTGACGATCGCGAGGTAGGCGTCCTCGAGGCTGGGCGCGTGCGTGCGCACCACGCTCAGCGGCGTCTCGATGGTCTTCAGTGCGGCATGCACAGCCGGGCCGTCGAGCGCCAGGCGGAATGGGCCGTCGCCCTCGTAGGACAGGCCGAGGCGGGTCAGCTCGAGGCGCAGGTGGCCGCGGTCGTCGGCGTCGACGACGACGTAGCCACGCGTCAGCTCTGCCTTCAGCTTGGCCGGGCTGCCGCTGGCCACGACGTGGCCGTGATCGATGACGCAGATCTGGTCGGCCTGCTCCGCTTCCTCGAGGTAGTGGGTGGTCAGGAAGATCGTCGTGCCGCTCTCCCGCCGGACGGTGGCCAGGTGATCCCACAGCGTGCGGCGCGTGGGTGGGTCCAGCCCAGCCGTGGGCTCGTCGAGGAAGAGGACCTGCGGCCGGTGCATCAGGCTGCGCACGATCTCGAGCTTGCGCCGCATGCCGCCCGAGAACGTCCGCACCGGTGCGAAGATCTCGCGCTCGATGCCAAGCAGCGAGGCCAGCTCCACGACGTGATCGCGGTACTCGGCCGGCATCAGCCGGTAGAGCGGCGCGTAGGGGTAGAGGCCGTAGAGCACGGCGTGCAGACGCACGTTTTCCTCGGCCGTCAGATTCAGGTCCAGGCTCGGACGCTGAAAGATGATGCCCACCTCGCGGCGCACCGCGCTGGCCTCGGCCAAAATATCGCGGCCGCCGATGCTGGCCCGCCCCGACGTCGGCGTCAGCGTCGTGGTCAGGATCGAGATGGTGGTGGTCTTGCCCGCGCCGTTGGGACCGAGCAGCGCGAAGAACTCGCCCGCGGCGACGGCGAAGGAGATCCCATCGACCGCGTTCGCCTTCGCCTTCTTGTAGCGCTTGACCAGATCTTGCACATCGATCATCGCGGAGAAGTCCTACCTCTGGAACAGCCGGATGAAGCCGTCCACGTCGATGCGCGGGTGGCCCGAAGTCGCCAGGTTGACGATCTTGATGGTGTGGGTACCGTTCGACGACCAGCCGTGGGCGTACGCGATCTGCTTCGGCTGGTAGCTCGAGGCGTACAGGCTGACGGTAGTCATCAGGAGATCGTCGAGGTACACCTCCGCCGAGCCCCGGTTCGGACCTCGGTAGGCCACCCAGGCGATGCTCGACCCCGTGAAGCGGTAGGTCGCGGTCGCGCCGGAGGCCGTGGTGTACAGCAGGCTGCCGCCCAGGATGGAACGGCTGGTCGCCGTCTTCCACGACTGCGCAGGGAAGACGACTGCGCTGGACTCCGGCGTCAGCAGCGGCTCGAAGGTCGGGCCGTACACCCAGTCGCTGGTGTTGCCCGCCCCGTCGGTCGCCTGGACCCGGTAGCGATAGGTCTGGCTGAAGAGCAGCGATGGCGTGGTCGACGCGGTCATCGCGCCGGACAGTGGCTGGCTGCTCCAGGGGCCGCCATTCCTCTGGCGCTCAAGGGCATAGCTGATCACGCCGCTCGGATCGCTGGCCGACCAGGTCGTGCTGACGGCCGCCGACGTGTCGGCGGCGGCGGCGGCGATGTCTCCCAGCACCGAGACCGGCGCGTCCACCATCGGCGGGATGCCGTCGCTCACGATGAGCACCACCGAGGCCGTCCGCGTCAACCCGTCCGCTGAGCCGGTGATCGTCAGGAGGTACGTTCCGACGGGTGTCTCCGCAGCGGCCCTCGACGCGCCGATCGTCAGCGTCGCCGAGGTTCCGGTCGCGCGCGCCGCGTCCAACGTTGCCGTCACGCCGTCGGGCAGGCCGGACACGGAGAGATCCACGGGCGCGCTGAAGTACTTGCGGGTGACCGCGACGGAGTAGCTGCTGCCCGCGCCCTGGCGGACGGTAAGGCTCGTCGGCGCGACCGCCACGGTGAAGCCGTCGATGCGCTCGAGATCGAACAAGGTCGACCGAAGGCTCGGATCCGAGGTCGGCCGCTGGGCATTGAAGACGGACCTGAAAACGCCGCCGGAGACCTGCTTCGAGCCGCCGCTGCCGTACAGAACGACGGAGATGAGCCGTCCGGAATCGCCCCGCCGACTGAAGTCGAGGGCGCTCAGGGCGCCCACGTCCGTGCGGCTGTCCGCGGCGAAGATGCTCGAGAGCTGGATCGGCGTGTACGTTGCCGTCTGCCAGGTCTCGTAGGGCGACAGCCCGTCATACGAATTCCCATCCGCGTCAACATCGGGTGCGCCGCGCAGGTATGAATGTGGCGTCCCGGTCGCGCCCGTCGACGACGTGAAGGCGTTCTCGTTGTCCTCGGTCGCACCTCCGTCGGTGGAGTGGTAGAGGGCATCGATGGGGGCGCCGTCGGAGACCAGGACGACGCCCGCGGTGGAGGCGACCGCGGCATCCGTGCTGGACTTCTCGCCGAGGATCCCGTGGTACACCTGCGAGCGGGAATCGTCGAACATGTCATAGCTTCCGCTGCCGGGGTGGAGTCGGTGCTTCGCATACGAGCGGGCGGCGATGGCCTGGGCGGCGAGAGCGGCGGGCGGCCAGTGAGCGGGCATCTCCGACGGGACGACACCGCGCAGGTAGCTGTCGAGGCCGACCTCGTTGACCACGCTCACCTTCGTGGCGCCGGGCAAGACCCTGAGCGCGCCACGATAGGTGTCGAAAAAGCCCGGCTTCGAGATGAGTTGGAGCTGCGTCGTCGGATCGAGGGGCCGGACGCGGAATGCGGAGCTGACGGTGGTGTCGAGGAGGACCGCGCCGCCATACGCGGTGACGGTGAGCTGCCAATCGGTCGAGCCGGCGTCGGGGGGTTTCGCGGCGAGTCGGGCAAAGGCGGGGAAGGTGCCGGCTTGGCCATCGATCGACCACGACCCCGACCGTCCCAGGATGGTGAGCGGAAAACTCGGCGACGCGGTCCATCCGCTCAGGGCCAGGACGCGCACCTCGGTCGCCGCATCCACCGTCCCAAGCGTCGTTCCCAGGTAGTAGTGGCCGAGGATCTGGGCGGTCGTCTGGCCGGCATTGGCGCGGCCCAGAGCACCGTATTGGGCCATGCCGACACCGTGCCCCCAGCCGCGGCCGTAGAAGGTCACCGAAGGTCCGAGCGCCCTCGGTGCGGTCGCGCCGAGCGTCGCGGCATGCGCGGCCGGCGGCGGCGTCGCGCCGGCAACGAGCAACGCAGCCAAGCCTGCCAGCGCGAAACGAGCACCACCCGACCGACGACGGACCGGGGGCGGCAGCGCGGAGCGGATCAGCCTGGCCGACATCGCCAGAGGGTACCGCCCTGCGCCGACTACCCGCCGAACCACTCCCTCTCGGCTGGGAAGGAGGTGGCTCCTGCCAGCCAAGTCAGGCCTACGTCATCCGAAACGAAGGTCTGCGTAGGCGGCGAGACGCTCGAGGGCGACGGGGAGGTCGGTGCGCCCGAAGCCGACGCGGAAGTGGTTGCCGGGGTGGCCGAAGCGTGAGCTCGGGAGCAGGAGGACGCCCTCGGCCTCGATGAGGTCGGCGGCGAACTCGTCGATGGACGTGCCGGGGGCGGTCAGGCGTGGGAAGCCCACCGAGCCGGCCCGGGGGCGGACCCATCGGAACGTCTCCGGACGAGCCGCGAAGAAGGCGTCGAGGAGCGGCAGGTTGGCGTCCACGATCGCATGCGAGCGGGCCAGCACGGTCTCGCGCGCACGGAGCGCGATGAGCGCCAGGATCTCGGACGGGGCCGAGGAGCAGATGGTGGTGTAGTCCTTGAACGCGGCCACCCGTGCGAGCAGAGCGCGGTCACGGGTGGCCAGCCAGCCGATGCGCAGGCCGGCCATCGCCAGCGACTTCGACATCACGCCCAGACTGACCCCGCGATCGAGAGCGTCGGCACCTGCGGGCAGCCGATCCGCGCGGTCGAATTCGAGGAAGCGGTAGACCTCGTCGGACAGGAGATGGACGCCGGCCTCGGCGCAGAGATCGGTCAGGGCGCGCCATTCCTCGTGCGTGGGCAGCATCCCCGTCGGGTTATGGGGCGCGTTGACGACGACGAGCCGCGTCTCCGGACGCATCTCGGCGCGCAACCGATCGACGTCGAGTGCCCAGCCGTCCGCTTCGCGCAACTCGTGCAGCGTGACCTCGGCGCCCGCGGCACGGGCCACCTCGTGCAGGCTCTGGTACCCGGGCCAGAGCACGACAATATGGTCGCCAGGGCCGAGCACCGTGTTCATCAGACAAAAGATCGCCTCCTCTGCGCCGGCGAAGACGAGCACGTCGTCGGGCTCGATGCGCTCGTAGAGGGTGGCGATCTCGCGGCGCAGGAGGGGATGGCCGGTCGACTCCGTATAGCCCAGGTGCAGGCCGTCCCAGAGCGCCCGGGTCTCGTGGTCGGCGAGAGCCAGCAGGTCGGCCATCGGAAAGCCCTGGACGTCCGAGGCGCAGAGCAGGTGCTCGACGGCGAACTCCCAGCGCGCGAAGTAACGCTCCAGTTCGAAATCGGCGATGCGCACGCGGCCATGATGAACCAAGCCGGTCCCCATGACCGAGCTCTATGGCGCTGGGCTGCTCGTGGTCGTGGGCGAGGCTCCGCGCGGCTTGAGACACAGGCTGAGCAGGTCGACGGCGCCGATGGCGGGCTGGACGAAGCCGCAACCGATCCGCGCCGACAGGAAGAATGGGTACACCGGATAGCCCGTCGGCAGGACGAGGACCTGCTCATGAACGACGCGATGGACGAAGGCGACGGCACCGTCGATGCGGGCCTGGCCGCTGAGACCGTCGAGCCGAACCAGCTCGTCCAGATTCGGCTTGCCGAGCCACGGGATGTCGCGCAGCCCCCCGATGAGAGCAACGGGATCCGGAATGTCAGCGCCGCTGCCGTAATTGAGCAGGTCGATCGTGCTTCCCGGGTCGAAGGCATCGCCCGGATAGTCGCTCGGGTGGCGGACGATGACCGTGATCCCGATGGCCTTGAGCTGGCCGGTCACGGCGACCTCGAAGGCGGTGCACGCGCCGCAATGCCACTCCTCGGGGAAGCCCATCATCGTCACCTCGAAGGTGCGGCCCTTCATCAGGGCGCGGGCCGCCCCGAGATCGGGCAGCGGAACCGGTGCCCGAGGACCGGCGGAGCCAGGCACGCTGGGCACGAGCAATTCGACACTCGGCGCGGTGACCCAGATGCTGCTGATAGCCGCCCGGTCGAGAGCGAGCGCCACGGCGCGGCGGACGTCGGGATCCTTGAAGGCCGGACGCGTCGGGTTGAGGACGAGGTAGTCCACGCCGAGGCGCGGGCCGCCGAACCAGCGCTGATCGCCCAGCGCGGCGTTGGCGCTACCGGGACCCCACTCCCCGGCGATCGTGCTGGCCGGGTACGAGATCGGGTCTCCGCCGTCGAGCATCGCGGCATCGAGCGTGCCGTCCTGGACCCGGCCGATGGCGGTCGCCGCCGCCATGTTCATCTGGATGGCGATGGCATCGAACGGTTGCCCTCGAGGCCCGTGGTAGTTGGGGTTCTTCTTCAGCACCACCAGCCGTTTGCGGATCGTCTGGGCCAGGTAGTACGGGCCGGCACCGCCGATCGGTGGATCCGGGTTCAGCCCGCTCCTCAGCGCCGGCGTGCCAGCCGGGACGGGGCAGGTGAACGGCAGCGCCAGGCGAGCCAGGAAGTCCGGCGCGGGCGCCTCGAGGGTGATCGTCAGCTGTTCGCCGCTGGCGACCAGTCCGGCGACGGTCTCGGCGCTGCCCGCGCGGTAGTCCCGGGCGCCGACGATGTCGAGGAACAGCTGAGGCCCCGGTGCTTCGTCGTCGAAGACCGGTGACAGGGCCCGCGCGATCGTCGCCCGGAAGGTCTCCGCGGTGACCGCCTCGTCCGATGGCGGCGAGAAGGCGAAGCCCGGCCTGATGGTGAAGGTGTAGGTCCGCCCGTCCGGGCTGATGGTGGGCATCGCTGCGGCGACCTCGGGCGCGAGCAGCCATCCCTCTGGCGCGGGCTTGTCCGGGTACGCGAGCAGCCCGACGCAAGTCAGGTAGAGCGCCTGCTGGACCTGCCAGTCGCCGTTCAGGGCCGGGTCGGGGGAAGGGTCGTACCAGGGCAACCCGGAGCTCGCGACCGTCAACACCGAGCCGGGCAGTGCCGTGATCACCTCGTCGACGGTGGGCCCGACCGCGATCATGATCTGGGAGCCACCCGCGGCGACCGCCAGGACGGCATGACCCGTATCGATCGCCCGATCCTGCTTGCCCGTGACGAGGTCGATGCCGGTCAGCTTGCCGGTGTTCGCGTTGGTGACCCACATCATCCCATCCGTCGAGGCCATCTCCCCGACGCCGGGCGGGAGCGCGAATTGGGTCTGGCGTCCGGATCGGTCGACTCGCCAGACACGGCCGCTGCTTGGGTCGGACGTCCAGGCGTCACCACCGCCGAAGTAGATGTTGCCAAGCCCCCCGCTCGACGAGAGCTGGAGCGGCTCGAAGGACGACTTGTTCGTGATCGGGTCGATGCGACCGATCCGTCCCTCGACCCAATACCAGAGCGCGTCACCACCGTAGGTCAGACCCCAGGCCTCGACCGGCACCCGGTACTGCACCTTGCCGGTCTGCGGATCGAGTCGGATCACTTCCGGGACGTTCGGACGTGCCAGCCACACCGAGCCGCCGCCGACCGCCACATCCGTCGCCACGAACGTGTCGGAGGCGTCCTTCGCGAACGGGAAGTCCGCCACCACGCCGGTTCGCTGGTCGATGCGGATGACGTGTGGCCCGGCCAGATCGGTGACCCAGATCGAGTCGTGATCGAAGTTGTAACCGTTCGCCTCGACGACCGGCACCGGGATCGACTGCACGATCAGGTGCGAGGCCGAGTCGATCCGGTTGAACGCCTTCGGGTTCTCACCCAGGATCCAGAAGGAGCTGCCGCTGTAGAAGGCGATGTTCCGCGGCGAGACCATCGGCGTGGTCGCCTTGAGGCCGCCACTCACCGGGTCGAAGAAGGCCAGGACCGGAAGGGCGGCGCCGCCCAGCGGGTCTGGCGAACCGCTCGGCGCGGCCGAAGGAGAAGGAGACGAGGCGGCCGGTGCTCCGCGCCCAAGGAAGCCACCGCCCAGCGCGCCCGCGATGAGGGCCACCACCAGCAAGAACGCGCCAATAGCGGTGTAGCGGGCGCGGACCGGCCCGCGCGCACCGTCGCCCGACGCAACGCGGCGACCCTTGGCACGATCGGCTGGAACGACCACGACCACGCGGACGGAGTCGCTGTAACCCTTGAGCTTGATGGCGTGCGGGTCGACGTAGGCGATGCCGTCCATCTTTGCCGCGAGATGGATGACCGCCTCCGACGCGAGCGTTTCGCCGGGCCCGGCCGCGGCGCACAGCCGGGCGGCGAGGTTCAGGGCCGAGCCGCGGTAGCCATCGCCGACGGGGATCGCCTCGCCGGCGTCGAGCCCGATCCCGACTCCGCGCGGCAGCTCGGCCCGGATGAATCGGGCCTGCAGGTCGAGCGCGGCCCGCAGGGCCTTGCGGGCCGATACGAACACGACCAGCGCCTCGTCGCCGCGCAGCTCGAGCAGGAAGCCGTCGCCCGCGCTCACGACCTCCGCGACGAGCTCCGCGAAGCGTGCGGCCAGGGCCGCTCCGGCTTCGTCGCCACGCTCCCGTGTGTACGTCGTGTAGCCGCGGATGTCGGCGATGAGGAACGTCCGCACCTCGGTCTCGGGCGTGGTCGGCTGACTCGCCGGGCTGGACGCTATCTCCGACTCGGTGTCGGCCGGGTCGCCTGGTTCGGTCAACTGGTCCTCCGCAGACCGGACGGGGAGCAGAGTGTACGCTCGGCCGACCACGGCGCATGGCGATCCGCGGCGGGCAGATGGCGCCCGCTGCCA
>Ga0315281_10014770_pt1 | contig 10506 bp, 9 predicted proteins | sample YL17G07_0_MG_FD_204540 | JGI IMG/M metagenome (GOLD analysis project Ga0315281, IMG submission 204540) | Sediment microbial communities from Yellowstone Lake, YNP, Wyoming, USA - YL17G07_0 | ecosystem: Environmental > Aquatic > Freshwater > Lake > Sediment | place: USA: Wyoming | collected...
AACCGCTAGCGAACCCCGGTCCTGCGGTAATCAGGCTTGTTGAGCCAAGAAGGTCAGCAGCTGCGGCAAAAAGGGCGCCGTTGCTTGCCTTGTTGTAGTAGTTGAGAACGCGGCCGAACTCAGCACGTAGCGTTGTTGTGGCCCCTGGGGTCAACACAAGTTCTTTCGGGGTTGTCTCAATTGACTTCGAAGCTATTTCATATATGGCGTCTATATTCGGCCTGTTGCTCCGGGGTTTGCGCTGACGCTGGTTGAGTCGATCCCGTGCGGCTTTCAGCCTCTCGACGATCATCGCCACAAGGGGTCGGTTCCCCTCGATCACCTTCCGAACAACGTTAAGAGACTCCCAGAAACATTCTTCTATAATATCAGGTTTGTTACCGCTCTGGCACCGCTGGTTGGCACTTTCACACCGTGGGAGGTAAACCTCCGCCGAAGTAATGAATGGCTTCAGAGTCTCAAAAAAGCCGTCGGCGCAGAGCTTGTGTCCTGCACCGTGAGAGGCCTTCCCTTCGATGCCGTATTGCCACCCCTTGATCGTCCGGTAGACAATGGCAGTGGGCTGGTTGTTCCCCATGTCCCGAGCTTTCCATTGGGCGGTGAAGATCTGCTGCCAGTTTTTCCCGTCGGGGACAAAGATCACGTTCCAGTCATGGAGGTACGTCAGTTCTGCAGGTGTCCACTGGACGTAATCCCCCGGTGTTCCGTCCTCCCGGCAGACGTGGTTACTGTCGATCGAAGCCTGGTTCCAGTCTACATGGAGGATCACATTCCTCAGCGAAGCTGTTCCCGCTGCCGCGAGTGCCTCGCTGGCCCGGCCTGGAGTCATCCCGCCCTCGCCCTCGACAATATGGACCCTCGGTGGATCACCCCCGTAGTAATCCATCGTACCCAGGGCAAGTCCGATTGAGCTCCCTAGGCCTACACCCGAGGCGCCTGTCGCGAGGCGAACGAAGGGAGTTGCCGGCGTAGGATGGCCGTCAAGGGTCTTCGCCCTCAACTTTTTAAGAAGCGGCGTCTTTGTGATGGGATTCCGCCTGAATCCAAGGAGGTCTTCCAGACGGATCTGGAGACGTTCTTCCTTGGGCAGGAGTTCTGGGGCAGCAATCCGGAGGGCCTCGTTACGAATCGCCCACAGGGAGTAGAGACCTAAGGCCTTGTGGCCGGCAGCGAAGGAGATCAGGTCTGCGTCTTCCCGATCTGGACGAGAGATATCATAATCCATGGCTCCGAAGAGGAGGCTTGCGACAAACCGTCCCGCTGAAATTGACCCACCCGGGTGGCCCGAGGCCGGGACATAATTGAATAGCATCGTGCACAGGCTGCGGTAGATCAGATCAAAGTTTTCCAGGAGTTGCACCTGTTCTGATGAGATGGGAGCTTCCCCGTGTTTCAATTCCTCCATAATGTCGAGATAAGTTCCTCTTCTTGGTCCGAGCATGAATACCATCGTCTGCTCCTTTATCAAATGTTTTCCTCTTCCTCTCCATTCAGAAGAGAAGAAGGTCTTCGAAACGGAGGAAGATTAATCGTCCAACCGCAGAAACAACCCGGAAGGTGAAATACATGGAATCCATCGTTGGAAAAGATTTTCAAAAAGAATTTATCGAGGCAATGCAAATTCTGTATATGAAAGACCCATTTCTTCATCTAAAAAATATGATTAAGAAAGAAATCTTGGAGAAGTGAAGAAATATTCCTACTTTAGATTTTTTTTACCCGAAGCAATAGCCTTTTTAATTCTCCTTCAACTTCTTTGCCCGGCTTTTTTAAAGGAAGTCTTGGGTTCCCACCAAAATATCCTGCGAGATCCATTGCTACCTTCAAACCGCCGATGCCATATTTTATTGTCACTGTTTTGGCTAAGGGGGTTAACTGACTTTGTAACGCCCTTGCCTCATTCATTTTTCCTTTGTTGAAAAGACTTTGAATCTGGACACATTCTTGAGGAACCACATTTGCCACAGCCAGGATTCCACCTACGGCTCCTACACAAAGGGCAGGGAAGAATACAGGTGCTGAACCTACGAAGACAGCAAATCCTTTTTTAGAGAGATTAATCATTTCACTTAATTGACCGATATTCCCTGAACTATCTTTGATACCAATAATATTAGGATGCTCAGAGAGCTTAGCCACCCATTCCGGGTCTAAATTGATTCCGGTGAATTGTGGGACGTTATAGATGAGGATTCCAATTTTGGAAGACTCTGCGACAGCAATAAAATGATCGTATAAAATCTGTGGCTTCATTGATCCTTTAAAATAGGAGGGGGTAACAACAAGAGCGCAATCCGCACCCATCTTTGCCATTTGATTAGTAAAGCGAATGGCCTCCTCAGTTGACTCCATTCCTGTTCCAACAAGCATCGTTTTCGATGTGGGGATGGATTCCCTGGAGATTTCAACAACTTTTATTTTTTCCTTCTCATTTAAATAGACCGCCTCCCCATTTGACCCCAGAACGAGATAACCGGAAAGGCCTGTTTTATTCCATTTTTGAAAATTATTTTTGAGTTTATCCGAAGCCAACTTTCCATCTTGAAAAGGTGTGGTAATGGGTGGCATCACGCCGACGAGTTTCATTGGTTTTCTCCCCCCGGATTAATTCTATTTCAGATTTAAGATATCAGATTTCAGATTTTTAAATCTACAATCTCAAATCTGCAATCTAAAATCGTAACTCCCACTTGAATCCTTGACTCCTTGAGCCCTTTTAAAAATAACATGTGATCTAAGATGGGGTCAAATAATAAATTCTCTTGACAATTCTTGTGAATCTTAATGTAATAAGCATTAATTTTCATCTGGAGGAAAACATTGGTCGAGGAAAAAATTAAGGATGCGACAAAGATTTTAAATCTTTTAAGATCCATGTCCGGCTATAAACCCCATTTTGAGATTATCGGTAATTATCGTCTGATTGATGATGGCATCCGACCGGAGGCCACCGTAATGCTCCGGGCTGATGACAAAGAGATGCATGAAGCGGAGACAGGGGTAGGTCCAGTAGATGCCCTGGCAAAGGTTTTAAAGAAATCGCTCAAGTCTCTCTTCCCTGAGATTGATCAGGTGAAGTTGATTGACTTCAGTTCCAGGATTTTTGATCCAGGTGCTGGAACAGCAGCAGGTGTAGAAGTGGAGATTCTATTCGGCAATGGGAAGGATGCATGGAGAGTGAAGGCATTTTCTGAAAATATTAATAAAGCCTCCTTTCTGGCGTTGGTGGATGGATTTGAATATGGGATTTATATTTCAAGAGAAAAGAAAGATTAGGTAATCCAAATCCAAATGTCAAAATCCCTGCCTACCGGCAGGCAGGCAAATGTCAAATGAAAAGTTTAAATTTCAAATTCTAAATTTACACCCCCACCCCAACCCTCCCCCTCGAGGGGGGAGGGGAAGGGAGGGGGTGAACTTTGAGCTTTGACATTTGGCATTCGATGGTGGTTGTTATGGATCGTAAGAAGTTAGAGGAAGCAATCCAAGGGAAAGCGAAGGACGGGAAACTTCCCTGCGCCATGTGCTTCAAAATCGCCGAAGATTTTGGGATTTCGAAGAGAGAGATGGGGAAGGTTTTAAATGAGATAAAGATCAAAATCAGCCAGTGCCAGTTGGGTTGTTTTGAATGATTTCTGAAAAAGTCCAGAAATCCTTGATTACACTGATTAAGAACCGATTACGGAGATACGAAATTCATTAAAAAATCAGGGAAATCTATCTAATTCTCTTTTTAAATCTGTGTATTCAAGAGAGCATAGAGCAGTTTTTCAGAGTTCTTTGATTTATTAATTGACATAAAAAACCATTGGAATATAATTAGGGCATTAAAAATTAAAGGAGGTGAGAGAGCGTCAAAAAAGAGAACAGGGTGGGGGGGAATTCATTGATATCTCATAGGTGATTCTATCACCGCAAGGAGGTAAGATTATGAATTCAGTTTATGTCATAATTATAGGGTTTATCGTTTTTTTCATCGGTTACCGCTTCTACTCCAAATACGTCGATACAAAAATTATGAAGTCTGACCCCAAGAAGGCCACTCCAGCCAAGATGTATATGGACGGGGTGGAATTCATGCCCACCAGCAAGAATATTCTTTTTGGTTACCAGTTCAAATCGATTGCCGGTGCGGCCCCGATCATCGGGCCGATCATCGCCATTCAATGGGGATGGCTTCCTGCACTAATATGGATTTTGGCGGGTACCTTCTTCATCGGGTGGGTCCAGGACTATTCAAGTGCTATGATAGCCATGAGGAAAGAGGGAGCTTCTCTTGGAGGTCTGAGCCACACACTAATCTCGCCAAAAGCAAGAATTATCCTCCTCTCGTTTCTCTATTTTTATCTCCTTCTCATTGCGGGTGCCTTTGGAAATGTCGTCGTCAGTACAGCTATAGGACTTAAAGCTGCTCCCATGGCATGGCTCTTCCTAACGATAGGTGGGATTCTGGCTGGTCAGATGATCTACAGATGGAAAAAGGATATCATCCTGACCACAATTGTCACAGTAGTAATTGCCCTATTGGGTATATGGTTTGGCACTTTGGCCCCTTCCAATAAAATTATTGGGGATTCTCTGGCCAATAGCCGAGTCGTATGGGCAATTGCTGCATTTGTCTTCTGCTATTTTGCAGCTGTTTTGCCCATCTGGAGGTTTGCACTTCCAATTAACTATGTTGCCTCTTACATCGTTTTTCTGGGTCTCTTATTCGGGATCATTGGAATATTTGTGCTCCATCCTGATTTCACACTCCCCGCTTATACAGGTTTTAATATCAAAATTGGGCCTCTCTGGCCTATCATGTTTGTAACCATTGCCTGCGGGGCTATTTCAGGATGGCATAGTCTTGTCTCCACTTCAGGGACTGCCCGGCAATTGGAGTACGAAACTGATGCCCGTCCAGTTGGAGGCGGAGTGATGTTTGTGGAGATGATGCTTGCCATATTCGCTTTAGTCATTGCGGGAACGCTTTATGCGTCTTCAACTGAATACGGAGCAGCCATAGCAAAGGGTCCTGGGGCTATCTTTGCAGGGGGGGTATCTAAGTTCCTGGGTGCCTTAGGACTCCCAGCCGATGCGGGCCGCTCTTACGGGAGCGTGATGATGATCGTTTTGGCGGTCACTATCATGCAGTTGGTCATTCGGTTTATGAGAATTGCAACTTCAGAGTTATTGAGTGATGTCAGTCCCATCTTTAGAAATGTCCATATCGGTACTATTATCGCTAGCATCCTTGCGATGATTCTGGTCTTAACAGGATGGTGGCAATATCTCTGGGTGTTGTTTGGAGGAGCGAACCAGTTGATGGCCTCTCTGGCATTAATGCTGGTGTCAGCCTATTTAATGTCAGAGGGAAAGCCGGCTGCTTACGCCTTTTATCCGATGATATTCATGTTCGTGACCACCGTGGCGGCCCTCATCTACACTTCTTACAATCTGCTTCTGAAAGTTTTTACGGGGAAGGTGACAGGACAGGACCTCATTGGAAATGCACTGATGGGATTTGTTGGGTTCTTCCTGGTGATCGCTGCGATTATTCTGGCAGTGGAAGGGGTTAAGGCTTTTGGAAGATATCGAACTGTAAGAGCACAGGCGGCGCCTGCAAAGGCGTAATTATTCCGTTAAGCGTGAGGTGTAAGGAGTAAGGCGAATCCCCCCTTTACCCCCCTTTACTATAGGGGGGTGGGGGAATTGTAATAGGAAGTAATTAAATTAAAGGAGAAGTTTTTATGAAGGAAGGGGAGAAAAAGAAAAAAGGGGGAATCCTTCAGGCGGTTAAAGAATTTGTCTATGGTATGGCGGCTCACGACTCAGCCCGGTTTGCTCTGAAGTCCAGGGCGAGCATGGAGCACCTCTTCATCCTCATCACCATGGGAGACATGTTAGGTGTTCCAATACTTCCCCCATACTATTCGTTGCGTTTGCTACCCTATGTCGTCCCCCAGATCTCCACGTGGAAACGGAGAATGCTGAGGGAAAAAGATTTAACAGATGCCCTGGCATAAAATACCAGTTTATGGGTTTATAGGGTTCATTGGGTTTATTTAGTTTGAAGACATTTAACCCAACAAGCCCAAGTAACCCAATAACTATATAACTGAGAGAGGGGTGATTCACATTCCATTAGCAGATATTTTTGAAAAGTTTCCGGATCGGCGGTACATCATGTTTGGTGGAAAAGGGGGGTTGGGGAAGACCACTTTTTCAGCGGCCACGGCCTATTATTTAGCCAAAAAAGGAAAGAAAGTCTTGGTCTTTTCTGTCGACCCTCAGGCCTCACTGACAGATATCTTTGAGAGGGATATCTTTGGGAAGGGGCCAACAGAGATCATTCCCAACCTCTATGCACAGGAGATTGATGCTGATAAGCGTGTAAAAGAGTATCAGCAGGAGATTAGGCAGAAGATCTTCGATATGTATGGGATGGAAAAGATTCCGGAAGAGATCGAGAGCTATATCCAGGCCGCTGCGGCAGAGCCTGCCATGGAGGAAAGCGCCATTTTTGATGAGGTGGTAAATATTGTCATCAAGGGCGGCTACGACTACTATATTTATGATCTGGTGCCATTAGGTCATGCCCTTTACTATCTGAGCATGGCATCCGTCTATGATGCCTGGATCGATAAGATCACCGGTCTCCGAGAACAGATGAGGCAATATGATCAGGTGGCAGCTGTGATGCGGCGGGAAAAAGAATTGGATGAAGATGCCATCTTGAATGAACTTCTTTTTATCAAAGACCGGATCAATAAATCCTCAAGTATCCTGACAGATAAACAGAAAACAGCATTCTTTTTTGTCATAACCGCTGAGGAGATGATCATCAAGGACACCCTAAAAGCGGCAGAACTTTTTGCTAAATTTGATGTCCCATTGAGTGGTTATATCATCAACCGGGTTCTGCCTCTTGGATTGAAGGACCAAAATATTCCCGAATATTTAAAAAATCGTCTCACGATGGAGGAACATTACCTGAAGGTGATTGACACCACTTTTGGTAAACAGATTTTAGCATCCGTCCCTGAGATGGAGCGAGATGTCACCGGCCTTCCAATGATCGAAAAAATGGCCAAGGCGATGTTCGGGGAGTTTTAGTGGATAGTAATCAGTGACCAGTGACCAGCAACCAGCAACCAGAGTATCGGGAGTTTAAAAATGGACCAAATTACAATCAGTATGGAAAAGTATTTGAAGGATCACCCTCGGTTGAAATACATCTTTTTTGGAGGAAAGGGAGGAGTAGGAAAAACCGTTATGGCAGCGGCAGCTGCTCTCTGGTCAGCCAAACAGGGCAAGAAGACCTTGCTTGCATCGACCAATCCTGTTCATAGCCTTTCCAACCTCTTGGAAAAAGATGTCTTTGGAAAAGCAGCCATCGTCTGCGATGAAGAGAAATGCTATGCCTTCGAGATCGATACACGGGATACGATCGAGCGGTCCAAAAAAGAGATCCGCGAGAAGATCAACTGGTTTCTAAAATTTGCAGACATCACAACGAAAGCAGAGGATTTTATCGAATCAGCTACCATGAACCCTGCCTTCGAAGAGTCGGCTATGTTTGAAAATATGGTGGATATCATGTTCAAGGATGAATATGATTTTTACGTTTTCGATACTGCTCCCACAGCGAATGCGAGACGCCTTCTTGGAATGTCGAAGGTCTATTCCCTCTGGGTGGAGAAGATGCTGAAGAGCCGGGAGGAAGCAAAATCGCTGAGAGAGTTACTCTCCTTCTCGAAAAAAGAAAAAAAAGACCCTCTCTTGAATTACCTATTAAGTTTCAAGGATAGAATGGGCAATGCCAAAAACCTCCTGACCGATGACGCCCTCACCGCCTTCTTTTTTGTGACACTACCTGAAAGCCTTCCCATCGCAGTCATCACCCGTTTCATCAATTGGTTCCATGAATTTGGAATTCCCGTAGGGGGTGTGGTGGTCAATGGATTGATTCAAAAGAGTCAGGTCGGAAAAGATACTGCGGAATTCGTCCTCAACCGAATCCAGATGCAAGATGAGCATATGGCGGAGATTTGGAAGATATTTGGAGATAGAGTGAGGGCGATTGTCCCCCTATTTGAAACAGAGGTGAAGGGAGCAAAGATGTTGAATCGAACGATTGAATATCTTTTCACGCCCTCATCTCGGTAAACCCCGTTAGAAGGTCTTCGACCTTCCAACGGAAGGGCTCACATGGTGCTTTAAACCCCGTGTTCGCTACAAGAGGAATCTCATCTTCATCCCCGCTGTAAGCAGCGGGGCTTTCTAACGGGGTAAAATGTAAACCTAAAATTAAAACTCCTTTGTTTTCCTAAAATTGATGCCTTTTCATGTCAAAACATGACATTTTTCGTTCAAATCGTGAAATATTTTCATATTTGAACGGACCCTTCATTTGAACGATAGCAACCTAATCATTTGAAATCATAACTGGTTTTTAATATTTTAAAATTTGGTATAAAAATTGCTGAACTAATTATGGTTTAACTTATTGTTTTCATTTAATTTTTAAAAAGATAGGAAGAAAATGCTAGGCTTGTTTCAACTTTTACTTGCAGTTTTTGGGATCTATAGTGCTATTCAATTCTCAGATGAGCTGAAACTCACCATCCCTTTGGTTTGTCTTTTGGCGATGCTTCTCGTTAATCGATTTGAAAATAAAACATCCGACAAAAAAACAGAACGGAAAAATTTTTTACAATCAGAAATTGGCAAGGCCTCGAAGAAGGATTCCACAGCCATCAAAGAGCAGGATTTTTTCACCATCGACTCGATGCTCTGGCCCAAAAGTGAATTGTTATTAATCGATGCCGTTCATTCTATATTCAAGGATCTGGGGTTCAAGATATCTGCTGGCGTCAACTATCAGTTTGTAGATCGTATTGTAAAAATCCCAGAAACCCACATGGCCTTTGGAGTACAGATTCTGATGAGTGAAGGAGAGGTCGAAGGGAACCATCCCAAAATCAACCGAGCTTTACAGTTTGAGAAAGAAAAAAAGGAGAATGAGAAATCCTTGATTATTGCGAGCACCCATATCCGTCTTCCGCTTTCTGAAAGGAGCCAAATGGGTCATATCCAAAAAGAACTAAGTCATTTCTTAAATCGGCACAATATGAGTTTGATAACCACTCATCACCTTTATGAGCTCTGGCAGAAAGCAAAAGGTGGAGAGATTAATATTTTTGGATTCTTTGAAAGGGTCTATTCTCAATCAGGTGATACCTTTTCATTAAAAGGGACTGGAAATTCTCACTCACCTTTATTTGACCTGCCTGTCCAATAAGTTTTCAAACCCATCAATCCTTTTAATTTGAGGAACTTTCGATTTTATTACCTCTCCGTTATAATATGATTAATGAAAGTCAAAGAAATCTTTGCGAAGAGCATTCTGACCAAGACGGCCATCTCCGGTTTTGATTACTGTATCAACCCCTATGTGGGTTGTGGACATGGCTGTCGGTATTGTTATGCTAGTTTCATGAAGCGTTTCACCGGTCACCTGGAACCATGGGGGAAGTTCATAGATGTTAAAGTGAACGCTCCTTATTTGCTGAGAAAGCAGTTAAAGAGGGCAAAGCAAGGAATTGTTGCCCTCAGCACAGTGACCGACCCTTATCAGCCTATCGAGAAAAAGTATCAACTGACTCGAAAATGTTTGGAAGTACTTTTGGAGGCTCAATTTTCAGTTAATCTTTTGACCCGTTCGTTTCTTTGTCTGAGAGACATCGACCTATTTAAGCAGTTTAAAAACATTGAAGTAGGCCTTTCCATCACAACTCATGATGAAGGGATCAGGAAGATTTTTGAACCATACTCCCCCTCCATCCATTCTCGAGTCAATACACTGAGAACCCTTCGCCGAGAAAAGATTCAGACCTATGTGTTTATTGGCCCGATGCTTCCTTTAGATCCGAAACCACTGGTGGCCATGCTAGATGGGTTGGTTGACGAGGTGCTTATTGATCGGATGAATTATCCGAATAAGGTGAAGGCGATTTATCGCAAAGCCAAGTTGGATAAGTATTTGGAAGAGGATTATTTTCATCTGGTTGGAATGGAGTTGAAGGAGCATTTTACAAAACAGGGAATTTCTGTATCGATGATCTTTTAAAGAAAGTGCCTAAAGTTAAATTTCGATAATAATAAGCTTTTTCAATCTCTTAACTTTAGTCACTTTAGGCACTTCTAACTTTAGACATTTATATTGAGGTGAACCATGACGATTGGCAGATTTGGACTGAGAAGAAGAAATTACGACTTTCCACCCTTCAGGCCGCCCAGTGAGGCAAACAGCCTTCTTCTAAGAGTTACCCGAGGATGCCCCTGGAACCGATGCACTTTCTGTTCAATGTATAAAGGGATGAAATTCGAGGTCAGGGATCTTGAAGAGATTTTGGGAGATATTGAATTGGCAAGGGATCTTTATGGGGATAGAATCGGGACAGTTTTTATTGGAGATTCCAATAGTCTTGTGGCGAAGACCGAGATGTTGGTCAAAGTTTT
>Ga0315281_10014771_pt1 | contig 10506 bp, 6 predicted proteins | sample YL17G07_0_MG_FD_204540 | JGI IMG/M metagenome (GOLD analysis project Ga0315281, IMG submission 204540) | Sediment microbial communities from Yellowstone Lake, YNP, Wyoming, USA - YL17G07_0 | ecosystem: Environmental > Aquatic > Freshwater > Lake > Sediment | place: USA: Wyoming | collected...
ATATGTATTGCAAGGGCACTTGCTGTTTCCCCGAATGTAATAGTAGCAGATGAACCCCTTTCAGCTCTCGATGTGTCAATACAGGCACAGATACTGAACATCCTTCAGGAACTTCAAAAGCAATCAAATATCTCGTTCTTTTTCATAAGTCATGACCTGAGAGTAGTTCAATATTTCAGTGATGAAGTAGCTGTAATGTATCTTGGGAAAATAGTGGAATATGCAAAGACAGACGAACTCTTCAGTAATCCGTTTCATCCATATACCATTGAATTGCTTTCTTCTGCACCTAAAATAAGACCTGATGGTAGAAAGAGACAAATCCTGAAAGGTGATGTGCCAAGCCCGATAGACGTTCCTACCGGATGCTCTTTTCACCCGAGATGCCCTAAAAGATTCGACCCATGCGATAAGATTGTTCCTGAATTAAGGAAGATAAAAGGCCGACTTATTTCTTGTCATTTGTTCTGATTATCCCCGTTTAATGATGACCCCATATAGAAGTCTGTTGCCACGATTGAACAGACTGGTCTACTACTTTCTCACAGAAATAAACGCTTCTGCGTAAACAGATTACTCTGTTTATTTCCTTACAAAACAAACAGTCATAGGCGGGCTATCTGATTTTGATCTTTACCTCAACTATGTATATTGTACTCACGATGAAAAATGGTGAGTTCCATTCAAACAAAAATCAATAACTCCAGTTTTCATGACGTAATGGACTTTTATTCAATTCCTCTTTATAGAATCTCCACTTTGGTAAAAACTTATCCATGTAAGCAATAAATCTTTCATTATGGTGTCGTTCTAATAGGTGCACCATTTCATGAACAACTATGTACTCGATGCATTCTTTTAGTTTTTTTGCCAGTTCAAGATTTAACCAGATTCTTTTCGCTTCTCTTGTACAAGTACCCCATTTGGTTTTCATTTTTTTGACGGCAAACTCAGCCACATTAACCTTCAATTTATTTTCGTATTGAGCAATTATTCCCGGAATAATTGCTTTCAATCTTTGGCGGTACCATTCATCTAAAATTTCTTTTCTTTTTTCCAAGCCCGTATTTGGCCGTATATATATTTCGATTGTTCCATGCTTTATTTCCACCTTGGGTGAAGCATTATGTTCAATAATTTTTAACAGGTACCGCTTGCCCAGGTAGTAATGACTTTCTCTTGTAATATACTCTCTTGGTGTTTCTCTTTCCTGGCTGCGAAGCTTGCTTTGTTGCTTCCTTATCCAACCAAGTTTTGATATGGTAAATACCCTGATGGTGTCTGTATCCATCCGTAATGGCGCAGAAATGCGTATCCTGCCGGTAGGCGGATAGACACTGAGGTGCAGGTTTTTAATATCTTTATGCACCACATCAATACATATATCACCCAACATGATTTGATGCATATCAATACTCATTTTGCTGTTTTATGATTGGAAAGATTCTTTCCACTTCGTTTATATCCTTTAGAATTTCATATATTGCTGCTTTAATTTCATTCTCTTTTTGCGGGTTACCTTTCCAGTCTGCTTTTTTTACCCGGTTAATGGCTTCATCCGTTGCAATCGCCAGTGCTTCATTTTTACCAAGGTTGTTGTATAAAGCCCGTTGAGCAGGGGTTTGAATACGCGCAGGTAAATCATCACGGGTGAGGTTGTTTACCCTTTTTGCCAATTCAGCTATCTTCTTTAAATATTCTTCATAACTGACGGCATTGGCTTTTCTTTCCTTTATTATTTCATTCAAGAGTTTCGACATCTCTTCAAAGTAAGCCGGGTCTATTAAATGTTCTTTGATGATTTTCCGCCGGACATTGTTTTCTATTGTTTCGGCAATCGCTTCTTTGCTGCTCTTTATACCTTGCGGCAAATTGTTGATTGCATTGGCAATACCCGTGTTCACAATCAAATCTATCAGGGTTTGGTTTTCAAAAAGCGAAATTTTCCGGGGTTCCTCTGCCTGAATGAAGTTATCAATCAGGTGCCGCATATCGGCTTCGTAGGTTTTTAGATCAAGCGTTTCACCGCTTGCCTTCCTGATTTCTTCCCTTAGATTCAAATAGAAATCAAGCTGCTTTTTGATGTCTTCTATTTCTTTGTCCGAATATCCAGCTTCTTCCATTTCTCCGGCAATATTGGCATATGCTCTTATCAATGCTACTGATTGCTTGTACAATGCCGTTCTTTTCACTTCATTGGCTTTGAGGTCGTCTTCATTTTCGGGGTTGCCGCAGAAGTAGCGGATATATGCCAATGAATCTTTAGGCGGTGCAACAGGTTCACGCAATAAGGCTATTTCTTCCAAAGCATTGTCCAACCGTTCTCTGCCTTTTTCCAAACGGTCTTTCAATAGCACATCCACATCTTCTTTCTGGAAATTATCATAATCCAATTCAGATGTGTAAACGGCTACGGCATTTTCTACTTTTCTGAACAGGTCTTTGTAGTCAACAATGTATCCGAATTCCTTATCATCACTATCCAGACGGTTAACCCGGCAAATGGCCTGAAACAATCCGTGATCCTGCATGCTTTTATCTATATACAGATAGGTGCAGGGGGGCGCATTAAAGCCGACAAGAAGTTTATCCACTACAACAAGCAGTTTCATATTTGCAGGTTCTTTTATGAACTTGGCTTTGGCTTCGTCTTCGTATTTCTCTGTGGATTTTTCTCCCAGCAGGGTTTTGTAGATGTTGTAGATGTATTCCTTTTCGGTTTCGGTATTCGCGCCGGTATCTTCGGTAGTTATATCACGGGTAGAAGGATTGTATGAGGTAATGACCGCGCATTTCCCTTTCAGCTCGGTGTTTTGAAAGAGTTCAAAATAGCGGCAGGCTTCGTAAATGCTGCCTGCTATCAGAATAGCATTGCCCATGCCCCAACTTAACCGGGGTTTCACATTAAAATCAAAAACAATGTCGCTGACAATTTTCTCCAGCCGGGAACGGGAACTGAGCACCCGCTGCATGGTACCCCATTTCCTTTTCAGTTCGGATTTTTGAAAGTCGTTCAACCCTTTTGTTTTTGCTTCAAACCACTCGTCTATTCGTTGCTGCGAAGAAATCTTCTGGTCAATATCACGGGCTTCATAAATCAAGTCCCGCACCACTTCATCCTCTACCGCTTCGTTGAATTTGTAGGTATGGATGTATTTGCCAAACACCTCCAGACTGGTCTGTTTGTCCTGCTTTAAGAGAGGAGTTCCTGTAAAGCCAATAAATACTGCATTCTTCATAATGGCCTTCATTACTTTATGCAGCTTGCCCGACTGGGTGCGGTGGCATTCATCCACAAAAACAAATATTTCGCCCACAGTATTTGTCGGGCCGCTCTTCAACTCTTCAATAAACTCATCAAAATTCTCAACATCTCTCCTGCCAAACTTATGCACCAGCGAACACAATAAGCGGGGCAGTGTCTTGCCCAACTGTTCCATTAAATCTTTACCGCTTTTGGTCCGCACCATGCTTTCGCCCACATCGTTAAACACCCGCTCTATTTGTTTGTCCAGCTCATCACGGTCAGTAAGGATGACCACACGGGCCTTCGGATTGTTCTCCAAAATCCATTTCGCCAGCCACACCATTACCAGGCTTTTGCCGCTGCCCTGTGTGTGCCAGATGATACCGCCCTCCCGTCTTCTCACATGTTCCTGCGCGGCCTTGACGCCGAAATATTGGTGCATACGGCACAGCTTTTTAATGCCTCCGTCAAACAGTATGAAATTGTAAACAAATTCTAAAAACCGCTCTTTATCACAGAGTTTCAGCAGGTATTTATCCAATAAATTTTCTTCGCCGCTTTCTTCCTTCCATTTTAGAAAATATTTTTCAGGCGTGCCAATGGCGCCGTATCGCAGGCCTTCGGTATCATTTCCGGCAAACACAAATTGAATGGTAGAAAAGAAGGATTGAATAAATTCTTTTTGCTGGTTTACGATGCTCTGCCTGATGCCGTCGCCAATGGAAACCGTGCTGCGTTTCAGTTCCAGCACACCCAACGCAATGCCGTTTACATAAAGCACAATGTCGGGCCGCTTATCACGGTCGCCCTGCACGGTAACTTCTTCCGCAATGGCAAATTGATTTTTAAGCGGACGCTTCCAGTCAATCAACTCTACGGTTTCGTAGTTCTCTCCAACATCAGCTTTTACCTTTACACCATACCGCAGAAGCCCATACACATTTTTGTTGTTGGTGTATAAACTTTCGTTGTAGTTGTTGGCAGTGATGCGCAGTTTATCCAGAGCCTTACCGATCAGTATTTCGCTGTATCCCTTTTGGCTCAGGTATTTTCTGACAATGTCTTCTTCGATATTGCTGTTGCCAAGGCGGTCTTCCCGATTGCCGAGATAGGTGTAATCCAGTTGCTTTTGAAATAACTGCACCACACGGTTTTGGGTCGCTCTTTCTCTATCACCTACATTACTCATATCAACCTCGTTTTCCCGGTAAGCAGTTCCTGCATCATTCCCTGCTTGATCATGCGGTATTTCGCCAGTTTTTGCTTCAATACTTCTATTTCTGTGTCCATATTGGTAAGGATGGTGGCGATGCGGGTTTGTTCGGCTTTGCTGGGAATGGCAATTTCGATCTTAGCAATATTTGCCTTACTTATACCGCTTACTTTAGTTCCAACGGCGTAAAACTTAAACTGACTTTTTACTACTTTAGTCTGAAAACAATATCGTTTAAAATCATTATCAAGTGAATTATCTTTGCTCTTGGCAACTATGGTATGTAAACCAGAAATATAGGGTATTCCATCTGTATTTTTTACAACGATATGCCTACTTGTACCTTCATCGTCTTCTGAGGCATCCACAAAAACAATATCACCATTACTCAACAACGATTTGGGCGAAACATTTTTTAATAAGATTTTAAGTTTAGGAATTTCAGTATATTCATTTTTTACATTAATAAAAGTTTTCTTAGCTCCATGTATATCTCCATAATGGAGATAACAAAATCCGTCATTAGATAATTGTTCTCTTGATGCTGAATAGCCTCCACTAAAGGTAAATATCTCTCCCAACTTCTTCATCACCCAGCCCTCTTTGGGCATGAGAAGTTCCTGCATCGCGCCCTGTTTGATGTTGCGCTTTTTGGTAATGAGTTTTTCGAGGCTGATGATGAGCGCATCGGCATCGCTTAAGACGGCGGCAATGGCGGTTTGTTCGGGAAGTTTTGGGATTCCATACGCGAGTCCTGCAATGTCCCTTCCATTGAGTGATGGAAGCGCTGTTGCCGCAACCAGTTTCCCAAGTTGAATGCTCAGAAAAAGGTAATGCACGAATCTATGGTGTGCTGTCCCATCATCAAGGACAAAACCCATCATGTTGTTGTCTATACAGCTCTCTTGTGACAGTATCTTCTTCCGCTCAAGGAAAATCGCTGCGCCAATCTTTGCGAAAACAATGGTGTTCGCCGGAAAGGTGTTTGCCCCGATTTGCTTTCTTGTATTTTCGGAGATCCAGTTATTGGAGTTTATCATGAAAGTCGAATTTCCCTCGTTGTTCATGTCCGAGACTTTGAAAAATGGATAATCACCTTCAATATCTCCCTGATATTTAGTGGGGAACCCACTGCCACCTCGGAACTTTCCGAGCGAGCCAAGCTGTTTTGCTACCCAATCCTCCGGAATCACCCCCACATCGGTTTTTCTATATCCTTTTTTCACTTCCATACAAACCCCATCTTCGTAAGGTGCGCATTGACTTTCTTTTCCATCTCGTCAACGCTCTTCCCCAGACTCGTCAGGGTGTTTTCATACCTCTCCGCCAGTTCTTTAATACGCTGGGTTAAACGCTGGCTGATGCGCTCCATTTCGGTTTTGACATCTCTTTCAAGAGTAGCCATCCATTTATCATCTACAACCAAGGTTTTTATTTCGGCTTCTGCAATGGCCTTGTATTTGTCTAATACCTTTTTCTCCAGAACGGCCTGTGCTTCTTTAATTTTTTTGCCGGTTTCGGCTTCCTGTTCGCTTAATTGAAGATAAGTTGTTAAACCTTCGTATTCAGCTTCTGGATTTTCATACACAGGAGGATTTCCGTAAACGCTTAAAGGTTCGGCAGCCATCAAAAGCTCTGTTGCAGGCATGTTTTTTTCTAACTCTTTCAATCGTTTTTGCACACCGGCCTTTGTAATCTTGTCTTTATCGTTTTTCGCATCGGCCATTAACCCTTCTTCGCCGCCATGCTCTTCCTCCATCTCTTCCATTTGCCGGGCAATTGCATCACGGTCGGCTTCTAAGTTTTCAATGGCTTTTTGCCCTGCCGCAAAATAGCGGGCAATGATAAGCTCTTTGGGTATAAGGCGGCCTTCCCATTCTTTTTTCTTTTCCTGTTTTTCAATTTCCTTGCCTGCCAGCCAGCCGTCGCTTACAAGGGCATACACATCGTCCTGCATGGTTACAGCCCAGTAAACCATAAGGTGCTGGTACACATCGTATTTATCAATCAGCTTTAAGTTGGAGAAGGCTTGCAGTAAATCTTCAGATATTTCGTGTATCAGTTTTTTGGGCTTATCATCAACAGTAATGCCTTTCAGCTTTGGCATGTTTTTGTTTTTCCATTGAGCAAAAACCCACTGCACCTTTTGGCTGTAGGCTGTAAATTCCGGGTGAGAAAAAATGGTTGGTTTTACGGCATCATGGGCAATAAGCAGTTTGCTGTAATTGGCTCTGCTGCCTGCCGTGAATAATGTTTTTCTCAGGGACGGATAAACTTCCCAATACTGGTGCAAAGCATCAATATCGGCATTGGGTATATCACCCAGCAAATGCGCTTCAATGTCCTGAATGTCTTCGGCTTCCTGGCTGTCTATGTAGCGGGGAATATTGAGGTTAAACTCATTGGCTTCAATCTCTGTTACCGGCACCATGCGGCTGTATTTTTCAATTTCCAGTTGCTTGTTGAATACATCCACTATCTTGTGGATGTCCTGCTCGCGCAGGCGGTTTTTGTTACCGTCTTTCTCAAAGCCTTTGCTGGCATCAATCATAAAAATGCCTTTGCGGTTTTCGGCATTTTCTTTATCCAGCACAATAATGCAGGCGGGAATGCCGGTGCCGTAAAACAGGTTGGCAGGCAGGCCGATAATGCCTTTGATGTAACCCCTGCGGATGATGTTGGTGCGGATTTCCGCTTCTGCATTGCCACGGAACAGCACCCCATGCGGGAGAATCACCGCGCCCTTTCCTTTGCTTTTGAGTGAGCGGATGATGTGCAGTAAAAAAGCATAGTCGCCGTTTTTGGCAGGAGGAATGCCGTAATCCTTGAAACGGCCATATATGTCATTCGCCGCATCCACGCCATTGCTCCATGATTTGAACGAGAAAGGCGGATTGGCCACCGCAAAGTCAAAGGTTTTTAGCCTGCTGTTGGCATCTAAGAACAGCGGATTGGAAAGGGTGTTTCCCTGTTTGATTTCTGCCGTAGGGTTGTTGTGTAAAATCATGTTCATGCGGGCAAGTGCAGCGGTTGCCACGTCCATTTCCTGCCCGTAAATAGATATACCCGATTCAGTTTCATCCGCCACTTTCAGCAATAACGAGCCGGAGCCGGATGTTGGGTCATACCCTGTGGTTGATGGACTTGTTTTTACTTTAAAGGTAATAATCTTTGCCATTATCCTGCTTACTTCAGCGGGGGTGTAAAATTGTCCCTTGCTCTTTCCGCTTTCAGTAGCGAAATGCCGCATCAGGTATTCATAAGCATCGCCAAGAATATCATCCCCTTCGGCCCGGTTCTTGCTAAAATCCAGAGCAGGGTTTTCAAAAATGGCGATGAGGTTGGAGAGTTTTTTGACCATATCCGGCCCACTGCCCAGCTTTTCAGCATTATTGAAATCAGCCACATCAATAGTGCCGGTGAGCTTGTTGGCTTCGGCAATTTTTCCGATTATCTTCTTGTTAATATCATCACCAATGGTGGGTTTACCTTTAAGGGCAACCATGTCTTTAAAGCTGGCGCCTTTGGGCACAGTAATGGGCGCATACGGCACACCAGCATATTTGTCAGAGATGTATTTGATGAACAAAAGCACCAGAACATAGTCTTTATATTGGGAAGCATCCATCCCCCCGCGTAGTTCGTCGCAGCTTTTCCAGAGGGAGCTGTATAGTTCAGATTTTTTTATAGCCATGTTTCTCTTTCCTTTTTACTCAAACCATACATAATCGTTCCCTTACATTTACCAAGCACACTAAGCATTCTTAGGTGCTGAAAGGTAATCTTTATCCATACGTGCTATCACCTTTAAGTGCTTTAAGCATCCCTGTATATTTTAAGTTGTAAGCATCTCTATAATTTTGTTCGAATCTTTCGATTTCATCTGGATGATTAACCATCCAGTAATAATAATGATGTTTGGTATCGCCATCTCTCTCCCTAATCATACTGTAGATCCCATTCTCTTGTCCCTGTTCAAGGGCACTGGTTACATCATCCGGAAGATTCGCTTTTACTATACGACATTGTCCAGGCTGGATTTTCGGTTTTCCATTTTCATTATCTAAAAAAGCAGATATATAAGCATTACCGTAGATTGAATTTTTATTAATTCCTATGAATTCTACTCTTTCCTGATACTTAAATTTCCCATAGGCAATTGACGTAGCGAGCATAAAATCGTTTTCTCTCAATTTTTCGTTAATTCTTTTCATAATTACCAGTAGCGATTTTAAGCTTTCAGACGCACTCACCATAATTTGATTATCTCTCCTTACGAACAATAAACCACTATCAGATATAAATATCCCTTCAACTCTACATTCATTATGCTGGTTTCTCAGAAATTCATATCCATATTGATACAATCTATCCAGGGCGTTCCAAGCCTTCTTTTCATCCTTCATTAATTCTTTAAATCCAGAAATATCTACAAATGCAACAAAGGTATCTCCCTCATAGCTATTGATTGGCATTTATATACCTCTCACACCATTCACGATAAAGTTTCTCATTGGTGAAACAGCCGGGCTATGGTTGATAGATACCAGTATAAAGCGACTGTTTCCGGAAGTGCCAGAGTATCAATGTGTTGTTATACGATGGCCAGCTAATTTGTACTACTCTCCTTGTCAGAAAATTCTTTGAGCTTATACATCTCTCGAAAATTCTTTACTGCATTCAAAAGTAAGACAGATGCTTTTTCATATGTATTAGGAGAGGATGATTCAAATCCAAAATGGATCGCATTTCGTGAATCCCGCACAATATCTGTCCAACTTTGGATTTCCCTTAGCATATTTAAATCAATATTAGAGGCTATCTTAATATGTTTAAACCAATCCTGTTTTTCATATAGTTTAACCACCTCGCGCACTTTCCATACGAAGCTATCCTGGCCTTTTAATTTTTCAATAAATTCTTCAGTAGGAATTTCACCTTTTTTGCTACTCACAGCCTTTGATAGCGAAATGCCCAATTCAATCCATGCGCCCTCTAATGCCTTAGACAACATAAGAATACTTGGATGAAACAAGTCGCGCTTGAAGCATTGTATAGTATCTTTCAATGCCTCTATTACTTCACTATGTGCATTTGGAATGCCCAATTTGAGAACAAAGACATCTGGATCGCCAAAAGGGAATGTATCTTCTCTCTTAGAAAAAGAACGAACCAATTGTGTTGGCACCATAAACTTAAATTGCTCAAAATCGGATCCACTGCTATGCCCCCCGGAACCGGGCACCACAGTTGTCCATTCAACATTCGCATCCAATATCTCGCCATAACTGCTTTTAGACATAAAATACCCATTATTAACCAGTGATAGAATAGCTTCGCAGAAGGCAATAGAAAAAATAAAATATCCTCGCAGTTGATCGAGTTGTGGATCTATAGGTACGGTGTCATGGATTACTATTTGCTTTGGTTTTGAATATCCCTGTTGTTGAACAAACTCGTTAATTTTTTGTCGTGTCTCGATAAAGATGTCAGTGCTGTTTAATAGGAAACCTTTCGCTAAAGCTACATGATGATTTGTGACTTTGACTGAATCTCTTACTATCTTTTCTATTAGAGTACTATCCATTTACTTATCTTAGCTGTCTTTCAGCATATCTTAGTCATATCCGAACTCAGGTTTGTCTATCCCCAAAATTTTAATATCAAAAACAAAGTTATTTCGTCTATCCCTACTACAGATTACCAGTTCAAATCTACTTTGTGGGGTAATTTTTGTCAATAAGGACTTTCGGAAAGAAAAAATTATTCTTGACAAAATAAGCCCTTTCCCTTAGATTATGAACTGATCTGTATGGTTAATGGTTGATAAATAGTAATGAATGGAGATAGAAGAAGAACTTTTAATGCTCCTACCATCCCCGGCAATTATCCCGGTAATGTTGTTGAATATTATAAATTTCATTTCAACACTCCTGATGCACTGAAAAATATTATTTATCCCCGGTCCGATGAAGCCTTTTTGTTAGCGGCCGATATACGCAATTTTACTAAGACATCTTCAGATGTAGATGATACTGAACTATAC
>Ga0315281_10014772_pt1 | contig 10506 bp, 5 predicted proteins | sample YL17G07_0_MG_FD_204540 | JGI IMG/M metagenome (GOLD analysis project Ga0315281, IMG submission 204540) | Sediment microbial communities from Yellowstone Lake, YNP, Wyoming, USA - YL17G07_0 | ecosystem: Environmental > Aquatic > Freshwater > Lake > Sediment | place: USA: Wyoming | collected...
AAGCAGGCCGGGCTCCTCATGATCGGCGGGCTGGGTGCGCTTCTTTTCGCGGTCGCACTCGCGATCCGCGCCACCCGGCGTGACGCCCGCAACCTCGTCGTCGTGGCCCTCATCCTCTCGATACCGTCGCTCGTATACGCCCAGGCGCGGGGCGCCTTCATCGGGTTCGCGGCCGCCGTGGTGGCGCTCGAGTGGCTGGTGCTTCGCCGCGTGGCCGGGTTCGGCTGGTGGAAGTCGCTGCGCTGGACCGTCCTCCTGGCCCTCGTCGGAATCCCCGTCGCCACCGGCGGGATCGCCCTCATGCCTTCGGGACGGGCGTTCATCGGGCGGTTCCTGGAGCTCAGGAACCCGGTCACCGCCGCCACGCTCCAGCAGAGGCTCGCCTACTGGTACGCGGGCTGGCTCATGGGACGCGGGGAGCCCACGGCGCCGGGCCGCAACGACGTCCTCCTGCCTGTCGGGGCCGGAATCGGGACTTTCCACCTCGCCGGGGCCCGCGCCCAGGGGAGGGCCCAGCAGATCTGGGACGTCAGGTGGCCGCGCGCGGCCGAGGTCGTAAGCCCCCACCTCGAGCTCTACGCGCACAACGACTACGTCCAGCTCTTCGCCGAGATCGGTCCCGTGGGACTCGGCGTCTATCTCTGGATCATGGTCGCCCTGCTCATCGCGGGCGGCCACGCGCTCGCGCGGTGTCCGCCGGAGGCGCGCTCGGACCGGTGGATCCTCATCGGGCTCGTTGCCGCAACCGTTTCGTGGTATGTCAACAGCCTCCTGAACTTTCCGTTCAAGGTGGTTCCGAATGCCCACCTCTTCTTCGCGGTCATCGCCGCCGTGCTTCTGGCCCGCACCGCCATCCCGGCCATTGAAACCGCATTGCGCGTTCCGGCCTGGGTCACGGCGCTCCTCGCCCTCCTCGTCCTCGCGGTTGCCGGACGCGGCGCCGGGCGGCAGGCCGCCAGCCAGTACCTGAAGTACGGACACCAGCTCACGCAGGCGGCGCAATCCGGCACGGCGAACTACGGCGCTGCCGCCGTCGCGTATTTCGACAGGGCCGCGAAGCTCTCGCCCGTTCACACGGACGGAATCCTCGTCCACTACTACCGCGGGATGGCCGACAAGGCCCGGAACCGGTTCGACGACGCCGACGCCGATTTCTCCCGGGCGATCGGCGTGTTCGTCAACTTCCCCGAGGGCTACATGCAGCGGGGGCTGACCCGGTTCCTCAAGGCCTCGTCCCTGCTGACGCCCGCCGCCGCGTCCTCGACGGCGCTGAGTGCCGCCGCCCGGCGGGCCGCCGCCGCCGTCTCCCCCGAGGCCCGGAAGGAAGCCGCCGCGCGTCTGGCCGGGGCGGTCGCGGACCTCAAGGAATCCGCATACCTCAACCCCAAGGAACCCGTGACCTGGTGGTACCTCGGGAACGCCCTCAGACTCCAGACCATGAACGCGGACGCCGCTCAAGCGTTCCGCAACTGCGTGCGATACTCGCAGGACAGGATTCCCGACGCCTACTACGCGCTCGCGATAACCCTGATCGACATGGGGCAGCTCGCCGAAGCCCGCACCACGCTGGAAACCGCCATGGCCAGGTTCCCGCCCAACGCCCTGCCTCCCGCCACCCGCGGCATCATGGCCTCGCTCAAGGCAGGCCGGAAACCCCGATTGTGAGTCATTTTCTGATTCCCAGTCTGATTGCCTCCGCCCGCTCGCGTTCCGCCCCCCCGCGGTCGCCCATCCCTTCCAGCGCCATGGCGAGCCTCACGTGCCCGATCCCGAAGTCCGGGATCCACGCCAGGACTTTCCGGTAATGGCGCGCCGCCGCGCCGTAGCGGCCCGCCCGCAATGCCTCGTCTCCGGCGCCCAGCAACCCGTCCGGATTGACCAGCGCAAGCGCGACCGACCCCGGCCTCGCGATGTCCCGGACGCGGAAGAGAAAGAGAGCCGGCTGGCCTTGGAGCGGGTCGCGGATCACGACCTCCAGCGACGGAGCGGGATCGGGACCCACGGGGACGTGGACTATGCGGCCGGACCGGATCTCGCGGTCCAGGAGGAAGGCCAGATGGGGGTTGAACTCGTAGGCGATCTGGCTCGCGACCACGAGCGGCGCGACCGCCGCCCTGTCCTTCAGAGCCAGAGCCCCCTCCGTGTCGATCCGGTCCGACCATAGCGCGACCCGGGGATCGCGCCGGTATTCGCCGAAGTACCGCCAGCCCGTCCATCCCGCCTGCGCCGCCAGAACGACGGCAACGAGCGCGGGAGCCGCACGCGGGAACCGCCGGGCGACCCCGGCCCCGGCGGCGGCCGCCAGCAGCGCCACCGGAACGAGAACGCCCACTGATCTGCTGGTCCGCAGGGTCTCCCCCGTCGCGGCGGCAGGGACCAGCGCGGCCAGGACCCAGCCGGCGGCCAGGACGCCGATCCAGCGCTCGTTGCGGCGCGCGAGCAGGACGACCAGCCCGCAGACGCATAACAGCGCCTCGGTCGGCGAGAGGAAGGACCCGCCCGGCGGGTAGATGCCCCAGAACCCCACGTCCGGATCCGGCCGGGTCGGCAGCCCGAGCGCCCGCAGGTGACCTCCGAGGCTGCGGAGGATCTCGCCAGCGCCTCCGACCCGGTAGCCGGTCCCGAGTTCCCGGAGCGTGCTCAGCGTCAGCAGGCCCAGGGCACATGCCAGCACGAGCCCTGCCGCGACTCCCCCCGCGCGCCGGAGCGTACCCGGCCGCGAGGCCGGATCCAGCGCCCAGCGCACGTAAAGGGCAGGCACCGGCACCAGCAGGAGGTGGAGTCCCGCGTAGTAGGAGAAGAGCCCGGTGCCCGCGACGAGCCCGGTTGCCAGCCCTTCGCGTCCGTGGGATCCAGCCGGGAGGCGCAACAGCAGCCACATGAGCAGGATCCCCTGGAACACGACCAGAATGTGGGGCAGCGAAAGGCGGCTGTACTCCAGGTGCCAGAACGAGAACGCCAGGGTCCCGCCGCCCAGAAGCGCGGGCCAGGCCCCGAACCGGCCCGCGAGCACGGCCGTCGCCGCGGCCACGCCTGCGACCCCGGTCAGGGCGGCGGGGAGCCGCAGGGCGAACACGGTCCCGCCAAGCAGTCCGAGACTGGCCGCCTCCGGAATGTTCCAGAGCGGCCAGCGCGCGAACGGCGCCCAGAATCTGTGCGGGAGGGTTTCACCCCGCAGGAGCGCGAGCCCCTGGCATCCCACGATCGCCTCGTCCCGGTACAGCCCCGGCCGGAGGTCTCCGAGCCCCCAGAACCGAAGGCCGCCCGCCACCGCAAGCACGATCCCGAAGGCCGCGATCCACCCGGCCCGGACGGGCCGCCACGGGGTTTCGGCCTCCGCCGAAACCCCGACGGCCGCTCCTGCGGCCGCGCGGACAGCCGCAACTCCTAGCGTGGCGGCCCCCGCCGGACGCCCCGCACCATGGCATCCAGCATCTTCCTGAGCCTCGCGTTTCCGGGCTCGAGCGCGATGGCCTCCTTCAGCCTGGACACCGCCTGGGGAAGGTCCCCCTTCACGTACCACGCGCTCGCCAGGATCTCGTGGGCGCGCGTGAACTTCGGGTTGCGCGCCAGGGCCGTCTCGCAGAGCCGGATCGCCTCGTCCGCCTGCGGGGGCAGCTTGCGCAGGGCGACCAGTGCGAGGTTGACCCACGCCTCCGGCCGTCCCGGCGCCCCGTCCCGCGCCTCCCGCCAGCACCGTTCCGCCTCCTCGATCCTGCCTTCCTCGAAGTAGACGAGTCCCGAGTTCAGCGCGGCCTCGGGCGATCCCAGCCGGCGCGCCCGCTCGAAGAGGCGCATGGCCAGGGGCCGCTCCCGCCGCGAGTGCCGCCACGCCCCCCTCCCGAAGTATCCCTGGATGTAGTTGTCCCGCAGAACCCGGTCGAACGGCTCCCGCTTCAGCGCCGGCGAGAAGAGCCCGCGAAGCCGCCACCTCAGGATCCTGCGATCCACGGCGTCCTGGTCCGCGGGCTTCAGCGGCACGTAGATCCGGTAGACGAGCCCCTCGTTCACCGCCCAGCGCGTGAACGGCCATCCGTTGGAGGTCGTCAGGCTGTAGGTCCACGGCCGCTCCGGGTGCGCCTCCATGATGTCCTTGGCTTCGATCCAGATGTGCCCCCAGGGCTTCAGCGCCTTGAGATTGAGGTCCGGGTACTGCATCTTCATCTGGGCGAGCCCCCAGTCGAAGTGCAGGAATATCGGGATGATCATCCGCACGTCGGGGCGTTGTCCGTCCACGAAGAGCCCGTAGAGCAGCGGCGCGATGTAGGCGTCGCCCTCGGCGAACATGATCGCGTCCTTGGGCAGGTCCGCCGCGAGGTTGGCCATCTCGTCCGACGCGTAGTAGCTCCAGCGCTTGGAGACCTGGCCGAACCCGGTTGCCGCGGCCTGCGCCGCCAGCGCCCCGGCGATGGCCAGGGCCGCCGCCCGCCACCATCGGCCCGGCAGGCCCGCAACAAGCACCACGCCCCCCGCCAGAAGCAATCCGGCCGCCCACCACCCCGCCGAGAAGAACGGGTCCGCTACCCAAAGGGCGTCGGGCTCGAGCTTCGGGTAGAACGCCGCGGCCGCGATCTCGCAGGCCCCTCCGGCCGCAACGGCCGCCAGCCACCACGCGCGGCGCCTGACCGCGAGCGCGATCGCCAGAGGCACAAGCACGATCCCAACCCACCCGTACCCGGCCCGGAACCGCTCCCCGAACCGCTCGGCAAGGAGAAGCCCCCCCCGTCCACGTCCTTGCTTCTCGATCGACACGTACTGGCGGCGCAGGACGAGCCACTGGAACCGTCCCCAGGTAACGGGCTCGGCCCAGCGGAACGCGGGATGCGCCGTGGGGGTCCGCAACGGCAGGTAGAGATAGAGGGAGGACGCCAGGACGACCGCAACCAGCGTGAGGGCCGCCGCGCGAGCCGGCCCGGGCCGCCGCATCAGCCCGCGCCCGAAATCGGCGAGCAGGAACGGCACGAACGGAACCACCATGTAGTAGTGACCGCCTGCCGCCAGCCCCGCCAGCAGCCCGCCCGCCGCGCCGCGGCGCCCCGGCGAGAGGCCCGGCGCGGCGAGAAGCGCGGCCAGCGCGGCCAGCAGGGCGACGGTTACGGTGTAGACGGACCCCTTCGGAAGCGTCATCTGGTTCCAGACCTCGAGCGGCACGGCCCCGGCGGCGGCCGCGGCGAGCACGAGCCACGGGGAAACGCCGGGGCTCAGCCGCGTGAGCGCGACCGCGCCCGCGGCCCCGGCCGCCGCCGCGGCGGCGAGCGCAAGCAGGCTGACCCGCCACGCAACGGACCCGACGGGGACGAGCTTGACCGCAAGGTGGCCGAGCAGCGTCGGGAGCGGATACCCGGGAGGGTGCGCAATGCCGAGGAGGAGGGCCACGCCGGCCGTCTCCCCGCTGTCGCCGTGCGGATACCCGGGCGCCAGGGTCGACAGCCCCGCCTGCCACACGAGGAGGAACACGGCGGCGGGCACCGCGCGGCGCGGGCTCATGTCTTCAGGACGGCGCTTTCGGCTGGAGCTCCCTCAGGCCCCGGTGGAGATAGTCCAGCCCCGAGATCGCCGTCAGCGCCATCGCCACGTCCAGGGACCGCATCGCCACGTCGTGCGGCAGAACGTGGAACCGGTTGACCAGCAGGACGGTGACCGCGATCAACTGCATGGCCGTCGTGGCCTTTCCCAGCGCGCTCGGCTCCACCCGCCTGTTCCGCGTTATCAGGTGGTTGACCATCCACCCGCCCACGATCACGATCTCACGACTGCAAACGAGCACCAGGGCCCACAGCGGAACGGCGCGGGCGGACGCCAGCATCGCGAAGGAGGTTATCAGGAGGGCCTTGTCCGCCAGCGGGTCCAGGTAGGACCCGAGCTCGGTCTGCAGTTTCCGGCCGCGCGCCACCCATCCGTCCAGCCAATCGGTGACCGCCGCGACGGCGAAGACCGCGAACGCCGGAACATCCATGCCGTAGAGAAAGAGGGTGGCAAACGTCGGAATCAGGAGGATCCGGAAAAGGGTAAGCAGGTTGGCCAGGTTCACCGTGCGCCCGGACCTTCCGCCGCCGGCGCGGTCAGGCGCCGGCCAGGGCTCGCGGACAGGGGTGAGGACACGTCGAGGGATCGCATGCGCACGGCTCCGGCTGGGGAGCCGCTCCTACGGCAAAGGACGACAGCAGGCGCGCCACTTCGCGGCTCCGGCATTCCGGGCACTCGGGAACGTCGGTTCTCCCCATCGAGAGGTAGTCGAACGTGGTTCCGCATTTCTCGCACCGGCAGGCCAGAATCGGCATATCCGCTTCCCTCCCCTTTCCCGAACAGGCCCGCGGCCGGCGGGGGTCGAACCCACTACCTGCGGTTTAGGAAACCGCCGCTCTTCCAGATGAGCTACGGCCGCATGCGGGAGTTCGTCGACTCTGTCGACGAATCCCCGCATATTTCAATGATTCAACCTTGGGCCGGGTCGGCTCCTGCCGACCACGGCCGCGCCCGAATGCTATCAGTGATTATACCTTGGGCCGGGGCGCCCCTAGGCGCCCACGGCCGCTCCCAGAGATCCTACCTCGTCTTCTCCAGGTACGCGTGGGCCTGCGCGTTGTCGGGATCGAGGGACAGGGCCTTGCGCCACGCGTCCCGCGCCGAGGCCACCTGGTTCCCGGCCGCAAGCGCGACGCCGAGCCAGACGTAGGTCGACCCGCGCGCCGACAGCGAAGCCGACTTCCGGATCTCGGCGACCGCGCCCGAGTACCACCCGATCATGCGGTAGTCGTTCCCAAGCGAGAGGTGCCAGTCCGGGTTATTCGGCTCGAGCTCCACCGCGCGGCGGTGGACCTCCACGGCGAGTTCCAGGTTGTTCTTGAGCGTCGAGTTGTCGCGCAGGACGTACCCGAGCAGGTCGAGCGCCTCCGCGTCGGTCGGGTTCAGGCGCACGATCCGCTGGAGCATCCGCGTCGCGCGTCCCGCGTCACCGGCCACGTAGGCTTCGTTGGCCTCGGCCCGGCTGGCCGGGCTGTCCGCCACCCACCAGCGGCCGTCGCGCTGGACGAGGCTGAGGCCCCGGGCCTCGACCTCCGGCCGCCCGCCGGTCTCCCACGTGAGCTTGAAGATCGCGCGCCACAGGTTCCCTTTCGGCGGCTGGCTCACCAGTTCGGCCTTCTTGAGCACCTTGCGGGCCGCCCGGCCCTCCTGGTAGTCCACGAAGTCCTGCCGGGTCTCCATCCGCCGGATCGACGGGAGGAGCAGGCTGTACTGGCGCGCGTACTGGCCCTGGATGGCCAGGCTGAGGTACTCGTTCGCGAGGGCGACCGGCTCGGGCTTCTGGCACCCCGCCGCCAGGATCATGACCGGCGCCAGCAGAACCAGCCGCGCGGCCTTCAGCGTGATTACGGGTTTCATGTGGGACTGTCTCCTTTCAGGGCACCGGCTGGGCGACCGCGCTCGTTTCGAAGAACGGGCGGCCCTCGATCGCGGGCTCCACCCCGACCACGGTGGTCACGAAGAAGAAGTAGGTCTTCCCGATCTTGAGTCCCTTGATCGACAGGCTGGTCCCCGTCACGGCGCTGTCACGGTTGACCTTCACGAAGTCCGCGTCCTTCGACTCGCCCATGTAGACATTGTAGCCCGTCACCTGGGCCTCCGTGGACGCGGGCCACTCGACGTAGACCTGTCCCTCGCGTTTGCTCACCTTCGCCTGCTCCTCAGCGGCCAGGAACGAGACCGTGGATAGGTGCAGGAAGCTCGTCGTGAAGGCCAGCCGGTGCGTCAATCCCAGGTCCCCGTAGTGCGAAAGCGCGTAGTCGACGCCCAGCGTGAACCGGCCCGAGGTCATCCGGTACCCGAGGCCCGCCGTCGCTCCCCAGAGGCCCCCGGCCCCATCCTCGCCGAACTTGTAGCCGAGCCGCAGGGCGGCGCTCTGGAGAGCCGAGATCGAGATCGAGTATTCGGCCCCGAGCCTGACCCTGATGAAGTTCGTCTGGACCGGCGATATCGGGAACAGGACGTCGGCCGCGAGCATGGGAACGTCCCAGAGCCCCCTGCGTCCCGTCAGCGTCGCGATTCCCTTGACCGGCGAGAGCGCGTAGCCGGTGCCGAGCTTGAGGTACACCGGAAGCGAGGACCCCTGCATGCCCCCCCCCACGTTCGTGATGGCGAGTCCCGTAGTAAGCTCCGGGATCGGCGTTTTGTAGAACAGACCCGCGTCCACGGCCATCGTACTGGCCGAAGTGACGGCGAGATCCTGGCTCACGCCCTTGAGCGCGAGCCCCACCGCAAGCGCGGGGCGGATGGAGTACCCCCAGCCCACCGCGACGCTCGTCTGCCCCACGTTGTACCGGCCCGAGGAGACCGGCTCGCCCATCGACCCCACCGCCATGCTTTCCCCGTCGGCAAAGAGCCGGGTGAAGCTGATGCCGGCCGTCCCCATTCTTCCGAAAGGAAGGACGGCCGCGAGGTGGTCGTAGCCGACGGACTGGAGCCAGAAGGCGTGCAGATAACTGAAACTCATGTCCCGGCTGCGCGAGAGTCCGCCCGGGTTGTGCTCGAGCGCGCCCGTGTCGTCGGCCACCCCCACGAACGCCTCCCCCATCGCCGCCGCCCGCGTCGAGGTGGCGATGTTCAGGAACTCGCCCGACGCGCTTCCCGCGCCCGTGGCCGCCGCCCGGCCGGCGGGCCATGCGACCGCGAGGGCAAGACAAGCCGGAAGACTCAGCCCCTTCACTTGCCCACCACGATCTTCCCCCGCGTCAGCGCGCCCATGTTCCGCACGATCCAGAGGTAGATGCCGGGGGCGACCTGGGTGCCGTTGTCGTTCTTGCCGTCCCACAGCCAGAGCGACCGGGTCACCGGCCCGCTATTGCGCACCATCTCGCCGTTGAGGCTGTAAATCTCGACGATGGATCCCAGGACAAGGCCGTCAAACCTCACCGGCCCTTTCGAGGGCTCCGCGGGGTTCGGGTACACGGACAGCCTGAGCACCGGGAGGGTCGCCCCCACCTCGGAGGAGTAGACGGCACAGGGGGGAGGCCCGGACGCTTTCAGTTGCAGCACGTAGTAGTACGTCAGCCCCGGTTCGACGGCCCAATCGGTCCACGAGGACGTCGAGGCCCCCACCGAAGCCACCAAGGTCTTGCCCGACGGGCCGCCGGTCGGCGCCGCGCCCCGCAGGATGTCGTACCCGTCCTGGGTCGGGGTCGAACTCCCCTCCCATTGCAGCCCCACGGCGGGCGTCCCCGTCGGACCCGTCAGGGCCACCGCCCGCGGCTGGACTGGGAACGAGCACGCTCCCGCCGTCCCGGCGCCACTGCAGTCCACGGCGATCGTCGCACAGCCGTTGCCGCTCACGGCCATGATCTCGAAGCTGTAGGTCGTCGCGGGGTCCAGCCCGGTGACCGTGAGCGAGAATGACGGCGAGACCTGATCGTCCCAGATCGTGCCCGACACCTGCTGGAAGAAGCACGAGGCTCCCGTTGACCGGAAGACGTAGTAGCGGCTCACGGGGTTCCAGGTGACCGCCCGGGTCATCGTGTCGCCCGGAAGCGCGGCATCCCAGGAGACCAGGACGTTGGTCGAGTTGACCTGGGCGGCGGTGACGTTGGAGTTCCCGTCTCGTGCAACCCCCCACTGGGGCGGATTGCATATGTAGTGCAGGGCGCCGGACATGGCGGAACACCCGCCCGCGTCCACCGTCAGGATCCCGTAGTCCCAGTTGGACGCGGTAGTCCATGCGGTCGGAACCGGACCCCCGCCCGTCACCGTGTTCGTGAATCCATAGGAGGTCGTGAAACCGTCATCGTATACGGTGGCCCAGCAATACCCGCCGGTATCGGACCGGAACACGAGGTACTTGTCCACGGGCGTGTCGCCCGGAAGAGACCGCGACCACCCCAGAACGATGCGGTTGGGCGGAAGACCCGACAGCGAGATCGGGCCGACCGGATTGGGCGGCGTGCATGTGCGGCAGTACGGGAGGGACATGCTCGCACAGCTCTGCTGGTCGATCGTCATCACCTGGTAGCACCATTCCTGCGTGAGCGCCCGGCCCGAGTTGGTGAACGAGAGGTCCAGGGCGCCGGCTTCCCAGACCGTGCCCACCCCCGTGAGGGCGCCGCCCGACACCGTGGACCGGAAGACCAGGTAGCGCGAAGTGGGGACCTCGCCGGCGGGCGGCGGCGCCCACGAAACCAGGAGCGAGTCCGGGGGCCGCGCTGCCACGTTGACCGGCCCCGCCGGCGCCGGCGGCACGCATACGGTCGCGAAACAGGCTTCGGACGAGAAGTTCGTGCAACCTCCGGCATCGATCACCTCGACGATGGCGCAGTAGTCGGTGCCGACGGACAGCCCCGAGACCGTCGTCGTGTACTCCGGGACCGCGGTATCCAGGACCGTGGAGCTGACGACCTTCCCCGCCAGCGACCCGGTGGAGCCCACCCCCAGCCACAGGAAGTACCGGTCGAGGGGACTGCCGCCGATTATGGGCCTGGGCCAGGTGACCGTAACGTGAGCCGTCCCCGTGGTTCCCGT
>Ga0315281_10014774_pt1 | contig 10504 bp, 8 predicted proteins | sample YL17G07_0_MG_FD_204540 | JGI IMG/M metagenome (GOLD analysis project Ga0315281, IMG submission 204540) | Sediment microbial communities from Yellowstone Lake, YNP, Wyoming, USA - YL17G07_0 | ecosystem: Environmental > Aquatic > Freshwater > Lake > Sediment | place: USA: Wyoming | collected...
GATCACTTCACCACTCGACAACACGAATTGCCCCCGGCTCAAAGCGGGCGCACTGTTGCCCATCTTCTTCCGGATGATCTTCGTGTGGTCTCCGTCCGGGACGAAGCAGATGTCCTGACTCTCCACCTTGTCCGCCGTGTTGAGTCCGATCTTGCGCGCCACGGCGCGCGTTTCCGCCTTGGTCTGGTGCCCCACGGGCAGCAGCATGCGCGGCAGCACACGGGCGTCGATGCCCCACATGAAGTACGACTGGTCCTTGGCCGGATCGAGTCCGCGGTGCAGTGCGCCGTCGATCATGCGGGCGTAGTGTCCCGTGGCCACGTACCGCGCGTCGATCGCGTCTGCCTTTCGCACCAAGTCGCGAAACTTCGTGAACGTGTTGCAGCGGACGCAGGGAATCGGTGTGCGGCCGCGCGAGTACTCCGACACGAAGTCGTCCACCACGTCGTGCCCGAACGCGTCTTCGAGATTGAGCACGTAGTGAGGAATCCCTAGTGTCTGGCACACTCGTCGCGCGTCGTTGATCGAGTCCAGCGAGCAGCAGGGGCGGTCCGGCACCTCGTCGCCGTAGCAAAAAAGCTTCATGGTCGCGCCCACCACGTCATAGCCCTGCTCAACGAGCAGGGCAGCGGCGACGGACGAATCCACGCCACCAGACATCGCGACCAGAACCCGCTCACGCATGACGAAACGTCCTACGCAACCGCCGAAAGCCCTCGGGCCTTCGAAACCAGCTTCGTGAACACGTCCAGCACGCGCGTCACCGAGGTCTCGTCGTTCATCGAGCCGAGGCTCATCCGGATCGCGCCATTCACCAACTCGCGCGACGCGCCGATCGCCGTCAACACGTGCGACGGGCTCGCGGTGCCCGCCTGGCACGCGGAGCCGGCGGAACAGCCGATGCCCTGAAGGTCCAGCGCCATGAGCATCGACTCGCTGTCCACGCCCGGCACCGACACGTTCACGATGTGCGGCGCGCGCACTGGCGCGCTCGAACCATGAATCACCGCGTCGGGAAGACGTTTGCGCAGTCCCGCTTCCAGCACCTCGCGCAGTCCCGTGAGTCGCGCGACTTCACGCTCGCGCTCGGCACACGCCATCTCGGCCGCGCGCGCCAGGCCGATCGCCGCGGCGACGTTTTCCGTGCCCGGACGCTTGCCGCGCTCCTGCGTGCCGCCGTGAAAGAGGGACTCCAGCACAGTGCCGCGCCGCACAAACGCCGCGCCGCAACCCTTGGGCGCGCCAATCTTGTGACCCGACACCGCGAGAAAATCGAACGGCACCTTGCGCGCATCGATCTCTACCTTGCCGAACGCCTGCACGCCGTCTGTGTGGAACAGCACGCCGCGCTCCTTCGCCATGCCCGCCAGTGTGGCGATCGGCTGGATCGTGCCGATCTCGTTGTTCATCCACATGACGGAGGCGATCGCGGCGCCGCTCTTGGTCAGTTCGTCGAACGATGCCACGTCTACCGTGCCGGTCTTGTCCACCCGACAGAGCCGCTCCTCGCCGCCCTCGCTCTCGGCTTGATGCACCGCGCCCAGCACCGCCTTGTGCTCGATGGGCGTTGTGACCAGCGCGTTGCGCCCATCAGCCTTGCGTGCGCGCCAGCCACCCAGGATCGCGAGGTTGTCCGCCTCGGTACCGCCGGACGTGAAGAACACCTCATCCGACCGTGCGCCGAGGCAGGTCGCGAGACGCTCGCGCGCCTCGTCGAGCGCAGCGCGTGCCTCGCGGCCCCAGCGGTGCAGGCTGGACGGATTGCCGAAGCGCGGCCCATAGAAGGGCGTCATCGCCTCGACGACCTCCGGCCGCACCGGCGTCGTCGCGGCATGGTCCAGGTATATGGGCTCTGGCATAGGGGCGAAATATACGAGGAATGCGCCGAGGAGCCGCGGCCAAAATCGTAGGTCCGTGGCAGAGCCGCGGCCGAGTACCCAATTTCCGTCCATGCGATCGGCACTGATTGTCGCTTTTGCGCTCGCCAGCACCGCTGAGGCGCAGGTGCTTGAAGCCCGCGCCCCGCGCTTCCTCGACCAATGGGTCTGGAGCGCCGGCGCCTTCGGTGGCCTCCCGCTTGGCGACTTCGCCAAGCACGAAGACGGGGGCGGCGGATTCGAGTTCATGGCCGGCGTGCAACCATGGCGACGGCAGCCACTCGTGATCCGCACCCAAATTGCCACGCTCATCTACGGCCACATTCAGGCGACGGGCTATCAGGACGTGTGCGACATCTTCGGCTGCACCACCGAGACCGTGCAGTACACTGCGCGCACGCATACCATGACGTCGTTCCACATCGGCCCGGAATTCTTCGCCATCGACGGCAGCGTGCGCCCGTTTGCCTACGCCATGCCGGGTGTCACGTGGTTTCATAGTTCGGCCAACTTGCCGCCCACGTCGCCGGGGGGAGCGTCGCCCGGCTCCTCGTCGCTGTTCACGTCCCACAATTTTTCGACCGCGTACGGCGCCGGCGTCCGCTTCGTCGGCACGCGGTTCGGGCGCGAATTCGGCTTGGAGCTTGGGTCGCGGGTGACGCGCAACACCAAAGCGAACTACCTCACGGACGGCGGCGTGTTGTTCAAACCCGACGGCACGGTCGTCGTCATTCCAATCCAGACCGCCGCGAACGTGCTGAGCTTCGGCGTCGGCTTCTGGATGGGGCCGTACATCAACTGGAACGAGCGTCGGATGCGCTGACGTAATAGCGATCGGCGCGTCCGAACACGACTCTGGTCGTCCGTTGGCGGGGACGGTTGGCGGGCTTCGCATTCTCGTACGCATCCGCCAACTGTCCCTGTCCCTGCCGACCGCCAGCTAGAGTGCCCTCCCTCAAGCGATCGCCATTCCCTAGGCCGGTAGTCCAGATTGAACGTATTTCCGTATCGCCGACACCGCCCGATCCATCTCGTCCATCGTGTTGTAGATGTGCGGCGACATGCGAATGCCCGGCCGGCCGGACGTCGCCACCACGATGCGGTCCTTCTCGTACAGCGTCGACACCAGTTTCCGCGGATCGAGATTCGCCGGCTTGAACACCAGGATGGCCGCCATCCGCGTCGGATCCGGATTTGTGTAGAGCGAAACCCCGTCGATCTTCCGGAGCTCGGTCACCAAACGCTGCGCCAGCTCGCGCGAGCGCTTCTCGATCGCGGGACGCCCGATTTCCTCCTGAAACTTGACCGCCGCGCCGAGCGTCGCGAGCGCGGCCTCGTCTCGCTGACCAAACCCTTCCATCGTCTTCGAAATCCCCACCGCGCCCGGATACAGCCCGACCACACTCGGCGAAATGCGGTCCTGCACCGCGGCGCTCACGAACAGCACGCCGATCTCTTTCGGGCCGCAAATCCACTTGTGCGCCGAACCCGAGTAAAAGTCCGCCTTGATCTGCGTCAGGTCCAGCTCGATGATGCCGAAGCTCTGCGCCCCGTCCACGTGCGACAACACGCCACGACTGCGCGCCAGGCGACACAGTTCGGTCACTGGCAGCATGTCGCCGATCGTGTTGGTGACGTGCGTGATCGACATCAGCTTCGTGCGCGGCGTGATGGCCTTGGCGAACGCGTCCACGTAGAAATCCGTGCCGGGGTGGGGAAGCGTGGCCGGCACTTCGACCAGCGTGAACCCGAAGCGCTTGGCCTTCACGCGCCACGCGTCCAGGTTGCTCGGGTGGTTGTCGCCGAACAGCACTACCTCGTCGCCCGCGCCGAGTTGCAGCCCGCTGGACACGAAGTTGTTCGCCTCGGTGGTGTTGCGGGTGAGGAGAATCTCTTCCGGCGTGGCGTGAATCATGCCGGCGATCAACCGACGTGACTCTTCGCGCCCCGCCTGCAGTACCGTGCGCGTGGCCGACGACGGGTTCGCGTCCAATGCCCGCGTGTTCTTCTCGAGCGTCTCCACCACCGGGAGCGACGTGGGGCACAGGTTGGCCGCATTGATGAATCCCAGGTCGGGCGGCACCAGAAATCGCGCGCGGATGTCCGACCAGTATTTCTCCGTCGGCTCGACAGGCGCTGGCGGCAGTGGCGCGCGCGTCAGGTTGAGCGGAACGCGCTTGCCCAGGTCCGGCCACATCGCGGCGGATCCGGTGAGGGCCATCAACCGTGCAAAATCTCGGCGTGACACTGGGCGCATCGTTGGCTCCTGTGGGTCTGAGCAGAACTTATGTCGGACCGGCCCCTTTGCGAGGGACGGACCGCGCAACCCGTCCAATCAGGAGCTCCTGCCTGCGGTCTCCAGTCGGCGGTCTCGGCGCTGCAGTTAGCCGAAGAATTTGGCGCGCACCTCGGCTAGCTTCGGAAAGAATCGAATCCCCGTGGTTCTGTGCAGGAATGCCGCCCCCGGACTCCCTCCCGTTCCTGTGGTCCCAGGCCCCAGCATTCGCTCTACCAGTTGCGCGTGTTTGAACCGCCACTGCGCGAACTCCATCTCGTACTCCAGCAGCGCTTCGGCCACAAAGAAGGGAATCGTGGGCCCGGCCCCGAGGTACAGCTGTTCGAGCGACACGCCCTCTGCCACGAGAAAGCGCAGGAACACTTCCTGGAGTGGCAAACGCTCCAGCCAGCGCTTGATCTCTGGTGCGATCGGCCCCTGATCTCTGAGCAAATCCAGAAACCATTGCTCTCGCAGCCCCGACGCCGCCTCCAGCGCGCGGAACTGCACGCTCTGCGATCCACTCGATGTGCCGAGGTTGGCGCGGAACGCCGCGAACCGCTGTGGCGGTAGCAGCGCGAGTGACGACAGCTGCGAGGACACGATCCGCATCAATCCGTTCACGCGCGTCAACTGAAAGAGCGCCAGCCCACCGTCGTGTGATTCCAGCGCGCGCACCAGCGTGTCCAGGTCCTTCAGCAATACCTTGAACCACAGCTCGCTTGCTTGGTGCACCACGATGAACATCAACTCGTCGCCGTGCTCCGGCGTCGACCGCGGGTGTTGCAGCGCGAGCAGCCGGTCGAGCGCGAGATACGACCCGTAGTTGACCGGTGTGGCGCGCGTCGCTGTGGTCTTTGGCGGACGGTTTCCTTTGGGCGCTTTCCGGTGCCCGCGATCCGCTTTCCGCTTTCCGCTAACCGCTATCCGTTTCTTCTTTGCCATCAGAACGTTCCGACCTCGAGTGCTACCACGTTGTCCACACGCATCGTCTCCGTCGTGAAGTACGGCTCGCCATACTGCGTCCGAATCAACGATCCGTAGTACGCCGACTGCTGCCTGATCGCGTCATACAAGGACGGGCCGCTGGGATACACCTCGCCCGCCTGCGTCGCGCCATCGAACTGCGTCGCATAACACCGGATCGCTTCCATTTTCTGCTCGAATTCGGCCGAGATGTCCACCACGAACGTGGGCTTCTCGAAATCCTGCCGGAAGCTCACGCAGTGCAGCACCTTGTGCGGCCGATGCTTGGGCACGTCCGGCGCAACCTTGGCGAGGCCCGCCACGAAGCACGCGTCGCGCACCAGTTCCGCCGTCACGCGGTGATCCGGGTGGCGACTCTTGTTCGCCGGCGCGATCACTACGCGTGGCTTGAAGCGCCGGATCGCGCGCGCCAGCACCTCGCGCGTGGCGGGGTCGTTCACGATCGCAGCGTCCGGCAGGCCGAGATTCTCGCGGGCCGAGAGCGCCATGATCTTGGCCGCCGCGTCCGCCTCGGCCGCTCGCGACTTCGCGTCGCCCCGTGAGCCCATCTCGCCAGCGGTGAGGTCAATGATCGCCGTCGTGTGGCCCTGCTTCGCGGCCTTGATCAGCGTGCCGGCGCACGTGAGTTCCACGTCGTCCCGGTGGGCGGCAATCGCGAGGATGTCTACGGACATGATGGTCAAGTTACACTCGCACGCCGGCTTTTCGAACGTCGCCAGCCGGGTTGTTGTGCGCGTCCTTTGTGCCTGCTACGGAACCTGAGCCAATTCGCGCAGACGTTCGAGCAGCCTGACCATGGCGAACGTGTCCCGCTCGCAGTAGTCGAGCAGTTCCTTCCGCACACGCGCGCGCTCCTCCGGCGCGATCTTCTGCGCCACGAACAGGAGTCGCGCGATCTCCACGCTCGCGGTGAGCCCGTCCACGATGATCAGATCCTTGTAGCTCAGGCCAGGCACCAGCGGCTCGAGGACCGCCTTGATGCTGAAGCTCCCGCGAAACGCCGGGTGATACACGTTCTCACGCAGCACGGGCAGCAGGTCGATGAGCTTGCGCTCGAGTGCTTCCAGCTCCGTCGTGAACTCCGGCACTGCCCGCTTCAGCGCGCGGATCTGCGTTTTTTCGAACGACGAGTACATGACCACCCGTTCGGCGCTGGCCGTGGCGTCCAGCATGGCGCGCACCAACTCCGGTCGCGCGTCGTGCGAGCCTTCCGCGAGATGGCCCACGTGGCTGTATGTGCCCTTGCCGCTCGCCTCGTGATAGCTGAATTGCGCGGCCGCCTGCTCCCACGGCGCCATGCCCGGCCACACGGGCACGGCGCGCGAGACAGTCTCGAAATCCAGAAATCCGAGTTTCACGTCGAATGCCTTGAGCGCGTCGCCAAGTCCGGGTTCCACAAGGAGGCGGTTCTCCCGCATCGATCGGATCTGGCGCAGCGCCACCGGCGGCAGTTTCTGTTTGGGCGGAATGGCGCCGATAGTGTGGACGCCCGCGCTCATGTAGTCCGCCGTCTTCTTGGGGCCAACATTGTACAGCTTGCTGATGTGGTCGATCGCGGTGGGCCAGCAGCGTTTCATGAACGGACATGTCCATGGCGCGTGACAATGCAGGCCGATGTCCACCAACGGCAGCGTTCCGCGGAGCACGTGGAGTTGGGCCGTGATCTCGTCGGGGATCGAAGGCAACAACGCCGTGGCCTCAGACGTCACGTCGGCTCGGACAAACAGGTCTCCCTGATCTGGATGCCGGAATTCCTTGTTGAGGTGCATGATTTCCACCGCGTGCACATCCAGCCCGCTCCGGGTCAGCACGTGCAACTGCACCGCGGCGTCCGTCACGTGCTCCTCCTTTTGCGATGACGAGGACTTGACCTCGATCATCCGCCATCCGCCTTGCGCCATTCGCTCCAGCACGTCCACGGCCACGAACGTGTCGTCGGCCATGAAGCTCGCTTCGAAGATGGCCGGCGCGCCCGCGTCGATGGCCTCGCGCGTGTGGGCCACGCGCTGCTCGAGCTCTCGATGCGGCAGATCAATCAGCGTGCCGTGCGCAAATCGCTCCCGCGCCAGCGCGCCCACCTGCGCGCCCTGGTCAAAGCGGTCCAGTAGCACCTTGTCTGGCTGAAGCTCCACGGCCAGCGGCTCGTACACCTTCCACCACAGCAGTTTGTGGCATTGGAGGCCGGCGGTGAATCGCGACTTGGACAGGTGCATTTCAGGGAATGTGTCACTTTCGCCATCGGTTTGATACGGCCTCGAGGCCCCGTTGGGCCATGTGCGGCGAGGGCAGAGGTGGGTTCGAGTCGCGCGCGGCCTGAGGAAGTCCTTACGGACGTGAGGCCGCCGGACGCTGTCTGGCGCACGCACTCGGATTTCTGCATTCTCTATGGATACCTCCAAAGGGGATGCTCCCATGTCTACGCTCCGCCGTCGCTGGTCCGCCGTTGTCCTCGCAGTTCCAGTTCTCGCGTCAACCCTGCTGGCACAGGCACCGGCTGCCGCGCCTCCGGGCACGCTGGCGCTCGCGGGCCTGCCGGCCGGTGCGCGCGAGGCGGCGTTCGCCTCAATCGACGCTAGCCAATCGTGGCAGTTCATGGCGGGATACGAGCAAGCCGTCAAGGCTTTGTCGATCGATTCCACGTTCGGCTTGGCTCGAGCGCTGCGGCTCAGCGCCGGTGGTGCAGCGACGGTGAGCATGGCGAACGCGGAGGGCCCTCGTGCCACGGCCGATGCCGCCGGCCGCCCCGTGGCCGAGGCAACGTATCTCGCGGCGCTTCGCGCAGCAGGCACCGATGCCAACCGACTCTATGGCGCGGCGCACGCAATGCTGCCCAATGACCGGCGCATTGCGCTGGACTTTGCCAACTCATTCACGGGCGTAACGCGTACTGACAGCCTGCGTTCGCTGGTGCGGCAGTACCCGGACTTTCTCGGAGCGCGGCTGTGGTTGGCGTATTACCTGTCCTTCAGCACGTACTCGACATCGAAGGGTGAGCAGTACGAGGCGATGACGGTGGCTGAGGACGCGGTGCGCCTTGCCCCGAACAACGCCGCGTCGCACACGGTGCTCGGACACGTGCTTCAGCGTATGGGTCGCCTCGACGAAGCCGCCGCGCACCTGGCCACGGCCACCAAAATGGACCCGCGCGCCGAGTACGCCTATGTCGTCGAAGCCGAGATTTTCGTGCGTGACGGCAAGCCAAAGGGTGTGGATCGCTCGCGCGCCGCGTACGACAGCGCCATTGCCGTGAGCCCGAACTTCGGGCGCAAACTCACCCAGCGCCTCTATCGGGCGTTCCTTTTGTTCTATGATGGGCGCAAGGCCGAGGGTCAGGCGGAAATCACCGCCGTCGCCAAAGATCGCGAAGCCGCCGGGAACGTAGCCGCCGCGGCTGTCGAATACGCACAGGCGGCGGACTTCGCCGCGGCAACGGGCGATTCCGCGAGCGTCGAGCGCCTCCTTGGCGAAGCGCGTCGAGCGGGTCCCAACGCAAACATCACATTGCAAGCGGCGCACGCCTACGCGCTGAGCAAGCAACCGGCCCAGGCGCGGCGCGAACTGGCTGAGTACGTCCGCCGTGCGGCAGACACGACGACGCTGGCGTTCCGGTCCGATCGGCATCGCCTGACGGGCATGGCATTGGTCGCGGAAGGCAAGCCCGCCGAAGCGCTCGTCGAACTCAAGCAGAGCGACATCGAGGGCAACCCGTTTGCGAGCCTTGCCATGATGGATGCGTATACGATGCTGAACAACAAGGCCGCTGCCTCGGCGATCCTCGCGACGTTGATGGCCGACAAGGACGGACCCAACTCGGCGGTCTCGATCGCGATCGCGAACTACCGCGCGCTCAAGAAGTAGCGCTCTCACAGGCCGGCCTTCGACGCGGATTCGGCGTTAAACCGCGCTGAGGGCGTGGCCGGGTGCTAGCACCTGGCCCAAGGCCGTCGCGAGCACCGGGCACCGGGTGCCACTGCAACAGTTACAGTTGCCCGGCCGGTGACGGTCCGTCAACTTTCAAGGATATGCGCGACCTATCTACTCGTGTCGTCCTTGCCGCCGCCTTGGGCATCGCCCTGCTTGGCGCGGGGTGTTCCGGGGGTCAGACAACCGGCTCCTCGGCGCCGGTCACCGCGATTCTCCCGTCCGCCACGCCGTTCCCCACGGAGCTCGCCAGCAGCGGCGTCACGCGCTTTTCATTCATCGGCTATGGCGATACTCGTGGTCGCCGTGACGGCGTTGCGCTGCAGCACGAGCACTCGCGCGTCGTCGAGTCCATCGTGAAAACCATCAAGGAGATGGCGAACGGGCCCGATCCCGTACGCTTTGTACTCCAGAGCGGGGACGCGGTGGTCGACGGACGCAACCCGCGCCAGTGGAACGTCAGTTTCGTGGGACTCGTGAATCGCATCACGACCGAGGGCGATGTGCCGTACTTTCTCGTGCCGGGCAATCACGACGTTACTTCCTCCAATGATCTGAACTTCCCTGCGCGAAAAGCCGCGCTTGCCAACTACCTGTACGCCACGACGCTGCTCATCCCGCCGAATCGCAGCGCCCGACGGCTGGACGGCTACCCCACGTACGCGTTCGGTTACGGCAATACCTTCGTGCTCGCGTTCGACTCCAACATCGCGGGTGATTCCCCGCAGTACGAGTGGGTCAAGACCCAACTCGAGCAACTTGACCGGCGGCGCTACGAGAACGTGATCGCGGTCTTCCACCATCCCGTGTACTCGTCCGGGCCGCACGGTGCCACCGTCGTCGAGCCGCCCACCGCGCAGATTCGCGCGCGGTACATGCCGTTGTTCCGAAAGCACGGGGTGAAGATGCTGCTCACGGGGCACGAGCATGTCTATGAGCATTGGGTGGAGCACTGGCGCGACTCTACCGGACTGGAGCGGAGCGTGGACGAAATCGTGAGTGGCGGCGGCGGCGCGCCGCTCTACCCGTACGTGGGTGAGCCCGATCTGCGCGCCTATCGCGCTGCCGCGGGCCGGGACTCTGTACGGGTGCAGCACCTTGTGCGTCCCGGCGTGGAGGGCGAAAACACGTACCACTATGTGGTGTTCCACGTGGACGGCCGTCGAATATGGTTCGACGTTTTCGGCGTCGAGATGGACGGTCCGGTTCAGTCGTATCGGCTCTTTCACGCCACGGTATCGGACAGCGGCGCCACGCGGTAGCGGGGTTCCGGCGGCGCAGGCTGCCGGAGGGCCCATCTGAAGTCGTCCAACGTTCCGCCCAATCGCGAATGTCGCGGTTTTCGCCAGCGTCGACTACTCGTGCCGCAACGCCTCAATCGGATCGAGGTGAGCGGCGCGCCGAGCGGGCAGGAGCCCGAACGCGATGCCGATGCCCACGGAGA
>Ga0315281_10014775_pt1 | contig 10504 bp, 5 predicted proteins | sample YL17G07_0_MG_FD_204540 | JGI IMG/M metagenome (GOLD analysis project Ga0315281, IMG submission 204540) | Sediment microbial communities from Yellowstone Lake, YNP, Wyoming, USA - YL17G07_0 | ecosystem: Environmental > Aquatic > Freshwater > Lake > Sediment | place: USA: Wyoming | collected...
CGTCGCCTGCTGCCGCGCCAGCACCGTGCCGGCGCCACAGGCCACCGCTTCGAGCCCGATCACGTACTGCGCCCCCATCCGCGATATCGACGTGACGATGACCACCCGCCCGCCAACCCGCTCGCAGACTTCCAGGCCCACCGCGCGCGTCATCAGCGCGTTGCACACAGCGCTCTTCCATCCCTTGCCCTATTCGGAGCCGGATCGACTCGTCATGGGACGGGCGCAGGATGGCGTCCCGGTAGAGATCTTCGAGTTGCGCCGCCACCTCGCTCACCAGGCGCGCCTCGCGTCCCGGTTTGACGCCCGCCAGGCGCAGGCGCGTCTTCACGAACATCTGCCAGTCACGCATGGTCGTCCCCCAGCACGAGCCTCATGGCGTCAACGTGGTCCGCCCATTCCTGCTTCTGGCGCTCCAGCACCTGCCGGCCCTCGGTCGTCAACCGGTAGAAACAGCGCCGGCGCTCGCCCGGTTTCTCGACCCAGCGCCCCTTGATCAGGCCCCGGGCCTCGAGCCTGAGGAGGGCGGGGTAGAGCGAGGGCAGCGAGTAGGTGAGGCGCCCGCCCGAGCGCGACTCGATCAATTTGCCGATTTCGTAGCCGTGCCGCGCGCGCTCCTCCAGCAGGCCGAGCAGCAGCAGTTCCATGCTGCCCTTCTTGATCTCACGGGTGAACACGGGCAACCCTCCCTGTAGTTCGCGATCCTACATGTCGTTAGACGAAGTATTCGCGTCGCGGTTCCCCCGTCGACCTGGCGTTTCCGCCCGCAAACGGCCAGAGACCGATTACAAGACCCCTCGGTTTCTCGGTACGACGCTTCGGATCTTCCTACATCGTCGAATCCCGGCTCGGGGACGAAACGCAGCCGGGCCGGCGTCCGTCCAATAGGGCGGTGACGTATGCGTGACCGCTCGATCGACCCATCGGCCCGTCTTCTCGTCGGCCTCGCTCTCGATCTGCGCCAGGGCATTTGGTCACCGTGGGTGCAGCCGGCCTGATCGTCGTCAGTCTCGCCGGCGCGTTGGTGCCGGCGCTTCGCGCTACGAGAATCGACCCCGCGCGGGCGCTTCGATCCGAGTAACGGCGACCGGCACGTCCCGAAGGAGAATCGCAATGGGCGTCATGGGCAAGAGTCCTGTGTCCTGGCTTTCCCTGTTCGACAATCTCGTCGCCGACCTTCGCTACGCGGTGCGCACCTTCCGGCGCAATCCCGTCTTCACCATCGGCGGCGTCCTGACGCTGGCGCTCGGCATCGGGGCGAACGTGGCCGTGTTCGCGTTCGTCAACGGGCTGCTGCTCCGGCCGCTGCCGTACCCGGAGCCGGACCGTCTCGTGGCGATCGAGGAGACGTTTCCGAGCGAGCCTGGTGTCGGCATGCCGGTTTCCTATCTGAACTTCGTCGACTGGCACGCACGGCAGCATGCCTTCGCCGCCATCGCGCTCTACGATGACGCGAACATGGTGTTGACCGGCGCCGGTGAGGCGGAACGCGTGTTTGGCACCCGCGCGAGCGCCGCCCTGTTCCGGGGCCTGGGAGTGTCCCCGGCACTCGGCCGGACGTTCAGCCCTGACGAGGACCGGCTCGGCGCACCGCCGGTCGTGGTGATCAGCCACGACCTGTGGCAGCGGCGCTTCGCAGGAGAGCCGGTGCTGGGACGCGGCCTGGTGGTGGATGACGTGCCGAGAACGATTGTCGGCGTGATGCCCCCGGGGTTCGGCTTTCCGGATGCGACCGCTCTCTGGATACCCGCTGCGATCGATCCCACCGAGTACCCGCGTGGTCGCCACTCCTTCTCCTGCCTGGCGAGATTGAAGCCGGGCGTGACGATCGCCGACGCCACGACCGAGATGCGGGCGATCGCGGGACAGCTGGCCCGCGAGTACCCCGCCGACAACGAGGGCGTGGGCGTGACGCTGAACGCGCTGCGGGGCAACCTCGTTCCAGCGCAAGCCACTCTCGGCTTCTCGTTGCTCATGGGAACCGTGGGGTTCGTGTTGCTGATTGCGTGCGCCAACCTGGCAAACCTGATGCTCGCCCGGGCGGCGACGCGCGGCCAGGAGATGGCGGTGCGGGTTGCGCTTGGCGCCACTCGCGCACGGCTCGTCCGGCAGTCGCTGACCGAGAGCGGACTGCTGGCAGCGTCCGGCGCGGGGCTCGGATTGCTGGCCGGCGCGCTGGGTCGCGACGCGCTCGTGGCGCTCGTGCCGGTGAACCTGCCGGCGTGGCTGAAGTTTGAGATCGATGGCACCGTAGCGGCGTTCGCCCTGCTGTTGGCCGCGCTCACAACGATGCTTGTCGGCCTCATCCCGGCTCTGCGTTCGTCGAGGCCGGCCGTGGCCCCCGGCCTCGCGGCATCGGGCGTCCGCGTGACCGGGGGCCGCGACAGGCCGCGGGCGACGCTCATCGCGTCGGAGGTGGCGCTGGCCGCCGTGCTGCTCGTGGGCAGCGGCCTGATGATGCGCGCCCTCGCGACCGTCCTCGCGATCGATCCCGGCCTGCGTGCCGCCAACGTCTGGTCGGGGCGCCTCGCAATCCCTCCCGTGAGGTATGCGACCGCGAACCAGCAGCGGGCCTTCTACACGCAGGTGCTCGACCAGGTGCGGACCCTCCCCGGCGTGCGCCGGGCCTCGGCGGTTTCGTCGCTCCCCATGTCCGGGTCCTACACCTCGCGGGGCGTCACCATCGAAGGGCGGCCGGCCGCGGCGCCGAACGAGGAACTCCTGGCCGTCCTCTGCGTCGCGCTGCCTGACTACTTCGAGACGCTGGGCATCCGGGTCCTTCGTGGCCGGACGTTCACCGATCGTGACGGCTTGCCCGGAACACTCCCGGTCGCGATCGTCAACGAGACGTTCGTGAGACGCTACATGCCGCCGGGCGATCCGATCGGCAGGCGCGTCAGCCTGGGAACCGGAACCGACGACGAGCCGTGGATGACTCTCGTGGGGGTGGTGGCCGACGTCCGGCACGAGAGCCTCGATGCCGACGCCGATGCGGGACTGTTCGTGCCCTACAACCAGCGTCCCGTCTCTTCGATGACGCTCGTCGTGAGAGCCCACTCGGCCTCGTTGACGCTCACCGAGCCGATACGCCGCATCGTCTCGCGCATCGACCGCGACCGGCCGCTCTTCGCCGTCCGGACGCTCGAACAGGTGATGGCGCGCTCGATCTGGCAGTCACGCCTTTTCACGTGGCTCTTCGTCGTCTTCGGTGGCGTCGCGCTCGCGCTGGCGTCCATCGGCGTCTACAGTGTCATCTCGTACTCGGTGACGCAACGCACGCGCGAGATCGGGCTTCGCCTCGCGCTGGGCGCGGGACAAGGGCAGATCCGCTGGATGGTCATGCGGCACGGGCTCGCGCTGGTGTGCGTCGGCCTGGCGGCCGGACTGACGGGTGCCACCATGGTGGGGCGCGTGCTGCGCTCGTGGTTGCAAGGCGTGAGCCCGACCGATCCGGTCACCTACGCGATGGTCTCGTTCGTGCTGATCGCGGCCGCGTCGGCCGCCTGCTTCGTGCCGTCGCGACGTGCGACGCGCATCGACCCGATGGCGACGTTGCGGGGACAGTAGTCAGCGACTGTGCGCCCTCACGCATTGCGGCGCATTCCCACCGGAGGTTCGTCATGACGCGTTCGCATCTGGTCGTCGCGCTGTTCCTGTTGCTTGCCGGTTGGCCGGTCCAGGGCCGGCAGCAACCCGCGTCGACCCTCCAGCCGATCCAGCCGGACCTCGGTCGCCTCGCCGACGGTCAGGGCGCGCAGGTATTCAACCGAAGCCTCACCACGCAGAAAGAGGCGGACCGGACCGCGGCACGGCTGGACGCCAGGGCCGGTGACGGCGGCGCGCTCATCGATGGCGTGCAACTGGGCGAGGGCGTCATCGAGGTGGATCTGCGGGGCAAGGACGTCGCGCAGCAAAGCTTCCTTGGCATCGCCTTCCACGTCGTGGACTGGACGACGTACGACGCGGTCTACTTCAGGCCGTTCAACTTCCGGGCCGCGGGCCAGGAGCAGCGCTCGCACTCTGTGCAGTACATCTCGCATCCCCTCAACACGTGGCAGAAGCTGCGCGCGGAGCGTCCTGGCCAGTTCGAGAGGGCAATCGATCCGCCGCCCGACCCGAACGCCTGGTTCCATGCGCGCATCGTTCTCGCCAACTCGAAGGTCGCGGTGTACGTGAACCGCGCGACGGCGCCGAGCCTCGTCGTTGACGACCTCGGCGAAGCGAAGAGCGGCGGTGTCGCGCTGTGGGCCGGCAACGGGTCGGACGGCGCCTACGCCAGCCTGACGATCACGCCGACCGCGCCGCCGGGGCCGCCCCCGGCAAGCCGGCAGACCGTCTTCCAGGCGGCGGCGACGGGCAACCTCGCGCGGCTGCGAACGCTGGCCGAGGCAGACGCCAGCGCAGTGAACCTGAGAACGCCGAATGGGCTGACGCCGCTCCACCTGGCGGCAGCCAACGACCAGCGGCAGGCGGCGGAATACCTGATCTCGAAAGGTGCCGACGTGAACGCGGTGGCGCGACACTCGGGCACGCCGCTCGACCTGGCGTACGAATCGGAGCGCCCCGAGATCGTTCGCTGGCTCGAGTCGAAGGGCGGCCGCTTCACGCCGCTCCGCTTCGACGTCGCGACGCTGACGCCGGCCATTCATCGCGTGGCGTTTCCGTGGGGCATGATGAACAACGTGCTCGTCTTCTCGGGCGCCGACGGCGCGGTGATCGTGGACTCGGGGTTCTCGACGCGCGCGCTGGAGGCGCTGAAGAAGGAAATCGCGCGGTTCTCGCCTTCCGGCGTTCGCTACGTGATCAACTCGCACAACCATGGCGACCACGTGACCGGCAATGCCCTCGCGCCCGGCGCGGCGGCGGTGATCACGTCGGCGACGCTGGCCGCCCCGCCCGCGGGGCTTTCGATCACCCGGCAGACGAACGCGTTCAGGGGTCGGTCGGGGCGAACGCTGCCCGCCGGTTACACCTGGCGTACCGGTGGCGCCGACCTCATTCTCATCCCGAGACCGGGCCTGCACTCCGACGCCGACGTGATCGTGTACTTCCCCAAGGAATCCGTCGTCGCGATGGGCGATCTCCTGCTTTCAGAGAGCATGCCCGCGGTCAACGACATCCCCGCCTACATGGTTTTCCTCGACGACGTGCTGAAGGACTACAAGGCGAAGTACTCGCTGCTGGATTTCCTGGCTCCGGATACGCTGATTCCGCGCGTGGTCACTGCGGTACAGAAAGGGACGCTGAAGTAGGGCGGCGACTCTCCCGTCCCTACACGAGCGCTGCGCGCGCCTGCTCCAGGGTGACCTTGGGTCGGAGGCGGCCGACAACGTCCATCCCTCGCCAGAACCGGTCCGTGGCGGTCGGTTCCCGCTTCAGCGCCGCGACCCGCTGCGCGACTTCTGGTGGACCGACCCATCGGTTAGGCGAGAGAAATAGAGTTCCTTGTCAGCCTTTCTTCCTCGCTACCATCCGGACGTGCCCGGTGGGTGGGCCGCCCCAATCGCCGGAGTGCTCCATCTCGCGGTAGACGAGGATGTCGAAATCCTTGAACAGCTCTCGCAGCGCACCGGGCGCCAGCGCGTGAACTCCCGGCGGGAAGGGATCCTGCGCGCGCTGCAGCACGTGCTCGAACACCACGTACCCGCCCGGTCTGATTGAGGCCTTTACGCGCGCCAGGAAGTCCCGGTTTTCGATCGGCGCCCACGACAGGATCATCGCCACCATGTCCCAGCGGGAGCGGCCGAAGTCGTAGTCCTGGTACGACGTCTTGACGGTCGCGATCTTCAGGCCGGCCGTGGCCGCGCTTGCCTGCAGGACCTTCAGTCCCTCCGCCGACAGGTCGATCGCGGTGACATCCCACCCCAGGGTGCCCAGGTGGATCGCATTGCGGCCCATCCCCGCACCCACGTCCAGCGCCTGGCCACGGGCCTTGATGGTCCCCGCCGTTTCCACCAGGAACGCGTTGGGCGCGGTCTTGAATCCATCTTTCTCTAGATCGCCGGTGAGCGGCTTCCCGTACTGCGCGTCGTAGAGGATCTGGATGCCTTCGGGCTGCTCGGTGAACTGGGCGCGAACGATCTGCAGGCGGCGGCGTACCTCGGGGCCGGCCATCCCCTCGCGATCCAACTGCGCGGCCCAGTCGCGGGGCGACGTACCACCTGTGACCGTCTTCGTCCAGGCCACGTACTCGAGCCACAGCGCGCGCACCTTCGCCGGGTCGTGCGAGTCGGGGGTGTCGGGCACGAGGGGCCGGAGCACGAAGATGTTGTCCGACTTCAGGCGGCCCTCGATGACGGTGTCGAGCCGGAACCCGGCGGCACGCGCCTCCTCGGCGACGCTCTCACGGGTGAGCGCCCGCAGCCCCGACTCGGTGGTCGCCGGCGTCGGCTCGACCATCGCCACGAAGCCCCATGGCCTCAGGCTCGGCACCAGGCTTTTCAGCAGCGGCACCCGCTGATCCATGTGGTGGTAAACCCACGTCATGAGCACCAGGTCCAGCTTGTTGACGGGCAAGCGGGCGTTGTGCGCCAACCCCGGGACGATCTCGACGTTCGACAGCCCGAGGCGGCTGCACCGCTCTTTGAGGTACGCGAGAGCCTCGGCGTCGATATCGTTCGCGTAGACGCGGCCCGTGTCGCCGACGCGATCGGCGACGTGCACCGTCACGCGGCCGCGACCCGCGCCGACTTCACCGATCACCAGGCCGGGCCTGATGCCGAGCAAGTCCATGACCACGCCCGGCGGCTGGGTCTCGTTGGCGGGTCTTTCGCGAGCCTCGGACAACCGATCGGGGGTCTGCGGCTCCGCGCCTCGAGCGAGCGCGTTGAGGATGGCGGCCTTTTCGCCGGGCGGGACAACGCGGACTGGCCCCGACGCGGTCGGCATCGGGCGCAGGCAGGCGGCCAGGCAGGCGATGGCAACGGCGAGTGCATGCGTCATGCACGCTTGGACGTTATCGCGCTCGTCGAAGTCGCCACCGATGTCTCTTTTCTTCCTCTATTCTTCTTACATTGGCGTGCCACCCGGTGAAGGCCGAGCACCGATCGAGTGGAATTCGAGGGCCGTGCGCGCAACTCCGCCAGTGGTGTGTGACGTCGAATGCATCAGAACGCGGCGCTGAGGTCTCCTCGCAACGCGCTATCGGCATTCGAACATCAGCGGAGGAGAAGCCATGGAAGCATTCCTCACGGATCTCGCCTACGCGGCCCGCGGGCTGCGCAAGCACCCCGGCTTTGCGGCCGTGGCGACGATCACGATCGCGCTCGGCATCGGCGCCTGCACTGCGATCTTCAGCGTCGTCAACGCCGTGCTGCTGCGCCCGCTGCCCTACTCCGACCCGCAGCGGCTCGTGCTCGTCTGGGGCGAGCTGAGGGCGCGGCACGTCAACGACTGGTCGTTCTCGCCGCCAGACTTCCGCGACCTGCAGCTGCAGACAAGGGCGACGTTCGAGGGGGTCGCGGCGGTCACCGCGGCCGGGCGCGCAGCGCTTTCCGAGGAGACCGGCGAGCCCGAGACGATCCGCGTCGGCGGGGTCACGCAGAACCTCTTCCGGGTGCTCGGCGCGCGCATCCTCCTCGGTCGCGACTTCATCGACGATGATGCCTTGCCGCAGCCGCCCATGCCTCAAGGCCAGGCAGTACAGGGTCCGCCGCCGGCGCGGCTGCCGCAGGTGGCCATCCTCGGCTACGGCTTCTGGCAGCGCCGTTTCGGCGGCGATCCGGCGGTCATCGGGCGCCAGATCAATGTCGGCGGCGGGCGGGCGCAGATCGTCGGCGTGCTGGCGCCCGGCTTCGAGTTGCTGTTCCCGCCGCGCGCCAACATGGAGCGTGTCCCCGACGCGTGGACGGCGATGCGCATCAACTACGAGACGGCCAACCGCAACAACGTCGGGTTGCGTGTCATCGCCCGGCTGAAGCCGGGCGTCTCGCTCCAGCGGGCCAACGTCGAAGTCGAGCGGCTCTCGGCCGACCTGCGCAAGCAGTTCCCGATCAAGCAGAGCTCGGGGCTTCATTTCCGCGTCGTGTCGATGTACGACGATCTCGTGGGCGGGGTGCGGCCGGCGATCGTCGCGCTGATGGGCGCCGTCGTCTTCGTGCTGTTGATCGCGTGCGCCAACGTCGCGAACCTGCTCATCGTGCGCGCGTCGGCGCGCGGCCGCGATCTCGCGGTCCGCGCCGCGATCGGCGCCAACCGCGCGCAGCTCGTGCGCCAGATGCTGGCCGAGAGCCTGGTCATTGCCGTGCTTGGCACGGCGCTCGGGCTGCTGCTGGCGCGCCTGGGCATCCGGGTACTGCTGGCGCTGGGGCCGAAGGATCTGCCGCGCCTGGGTGCGGTCGCAATGGATCCCATGGTGTTGGCGTTCGCGGTCTGCGCGGGCCTCGTCACGGCGCTGGCGTGCGGCATCGTTCCCGCGTTGCGCGCGTCGCGCACCGACGTCGTCGAGGTGCTGCGCTCGGCCGGCGGCCGGTCGGGCGGGTTGCGCGGCGGGCGCCGGCTGCGCAGCGCCGTCGTCGTCGCCGAGGTGGCGCTGTCGTTCATCCTGCTCATCGGTGCGGGCCTGATGCTGCGCAGCGTCCTCGCGCTCAGTCGCGTCGATCCGGGGTACGACCCGAACAACGTGCTCACGTTCTTCCTGCAGTCGCAGGCACGGCAGCTGGCGCAGCGCGCCGCGTTCATGAAGCAGGTGCACGAACGCCTGCTGGCCATCCCCGGCGTCGTCGACGCAACAGCGGCGACGCCGCTGCCGCTCGACGGCGGCACGATGAACACCCGGTGGGGCACCGAGGCCGCCGTCACCGATCCCGGCACGTTTCGCCAGGCGGACCTCAAGTTCATCCTGCCCGGGTACTTCAAGACGCTGCGCACACGGCTGATCGCCGGCTGCGTGTTCACCGAGGCGGACAACGACGTCATCGGGCCGGACGCGGCCAAACAGCTCATTATCGACGATGCGCTCGCGGCGCGGGCGTTCCCGAATCAGTCGGCCGTCGGTAAACGTCTGCTGGTCCGGCTGGTGTTCAACCCGGAGGCGGAGTGGTGGGAGGTCATCGGCGTCGTCGCGCACCAACGCCACGCCTCGCTCGCCGTGGATGGCCCGGAGGCGATGTTCGTCACCGACGGCTACGCCGGTCCCGGCGCCGCCGGGCGGTGGGCGGTGCGGACGACTGGCGATCCTGCGAGGTACGTCCCCGCGGTGCGGGCAGCGATCGCCGCCGTCGATCCGCGGGTGCCGTTGGCGGAAGTGCAGCCGATGACCGCGTTCGTGGACAAGGCAATGGCGCCCATTCGGTTCACAACGACCCTCATCGGCATCTTCGCGGCCGTGGCGCTGGTGCTGGCGGCCATCGGCCTCTACGGCGTGTTGTCCACCATCGTGCGCCAGCGGACCTCGGAGATTGGGATGCGGATGGTCTTCGGCGCGCCGCGGGCGAGCATCCTCGGTCTCGTGGTGGGCGAGGGCGTGAAACTCGGTTCCGCCGGGATCGTCCTCGGCCTGGCCGGCGCGCTGGCGATCACGCGAGTGATGGCGAGCATGCTCGTCGGTGTCGGCGCGACCGACCCAACGACCTTCGGCGTGATCCTGGTGCTCTTTGCGATCATCGCGATCGCCGCTTCGTGGATTCCCGGCCGCCGCGCGTCGCGGCTGGATCCGATGAATGCAATCAGAGAGAAGTAGTGGCGGCCGCGCTACCTGCACACGTCCGGCATGCCCGCAAACGAGCCGTTGGCGAGCAGGTGCGCCGCTGCCGGCGCCGCGCATCCCGACGCCGATCCGTGGGCAGTTGAGGGAGACACGACCAGGCGGCTCTCGGGCAGCGACCGTGCCACCTGCTCGGCGAACTCGGGCGGCGTGGACGGGTCCAACCAACCCGAAACGAGCAGGGTCGGTACGCGCGCGACCACCGGTGTCCGCGCGTCAGCTCGGATCGAGCCGCGGGGCCACTGCGCGCAGGCGTGTCGATACTGGTCGAACAGATACCTCCCCAGGAACGTCCCCGATGTCGCCTCCACGATGTCGCGCTCGGTGGGAAACGGCACGTCCTCCGAGCAGAACACCGAGAAGTGGAGGCCGTAGGCCAGCGTGCGCTCGAATCCGACTTCTCGATCGAAGTAGCGCTGCGCGAACTCGTTCAGATCGCGGGTGGCGACCGCGCGTCCCAGCAGATCCGGCAGCTCCAACGCTGTCTGCCCATTGTAGAGAATGCCGCGCACCGCGTAGCCGAAGTCACCGACGCTCATCCGTATCGTCGCCGGCGGCCCGGTGCGCCGCGTGATAGTCGCCCGCGCGGGCGCGGCGGCCAGGCGCCTCAGGATCGCGGCCATGTCGTCTGCCGGCCTGGGATGCGCGCGCCTGCACGCCGGGTTCGCCGCGCACGCCGCGAACACACGGTCGAGCGCCTGCTGCGCGGTGCGCGCGTAGGTCAGGGGCCCTCCCTTGTCGAACGGGACGACACCATCCAGGACTACGGAGCTGACGCGTCCGGGATAACGCCGCAGGTAG
>Ga0315281_10014776_pt1 | contig 10503 bp, 15 predicted proteins | sample YL17G07_0_MG_FD_204540 | JGI IMG/M metagenome (GOLD analysis project Ga0315281, IMG submission 204540) | Sediment microbial communities from Yellowstone Lake, YNP, Wyoming, USA - YL17G07_0 | ecosystem: Environmental > Aquatic > Freshwater > Lake > Sediment | place: USA: Wyoming | collected...
TGGCTGCAGCCATTGTTGCAGAAGCAGAAGCAAGAAAAATCAGCCTGACGAATACAGAATCATTTCAATCAGTAACAGGGAAGGGTGTTACAGGGCAAATTAATGGTCATTCAGTTGCTCTTGGAAATCTTAAACTGGTTGAGGATATCCGTATAGATCCAGGAGATCTTTCTGAAAAGGCGGAGAAGATGCGTTCTGAAGGTCAGACGGTGATGTTTCTTGTAGTTGATGGAAGAATAGCGGGTCTTCTGGGTGTCGCCGACCCTATCAAACAAACGACACCTGAAGCGATAAACCAGCTTCATAGAGAGAATATCAGGATTGTGATGCTGACCGGTGACAGCCGTACTACAGCTGAAGCAGTTGCCAAGAAGTTGAAGATTGATGATGTTGTAGCTGAGGTATTGCCAGATCAAAAAGCTGAGGAGGTGAAACGTTTACAAGGAGAAGGCCGTATTGTCGCAATGGCAGGTGATGGTATTAACGATGCACCGGCGCTTGCTCAGGCACATGTCGGCATTGCAATGGGAACAGGGACTGATGTTGCCATGGAAAGTGCCGGCGTAACTCTTGTAAAAGGAGATCTACGGGGCATAGTACGGGCCAGGATTTTGAGCAGATTAACGATGCGCAACATCAAACAGAACCTTTTCTGGGCATTTTTTTATAATTCTGTCGGGGTGCCGATTGCTGCCGGTATACTCTATCCTTTTTTCGGCATCTTACTGAGTCCGATGATAGCAGCTGCAGCCATGAGCTTTAGTTCGGTATCAGTAGTTGGTAATGCCCTGAGATTGCGTAGGGTAAAGCTGTAGTCTTTTAACAGAAGTAAAAATACCCGTGGAGATCTGGTAACATAAATGTAAATGATCAGAATAGGGGGATAATATGAGTTACTATTTCAGCAAAACCTTAAATATTTCTTTTGATGAAGCTATCTCAAAAGTGACAGATGCGTTAAAAAAGGAAGGCTTTGGCATTCTTACAGATATTGATGTAAAGGAGGCTCTTAAGAAAAAATTAAATGTAGATTTCAAGCAATACAGGATTCTCGGCGCATGTAACCCTCCATTTGCATATCAAGCATTACAGGCAGAAGATAAGATTGGGACGATGCTGCCCTGCAATGTCGTTGTGCAGGAGCATGAGGAAGGTAATGTGGAAGTAGCAGCTGTTGATCCTGTGGCATCAATGATGGCAATTGATAATCCCAAATTAAGGGATGTTGCTGAACAGGTACAGGCTAAACTGAAGAGGGTTATTGATAATTTATAACTGCAACCTACAATTCCCTTAACGGATTTACAACTAAGCAAATAGATTTCTCATCTGATTTAATCGCAAGAATTCCTCGAAGTCCTGTTTCGGAGTTTAGTTACTCTCCAGATTCAAGCTTATGCCAGAGGCAAGCCCACGCTTTCCCCTGAAACAAGTTCAGGGATGTCTTTCCCTTGCAAGCAAGACAAGCTCAAGCAAGGCTCGGCCAAACCTTTGATTTGAAAAATACATGTGGGAAAGAGGACCGTTTAGAAGAAGCCTTTAAACTTGGAAGAAGATTGGCTACATGTCGCAGAAGAATGTGAATGTGTTTGAAGAGTTCGTTAAAAAACGCTGCCAACTTCAGACTACCGAACTTCCTCTTTCCTAACTTAGGGGTCTTCCGAGCCTTTGAATTTTTGTACTTGCTCTCCTGTTGCACTTTATCGTGGCATATGATTATTTTTAATTATGACAGGGGAGCTATGCTGTCAAAAAAAGACGGGATTGATTTTCTAAAGTAATTACAATATAATTACTTTAGCAATTAAATTTGAGAGGTGTCAGATGAAAGTAAACATCGTATCAATAGGTAACTCAAAAGGGGTAAGAATTCCAAAGTCCATTCTGGAGCAGTGTAATTTTAATAATGAGGCTGAACTTGAAGTGGAGAATAACAAAATAGTTATAAAACCGCTGAAGAAAAAGATTAGACAAGGATGGGACAAGGCATTCAAAGCAATGCACGAACGCAAAGAAGATGTTCTGTTATTGGATGATTCATTGGATATCGAAATGAAGAACTGGGAGTGGTAGTTTGCAGTACGATGTTTACCTCATTAATTTGGATCCGACAATAGGCCATGAAATAAAGAAGATAAGGCCGTGCCTTATTATATCTCCTGATGAGATGAATGATAACTTGCAGACTGTCACCATAGCTCCCATGACGACCAAATCTCATGACTACCCTACGAGAGTAAGAGTGGATTTTCAAAATAAGACCGGGTGGATTGTTCTTGATCAGATAGGAACAGTTGATAAGAAGAGGCTTACAAAAAGACTTGGCATGATAGACAGGAAAACGGTTCGGAAAGTTAAGTCAGTGATCAAAGAAATGCTTGTAGATTAATTATTTTAGCGATGCTGTGCTTTTGACTTCTGTTCTTTTGCACTCTTAAACTATGGAACTTCGAGCTTCTAACTTCAGACCTCCGTGCTTCTGCGCTTGCCACCATTGGGATTTCACCACATCTCGATTTTAAGAACGGAGTGATCGTGATAGGAGTGAGACCGCGATGTTCAGATGCCTCTTGGGTTCGAACATCGATCCAAGCAGCTGGGATTGCCCTGCCTTGTTCACGAGGCGGTCATCATATACGGCACCCGGGCATCGCCTCCTCAGTTCTGCGAGGACAAAAGCAAAGTTTGCGGCGCGGGTCAACTGGAGCGCAGGGCCGAGGGAGTCATAGAGCAATGCAGATTCCAGAAAGACGAGAGGCCGCTGGTTGCCCGCGTACAGGTGAATGAATCCTTCATGCACGTCGGTAGTGCTCTGCTCCGTGATCTTTACTGACTTTGTTGTCATAAGGCCACCCGACAGTATGGCCCGACCGGCATCGAACTTTTTGACCTTCACCGTTTTCGTTTCCGTATTCTGCACGATCCGGATCCCGCGGATGATTGCGTCGATAAGTGCATACCCTATTCTTACGGTGTCCCCTATCCTTGATTGGATTTCAAGCTCACTGTCTCCAAAGGAGAACTTGCGTACGATGGTCCTCATCTCGTCAGTTTCGACCTCATCCTGTCCGAGGACAATGGTACGAAAGCCCGCAGCGCCAAGTTTCTTTGCCTTTTCGCCTGCAATATTTTTCTCCTTGTACGCAGCGATTATCAGAGGGCCTTTTCCAGGGACACGCACACGGACGAGTGCATCATAAAAATTCGTTCCCAGCGCCTCTGAAAGTGTACGGGCAATACCCTCTCTGTCCTCCCCAAGATTATTAATTGCGACGATGTACACTCCCTTATTATACGACTCTGTTTTAAATAAAGTACGCGTAATGAAACCAAATCTCTGAACAAAAAGCCATCTGCCCGTTTTAAATTATTGTCCTGCCGCGCTTATGGGCTTTTGTTTTTATTTTGTACTTGATTGACTTTTGCTCTATTGTACTTTTGTACTTTTGAACTATGGAATTTCCGAGCTTCCTAACTACGGACTTCCGCACTATTGGTATGGGAGAGAGGGGATTGATTTGACAGAAAAAAGTGGTATGCAAGAAACAAGGCTTGATGCCAGCAAGTTAGAATTTGTAGATGCATATTTGCAAGCCTGACCATCAAGACGACTTACTCAAGATGATTTACAACCTCTTGAAATTCTTTAGCGGGAGCAAGTTTGCAACTTGCTCCCCTATTGTTTCTGCTTTATTCATGTCGAGAAGGAAAAATAAATGTGAGTGCAGGTCATAGACTTGAACTCGCACGGAAAAGATCATTCATTAGTTGAAGTTATTACAAAAGTTTTTTGTAGTAGCCGCAGGCTTTAGCCTGCGAGTATTGCTATAATAAAGGAACTTTATAACCTGCCTGCCTGAAATGTTCATCAAAAGTGAGTCCCTGTTTTATCCCGAATTCATCCATTACAATAAATGAAAAACAATCAACCATCCCCCACGACTTATCAGAACGCTTTTTGTAAAGTGAAAGGGCTTTTTCAAACCTGTCAGAGGATAAAGAAAGGATAGTTGTTAAAGGGTCTTCTTTTGTTTTCTCAATTATATTTATGGCAAGCTGTCTCTGTGGTGGAAGACAAAGGCTATTTGCAAGTTCAATAAGGATAAGTTGTGTTGTAAAAAACGGGCCATGAAATTTATTAGATGCCTCAACAGCAATATCATGCAAGTTATCTTTTTTGTTAACCAGTGCTATGAGGTAACCGGTATCAAGGAATATCCCGCTCATTTCTTGGGCAAGCCATAAAGATAATGGTCATGCTGTTTTGAGAAATCACTTGGAATATCAACATCAATCGCAATTTCTGCCAATTCAGTTAGAAGTGATGATTTTTTCTTGGTGGTTTTCTTATGTGCCTTCAAATTTTTTATAAACTTTTCTACGTCATCCAGCATATCTTTTGGAAGTATCTCTATTTCTTTTTTAAGCCTTTCAGTTTTAAGCATAAAGCTGCGCTCCTTTCGCTTATAATTTTACCATAAAGATTTATTTTTTATGAATAGAGAAAGACTTTTTCTCTAACTGCCATGTGCTGTTTCCATCCTCTTGATAGGGAAGTGTGACTAATTTGTCAAAGGTAAAGAAGCGACCCCTATGTCATTCTATCTAAGGAACTGCCCGTTTTTTGAGGACGGCCTTATAGAGCGTCAATATATCATCCGGGATAAGAAGCATATGATGTTGAGCGGAAAACTGTCCAATATGCAAAATGGAATATTATCCAACTGCGTAAGTACAATCAAAAGAGACAGTTGCGTCAACTTGAATTTATATTTTTCCTTGAACTTTTCGTAAAATACTGATAAAGTGCAGAAAACTACTCAATAAAATGTTGGGCACTGTAACCCTTTATAGTTATGACAAAGATTTCTAATAAGGAAAAAAGATTAAACATTTTTCGATATGGCTCAAAAGCGATAGCTAAGTATAGAAATGGAGATTCTTCAATATATTATTGCCCAATTTGTCAACTTGGATATTGTGAGGCATCGGCAATTACTGGTGAACTTACGTTAGAGGACGTTCCACCCAAAAGTATTGGCGGAAAACCTATTCTTTTGACATGTCGCAAGTGTAATTCATCAGCAGGACATATAATCGATGCTGCCATCGCAAATAAAAATAAACTTGTAGATTTTGAGAAAATAGTGCGGAAAAGAGAAAAGGGGTCTGCCCTTGACATTGGACAAATTGAAATTTTGGCCAAACATGTCAATCCAGCGGATACGATAAGAAGCCCCGCCGATTTTGAGCGTTAGCTGGCAAAATAGAACGGCGACTAATTCGATAAACTATGACAAAAAAACGTTCAACAAAGATTTTAACCAATGCCGAAATATCAATAGTATCTGAATTACTGCATGAAGCATTGGGTAAACAAGTCATAAATCTTGTAGAATCATACGGCATAAAAGTGGAGGATACGGCGCGATTCTTTCCGCTCGCTTCACTCTGTAGAGAAAAACGCGAGGAAATGGGATTGTCATTCAAAGACCTTTCTTCAAAACTGAAGGTTCCTCAGTACCGCCTCAAAGCTATAGAACATGGACGATTTTCCGAAGTGCAATTTAATGTTTTAGAAGAATATGTGGCAGTGCTTGGTATGGGAAAGTGGTTTAATAAATGGAAAACGCAAAACAAGAAGTTAGTTGAAACGATTAAGGCAAAATCCAGCTAACAAATCACTCCAGCGGACGGGCGATTGCCCGCCGCTGATTTCAGGCATTGACACAAATAAAATAAATTAAAAAAACAATAAAAACCGCTATCTTTCAAGCGTTGAGAGAAAAAGATGATGGACCTTAAACTCGAAAAATGGATAAAGTGGCTTTCAGTAATTGAAGAGGAAATATCTGAACTTACAATCGGAAAGCATATATATTGGCAAATCTGGCAGATTCTAAAAGCTAATGAGACAACACGCAAAAATTTGGTCTTGTTTCATTACTTGAACAATAGCTATGTTTCTTATGCAGTTATGGGTATAAGGCGACAGGTAAAGATTGACAAACAAAGCATTTCCCTTGCACGCCTACTAGAAGAAATAAAGGTGTCTCCCACACTAATATCGAGGAAATATTTTGTATCTCTATATACGGATAGAGATATGGCGCATGTACAATTCGACGAGTTCTCAAGGTCCAAATATATACACATCGATCCTGATTTAGTTCAGGAAGATATTGAGGAATTAAAGAAATATTCGAACAATAGTGAGACGCTTGCGGATCAAAGGTTGGCGCATAGAGATAAAAGAAATATTTCTGCGTTGCCAAAATTCGCGGAGTTAGAAGACTGTTTAGAGACATTGGAGATTCTGGTTAGAAAATATCACTTTATCTTTCATGCACAACATTTAGATGTTTTGCCTGATTACCATAAACCAGATTTAAAGCAGATACTTTATGAATCATGGCTTGTGCCAAATCAAACCAAATGAAATTTAAAAAAATATCCAGGCAAGATTTGATTGATAAGGCGACAAGGATAATAAACAAACCGCCTGCTTCCGTTAATGATTTTTCTTATGAATCACGTGAGTGGTGGAAAATTAAAAACAATTACATCGAAGAAAACCCCCTTTGCGAATTATGTTTAAATGAGGGAAACGAGAATAAAAGTGAGGATGTTCACCATATTACCCCTCTAAGCCATGGTGGAGAGCCTTTCTTAGAAGATAATTTAATAGCCTTATGCCAGCCCTGTCACGGCAGCATTCATGGTTCAGCGGGAATAGCCATTGAAATAAGCGACTCTTTTTCCGGGCTGGATGGCCTTAATAATTTTTCTACTCAACTAAAAAAAATCAACGAAAACCTGATATCACAATGCAGAATGGGAGAAGCGTTAAATTTAATCAGGGAGAGAAAACCATATGACAATAGTTATGTGGGAGTGGCGAATAAATCGGGCGAACATCTTGGGGATATAAATCCTTCTGATGTAGGAAATTATTATTTAGCTTTTGATATTGATCATGGAGTCGAAGTCTCCGCTCAAATAAAACAAATTTTTACTAAAAGGGGAAAATTAGAATGTATTATTGAAATCTCTAAAGGGGATGTGGACTGGGAAGAAGATGCTAAGTTATGGGTTAAAGATGGGGAAGCAAGCGAAATAATATTTCAAGCTAAAACTTTAGAAAAAACTAACATTGAAGAAGCAATATTTTTATACAGGAAAGCGATAGAAATAATAAAGGAAATCGACATAACATATGGAAACTTTGCCAGGTACCACGTAAGGTTTCCGATTAACAGGCTGTCTCTTGTCTTGGAAAGACAAAAAAAATATAAAGAATGTCTTGAGGAAATTGAGGCTTATGAAAAATTGACTGATAAATTAGGACTTTATGCAGGAGATAAAGAGAGATTAGAAAAACGGAAAGAAAAAATTATAAAAATAATTAAAAGGTGTCAACAAGGCGCTGCATCGGATTCTTAACAGCGGCAAAAAAAACGCCGCTGTCAAGAACCGCTGAGCTTTAGCGTGAGGTTGTAGGAAAACCCCTTACTAAAATATTTGTGATAGGATGAGCAAAAATAGGCTTCGTAAAATGAGATGTATTCAACGATCTCGGATCGTCGAAGGGGTAAGAGACCCCCAAAATTTCGGTGCTTTGAATCATCGAGGACTTTTTCTACAGACTCGTTAGACGCACTGAGCAGGGCCAGAGGATCACCTGTGCTTCAGGATCCAGATCAGTTCGCATGGCTTGGAGAGGGAGCATTGGGGTCAATTGTTTCATTGTGACAAAGCGGCGTTTTCGATTTCTATCCCTCACAAATTCCCCGGTATCTCAACCAACATCACCTTATCCATCTCAGCCGCGTCGATGTTTCCTATTTTCCATATGCCGGCCCTTGTACTCAGCAGGGTGATGACTTGGATCAATGGTGGTGGTAGGACGGTGGAATTAGACAGCTACTGTTACACATGCTAAAATGTGCGATGTGGTAGAGAAACTATATAATCTTTTACGTTGTTCTGTTGAAAACCTTGGAGGAATAAACGATACTACTATCAATAAAGGAGGCATCCAATGAGTAAAGAAAAAGACAAGAAAAAAGCAAGTGAAAAGAAAAAACCACAGCACACACTTAAAGAGAAAAGACAATTGAAAAAAGAAAAAACGCCTCGCTAACAACGTAGTACATTGTATTGTCTCAATATGCGCAACCAAAACCGACAGGCTAAGGTTGAGAACTGATACTGATAAGGGGACGGTTCTAATTATTATCTCTCCACCCCTTCTGAAAATGATACTGATGAAGGTGCAGGTCTTGTTTCTTACCATAATCCCCATTTGCAAACAAAAACGACAGGCTAAGGTTTAGGTTAAGGCTGAGATAATTAAAACAGAACATTCTTGAATTGACATACTTCTATTTTGGTTATACAATGTATATACAATGAACAAAAGGAGGAAGTATGATTAAAAAGATGGTTTCACACGGAAACAGCGCTGCGCTGATTATTGATAAACCGATCCTTGAAATTCTCAAGATAGACATGGATACCCCTCTTGAGGTTTCAACAGACGGAAAAAACCTCATCATCTCGCCCGTAAAGGATGCAAAACGGGTGGCAAGGTTTCGTGCTGCACTTCAAAAGGTGAACAAAAAACACGGAAAGACACTCAAAAAGCTTGCGGGGTAAATGAAGAAGATACACTTCTTGACGCTGGCAGAAGTAATCGAAATACATTCTGATCAGATAAAGCTGTATGGTGGACATGCAGGGATAAGGGATATAACCCTTTTATCTTCTGCTGTCGCCATGCCTTACGCATCGTTCTCAGGTGATTTTCTCCATAGTGATATCTATGAGATGGCTGCAGCATATGCATTCCATATCTGCCAGAATCATCCATTTATTGATGGCAATAAGAGGACCGCACTTGCTTCGGCCATTGTCTTTCTCGATATGAATGGAATCAGCATCTCAGATCCTGAAGATAAGCTCTATGACTCCATGATGAACACTGCTTCAGGAAAAATGACAAAAGAAGAGTTTGCTGATATATTGCGAATACTTGTTGATTAACAAAACAATAATCAATAAGGTCAGTCTTGTTTCTTCCCATAATTCCCGTTTGTGAACAAAAACATAAGGCTAAGGTTAATCAATAATGAATAAATAAAAAATATAAAACCGTACCCTTTTTCCTTAAGAAGGGTCTCTATAAGTCATTCAGGTGTATCATCAAAAAAGCTTTTATTTAAATCACCACTGTTTGAGTATCCCCTGCTCTCCCAGAACCCTCTATAATTCACGTCATCTGCTAATTCTATTTTGGTAATCCACTTGATCCATTTGTATCCCCATTTGCTTTCAGCGACGAGTTCAAAAGGGAAACCCCTTTCAGGCGGGATTACTATATTATTCATCTTGTATGCCATGAGTATGTTGTTCTTCATTATGTACTCTATCGGAAAAGATGTTGTATAGCCGTCATATGCATGGAATATAACGACCCTTGCATTTGAGAGCTGCTTTGATGCATTTATAAGGTTTTTAACAAGCATTCCCTCCCAAAGGATAGTTACGCTCCACCCTTCCACACAATTTAGTTTCACGACTTTCCTGTAGTGCTTAAAATTTTGAATGACTTGATCATAGCTGTATTGCGCAGGTTTTTCTACCAGACCGGTAATCTTAAGCCGGTAGGTGTTCCTGTCAACATGCTGGGGTCCTTTAATTGAATTTTCCCTGAAATTATGTATTGAAGAAAGATCCTTGCCTTCATAATTCCTGATCTCAACAGGGTTGAGAGATTCTATCTTTTTAGTTTCGGCCTGTATTTCTGTTCTGATAGTGGTATTGAAAAGAATCAAACCTGCAAGCAGCAAAAGACAAATTATGTATGCTAAATATTTTGTTTTAATCATATTAAAGCTAATACCTTAAAACAATCCATAATATATATTTTATAAAAAGCGATAGAAAAATGTTTATACCGATTCCGATAGAAACCACGAGTAAACTGCTGTCCGGTTATGAACAGGAAAAGGGACATACCCATATGTTTCAGAATTATCCCCCTAAAGTAAGCTGATTTGTTTTATAATAAACATTTTTAAGGAGGAATAATGAAAATTGCGGTCTATCCAATTCAGGAAAAACTACAGTCTTAGAAAAGAAAAAAGGGACAGGTACATTATCTCGTGGGAGAAGTAGGAGATTGAGATTGTGGAGGGGAAGGGATAGTAATGCAAATAAAATATTCAAAACATATTGAAACAAGGATTGCCATGAGAAAGATTGAATACGATCTGCCAAAAAGAATTTATGAAGATGCGGAGGAAAGATTTACGGACACTGAAACTGGGCATACGATAGCAGTTATGAAGGCGGTAATATATGGCAAAGAAAGAGATATAATGGTAGCATATAGGCATGAGGATGTAGATATTAAGCTGTTAACAATACATCCTTTAAAGGAAGGGCAAAAAGAAAATCGCATTCAATCAGGAAGATGGAGGAAAATCTAATGGACGATTT
>Ga0315281_10014777_pt1 | contig 10503 bp, 12 predicted proteins | sample YL17G07_0_MG_FD_204540 | JGI IMG/M metagenome (GOLD analysis project Ga0315281, IMG submission 204540) | Sediment microbial communities from Yellowstone Lake, YNP, Wyoming, USA - YL17G07_0 | ecosystem: Environmental > Aquatic > Freshwater > Lake > Sediment | place: USA: Wyoming | collected...
CCTTGGACCGCCGGCACAGATCAGTGCTCCCGGTTTCTTCCCGCCAACCCTGCTCCATGAGTCCGGCCATGGCGTCTTTGGTCTTGTTGATACCTACTGCAGCCGGCCCAATATTGATACGTCGTACTCCCAGAATGACCCGTATTCCAATGTCTGGACGTCGGATGCAAACTGCAAGCAGGCCCCTGCAAGCCAGTACGGCAACCTTAACCCAACCAGCTGCCGGCGCATCGATGCCGATGACCCGGCAACACCCAAGAACCCGGATTGTTCCATTGATTTCTGGCGGTGGGACCCGGACCCGGATGATATGCGGGACTGCGATTATACGAGCAGGTTCGGGAAGGCGAGTGTGCGGAGGATCAATTATGTGTTTGATGTGTACAGCGGCCAGTAGCCAAAGGAGGTCTGGCAGGATGAACATGAAGATGCAGATTATCATAACTGCCCTGGCAGTCCTGGTACTTGTTATGGTGCCGGCAGGTGCAGCTGAAGGAACGGATTACACCAAGGTATTCATCATCCCGCTTTCAGTAAGCGATACGGGAGCAGTTGCGGGAGAGGTCTCCCTCGAATACGGCTACAGCCCGACCCTGGGCCTCCAGTCAGGGCCGTTCCGGGGAGAACTGGCAGATGCGAAGGGTACTGCCCTCACGTCCTTTGCAATCTGGGACCCGCGGGTCAGTTTTGGTGATTCCCTTGTGAAAAGAGCCGACGGGACGGTGTCAAAAGTGTCCGGGGTCCTGGAGAAGAAGGAGGAAGCAGATGTAACGCTCGTTGTTCCATTCTTCCCGGCCAGCGGATCATTCAACCTTTACAACGGGAACGGGACGCGGGTAGCATCAATAGACCTCACACCGGCAATCCGCAGGTTCTGTGCAGTAAATCCCAAGGACCCGGACTGTACCGGAACAGGTTTCCCCCCGCTTCTCCCCGCTCTTGCCGGGGTGTTCGTCTTTCTTGCAGCAGCCGGTGCGGGATGGTATTTCCTGAAAATGAAGAAAGGGGGGAGTCCGTAATCCCTTCTGAAGATCTTTTTTTTTTAAGAGCATCCCCCCATCCAATCCTTTTTTATGACGCATGACAAAGATACGGTTATGCCGATCAAGGTCCTCGCCTTTGCCGGAAGTCCCAGAAGGCATGGCAACTCCGAGACGCTGCTGGACTGGGTGCTGGGCGGGATGATGGCTGACCCGGACGTGGTGATCGAGAAAGTGGCCCTGACAGATGCCAACATCAATCCCTGCAAGGGGTGCAATGCGTGTGAGAAACTCAATACATGCGTGCAGCGCGATGGTATGGACATCTACCATGACAAGATCATCGCTGCTGACATCATCTTACTCTCCTCGCCCATATTCTGTATGGGTATCGCCTCGCAGGCAAAGGCCCTGATCGACCGGGCGCAGGTCTTCCGCTCACGGAAATATGTGCTCAAACTCCCTATCGTTCCTCCCGAACGGAAAGGAAAACGCCTTGGGGTATTCCTTGCTTCAGCCGGGCAGAACTGGAACCATGTCTTTGATGCCGCTATCCCATCAGTGAAATGCTTCTACCATGTCATTGACATAAAGGACGCTGACATCTCCTACCTGATGATCAATAGAGTGGATGAAAAAGGGGCGATCGAGAAACACCCCACCGCCAGGACCGATGCCGAGAAACTCGGTAAAACCGTGATTGCCGAGATTAAAAAGCGACTCGCAGCGTGAGTACCATGACCGTTACCGTCCTTGGCATATCAGGAAGCCCGCACCGGCACGGGAATACCGAAACCCTGCTCGACAGTTTCTTAGAGGGTGCCCGGGCTGCCGGTGCAACAGTTGAGAAAGTGGTGCTCAAAGATCTGGATTATTCGCCCTGCCGGGGGTGCAATGCCTGCCATAAAACCGGTGAGTGCGTTGTGAAGGATGATGCAATCCTCCTCTTTGAAAAAATACTGGCATCCGATTGTATCGCCGTAGCCTCTCCCATTTATACAATGGGGATCACCGCAGAACTCAAAGGGCTGATCGACCGGGGACAGTATCTCTGGGCCCGGAAATTCATCCTAAAAACGCTCTATTTCCCCGATGAACATATCAAACGCCACAAAGGTCTTTTCATCTCCACGGCCGGGCAAAACTGGAACCATGTCTTTGACGGGGCTTTTCCTGCGATCACCGCCATCTTCAACGGCACCGGATTCGAATACTACGACAATATCATTGCCAATAATATGGATGAATTCAAGGGGATCAAGAATCACCCGACTGCGCTCAGGGATGCATTTGCGAAGGGGCAGAAGGTAGTCGGTGTTATTGAAAAGATGAAAAAGGGATGAACGGGCGTTTCATCCGCACTTTTTTTAAAAAAGGATTCGCGTCGTTTCGCGCCGCACTTTCCACAATCCCATTTTTACCAATTCAAAAATTGGTACCATGGAACCCATGGGGTTCTTTCCTATTATAAAGACACAGGGGGCTTATCTGTCCTCTGGGAAGACCGGACCTCCCGGATTATCAGGTAGAGCACGTCAACAAGATACCCGAACACGGGCAGGATCGCAAGAATGACCCAGACCGGTGCAAGCATTTTCTGTTCTTTTGCATCCCGGTAGATGAGAAATGCGAGAAGGAGTTGTACTATCCAGACGGCGAACATCAGGGTTGGCCCTGCGAACGGGTGTGCATGATACATATAAGGTGACATTGTACGTTATAAGTTACATCACGTTATATGCCTTCACTTACTGACAATGGACCTGATCATTTTTTTTATAAAAATTAAGGGGATCAGAGAAGATAGAACGATGCCACGAGCGTCCCGAACGATGCGATGATCAGCAGGGCAAAAATCGGAATATTCCATGCCATCACTTTTCTGCCGTCAAGGATACTGATCGGGATCATATTGAATGCCGCAATCATCGCGTTGATCTGGATACCAAAAATACCGATCTGGGTGAGCAGGGTACCGGAAGCTCCCATAAGGGGAGCGCCGATCAGCACCAGCGCGGCGAACGGTATGCAGAGCAGGAGGTTGACAACCGGCCCTGATGCCGAGATGATGCCGTTCTCCTTACGGGTTAAACCCTGCCCGCTCCCTGAATTGCTGTAGATGACGGTTGCTCCCGGGGCAGCAAAGACAAACCCTACAAGGGCTGCAAGGAGCACGGCGAACAGCAGCATGGTGTTGTCTTTCCGGAATTCCGCCCAGTACCCGAATTTTATCGCGGTAAACTTGTGGGCCATCTCGTGCAGGATAAACCCGATACCTACCGTGAGAAGGGCAATACCAAAAGATATCAGTGCGACAACGGGATCTATCGGTCTGACGGGGCCGGTTATACCATAGGGGGCGATCTTGATGATCGCAAACGATATGGATATCGCTATCCACGCAATAAAAAGATCAAACTCTTCCCGACGGGATATGCGTTCGAGCATGAAATCACCGGATCAGATAGGGTGCTCCTGCGATATCTGCTTTGGTGTCAGGAGGAGGATAAACACGTTTATGTGAATACTCAGACATGTATATCATATGTCCCTCGAGACCGTACGGGCAGAGATCACAAAGACTGACAAAGAGATCATCCGGCTTATTGCACACCGGCAGGAACTTGCAGGAAAGATTGCAAGGATCAAGATCCATTCCAGGATGCCGGTCCATGATGAGCACCGGGCTTCCGAAGTGCTGAACACTGTTTTTGACCAGGCGGTTGAGGCCAGGATCGATCCCGTGGCCGTGCAGAGAATATTCGAGCAGCTCATTGCGATGAGCGAAGAGCACCAGCGGGAGTGTTCCGGGGATGGAAATCTTCCCTGATTATGCTTTTTTAAAACCGTAAAGACTGGTGAGGGGTTTACCCCATCCACCCGAGCAGGATTACTGCCCCGAGGGCAACCAGTATCACACCGATAACCATTCTGAGTGTCCGCTTGTACTTTGCCTTCATGTGGTCAGCCCGTTCCGGGGATATGCCATACGCAACGATGAGAGTGATCAGGATCAGGGGGAGAATATAAACAAGGTTGTACAGTGCAAGCCATGGCAACCCGGACATTACGGTCATCTCCCTGCCCATGAGACCGAGTATGCTGATATAGATGCCCCCGGTGCAGGAAAAACCGAGGATTCCGGCAAGGATCCCCAGTACAAATGCTGCGGGAAGCGAGGCTATGCGGATATAGTTCCCGAGCATTCCTTTCTGCGATTCCGGTATGGACAGGATAAAGGACTCCTTGTTCCGGAGCACATCGGCGATCGTTATGATCCCCAAAAGAAGAGCGACTGCCCCTCCTATAAGAGCGAAAGCCCGTGAGAATCCCGAGAAGGAGATCACCGAGAAAAGCCCGATTCCTACGAGAAGGTGAAACAGGAACATCGCGATGATATAGGCGCTGCCGACAAGCAGGATGCGCCTCCTGCTCCGGGCAGCAGCCATCGGGATCAACAGGAAGACCAGTACGGACAAACCGCAGGGATTGGCACTGTCAACCATAGCTGCGAAGATGACCAGCGGCAGGCTGAGTTGCGGAGATGCCTGCGTGCAGCTGGGATCCTTGTCGGGGGTCACCGGTTGGGCAGTGCCGTTGCAGGACTTGAGCCGCTCTTTCTCGATAAGGATCTCGGATTCAAACCGGCCGGTAATCTCAGCATCGCCGAGTAATGAGACGTTTCCGATGAAGATGAGGGGGACTCCGGGATTGGCAACACCGTACTTCCCGCTCATTTCCGACAATCTCTGCCGGTTGTCGGCATTGTTGTACACTTCAAGCTGGGTAAGGCTGAGTTCAGGATACCGGGTCTGAAGTGCGGCAATGAGGGGTTTTACCTTTTCACAGTGGCTGCACCCGTCACCGTAAAAATAGAATGCGGTTACGGGACCAGAGGTTTGGACTGTTGAGAGGAGGGGGGTTGCGGCTTTGAGGGGATTGGAGGAAGGGGCTGCAAGAAAAAACGCAGCGCTGACGATAATGGCTGTCAGCACTATCAGGAAAATCTTTTGTGTTTTTTCCATATACAAGAGTCCCCGTAACTATTGTTCAGGACGATAAAAGAATATACTGTTCTGTCATTTTTAAAAAGTTATTTTGATGAGATCATCGTCCCGACACCATCGCGGGTAAAGAGTTCGAGAATGAGGTTATGCTCGATATTCCCATTGATGACATGCGCAAAACTCACCCCGTTCTCCACCGCCTTGATCACAGAACCCACTTTCGGGATCATGCCTTCGCCAATCGCCCCGGATTTCTGCATTGCAGTCGCTTCATTGATGGTAAGTTTCCGGTATACCGTGGTGCGTTTTGCATCCATCACACCATCCACATCGGTCATATTGACGAGTTTATAGGCCTTGAGCGCAATGGCAATATCACCGGCTGCCGTGTCGGCATTGATGTTTAAACTCCTGCCAGACCGGTCAATTGCTATAGGTGCGACAACCGGAATATAACTCGTATCGAGCAGCGTGTTCAGGATTGCCGGATCGATCCATTCGATCTCGCCGACATGCCCGAGATCGATTTCTTTCTCCACTCCCCCGACTTCTATTTTCTGGAGATCCATCTTCTTTGCGATGATCATGTTGCCGTCACTGCCCGAGAGCCCGACACCACGGGCACCGCATTTCGCAATCAGCGAGACGATCCCTTTGTTGATCTTGCCTACGAGCACCATCTGGGCGATCTCGAGGGTTTCGGGGTCGGTCACCCGCAGTCCCCCGACAAAGACGGATTCCTTGCCCATCGCCTTCATCTTCTCGGATATCTCGGGGCCGCCGCCGTGCACGAGGACTACGCGGATCCCCACATAGTGCAGGAGCACTGCATCCCGGATCGCGTTCTCCAGCACCACCGGGTCCACCATCGCATGCCCGCCAAGCTTTATCACTATGGTCTTGCCGTGGAACTGCTGGATGTACGGCAGGGCTTCAATGAGTACGTCTTCGCGTTTCATCATGTGGTGTACCTCCCGTTGATCTCGACATACTTTTCGGTCAGGTCACAACCCCACGCGGTCGCTTCTGCCTTTCCCGCTGCAAGATCGAGGATAAAGATTACTTTTTTGCCATGCATCGCCGCCTTCGCATTCTTGAGATCGGCGATGATTTCGCCGGATTTCACGAGAGGATACTTCACATTGCCGTCACTGATCCAGAGCGAGACCGCATTAGGATCGAATTTTACGCCAGCCCGGCCGGCGGCGGCAACTACGCGGCCCCAGTTGGGATCCTCGCCGTATACCGCAGTCTTGACGAGCGGGGACTCAATGACTGTGCGGGCAACCTTTGCCGCCGCATCCTCTTTGGGTGCACCCGTAACCCTCACTTCGAGCAGTTTGGACGCCCCTTCACCATCCGCGGCAATCTGCCGGGCAAGGGAGCGGCAGCACTCTTCTAATGCAGCGGAGAACTCCTTTGCGTTCACTTTGCCGGCTGCTCCCGTTGCAGTGCAGAGAGCGATGTCATTGGTGCTCATATCGCCATCGACAACTACGCGGTTGAACGTTCTCTTTGTGGCCAGTTTCAGAATGTCGGCAAGCGGTTTTGCACCGATCTCGGCATCGGTGTAGATGAACGCAAGCATTGTGCCCATGTTGGGGGCGATCATGCCGCTTCCCTTCGTTATACCGCCGATGCAGAATGACTCTTTCTCCACCAGTGCATGCTTCGGGTAGAGATCCGTGGTCATGATGGCCTGTGCCGCAAGGGTTTCTGCCTCATGAGTGTGATCGAGTTTTGGCGCGATCGCTTTGCACTGGCGCTCGATGAGCGGAAGATCGAGATACCGCCCGATCACCCCCGTGCTTGCAATCCCGACCTGCTTCGCTTCGATACCGAGTACAGCCCCGGCAAACCCGGTCATCGCAACCGCATCCTCATACCCGCGTTTACCGGTATAGGCATTGGCGCAGCCGCTGTTTGCAATAACGGCTTCCAGCGTTCCTTTCTTTATCTGCCTGCGCATGAGTTCGATCGGTGCAGCCTTGACAAGGTTTTCGGTAAATACCCCGGCTGCAGTCCCGCTCGCACGGATAAGGGCGAGGCCGAACTTTCCCTCTTTCATGCCATACGCAGTCACCCCCTTGACTGCACAGATACTCCTTAACGACATTTAAGACCCCGCTCCATTGGTATCCGGATAGGATGCACCGACTGCATTGATAATATCTGAACGGGTAAGAATCCCGGTCAGTTTTTTCCCCTGCATCACCGGCAGGCGGGTGACGCCTTCTTTGAGCATCAGGGACGCTGCTGCCTCGACTTCCATATCCTCTGTTGCGGTGATCAAATGGTGCGTCATCACCTTCTTTGCCGGCATATCGCCGATATTGCGCAGGGCATGCTTGGTTTTTTCCCAGTTCACATACTCGCGGATCGGGATCTCGATGATCTCAAACGGCGAGGGAAGCCAGAGATCATCAGAGATTCGTTCTGATTCAAGGAGCGAGATGAGATCTGACTCGGTAAGCATCCCGACAACCTCGTTGGCTTCCATCACCGGAAGACCGCCGATATGATGCTTCCGGAACAACCCCACCGCGTCGCGGAGAGGGGTGTCGGCAGAGCAGACCACCGGGTTTTTTGTCATTGCGTCTTTTACCAGCATTTTAAAATCACCTACGGCAGCATGCCTGCCCCGACAAGCCCATCCTGTTCAGAGAGCCCGCACATCAGGTTCATGTTCTGGATCGCCTGCCCGCTTGCACCTTTCACGAGATTGTCAATTGCAGAGACTGCTACAACACGCATCCCTTCGCTCTCCACCATCAGGTCGCAGAAGTTGCTCCCGCGGACTGCAGCGAGAGAGGGTTTCTGGTACCTGACGAAATATTCTCCCTTGTAGAAATCATGGTAGAGTTTCTCCACTTCTTTCTGCTCAAGAGGTTCGTTGAGCAGGATATGTGCAGTAGTAAGAATACCGCGGTTCACCGGGACAAGGTGGGGGGTGAAGTAGACGTTCGCCTTTGAACCCAGCCCGGCGAGTTCCTGCTTCATCTCGGCGAGGTGGCGGTGGCTCGTCCATTTGTAGGGCCCGACGTTGTCGCCGACATTGGGATAGTGGGTGGTGGCAGACGGGTTGTCACCCGCACCGCTCACCCCGGTCTTTGAATCAAAGATGACCGTGTGGGCATGCTTCGCGAGAGGAGCGGCAGCAAGTGTTGCACCGGTGGGGAAGCAGCCGGGATTTGCGACGAATTTTGCATTGATTATTTCCTTGCGGTGAAGTTCCGGAATACCATAGGGTGCAGGGAAATAATCGGTATGTGCAACACCATACACCTCCTCGTAGATATCTTTTGGCAGCCGGTAATCGGCACTGAGATCCACGACTTTGATCCCCCGTTCCAGCAGCTTGCCGGCATAGGTCATTGCTGCCGTATGCGGGACTGCAAGAAATGCCACATCGGCATCGATGGCATCCATCCCGGGATTCTCGAATTTGAGGCTGGTAAACCCTTTTAAGTGGGGATGGACCTGATCGAGAGGGGTTCCTGCCAGTTTGCGGGAAGTGGCACACGTGACTTTTGCCGTTGAGTGGTGAACGAGCAGGCGAACGAGCTCCCCACCGGCATAGCCGGAGGCCCCGATAATCGCAATTTTCATACAAAGAGTATCCGATTGTCAAAATTTAATGCTTGTTAAGCGGGCGATTGGGCTGACGATGGATTATGCCCGTAAAAAACCAAAAAAAAGTTACACCAGGTCCAGTTTGCGGCTGTAGATGCTGTGCAGCCGCTGGCCGAGCAGTTCAATGTGCTGGCGATCTTCAAGGCCTTCGAGCAGATCTGCGGGAAGTGCTCCGATCCCGCGTGCCGCACCAAGATATGCACCGCAGAGGCATGCGATAGTATCAGTATTTCCCCCACAATTGGCGGCGACGGTGAGGAGATCCGGCGGATGGGAATACCTGCTGATTAAGAAGAACACGATGGGCAGGGTCTGGAACACGGAGACATCATTTCCAATCTTGAGCAGGGCGGTTTCGGTCTCCATCCCCTCTTTTTCTAAGACAATGGCATTTCTGATCTTTCCGCCAAGCACCTCATCTTCTGCCTGTGCCTTATGCAGTGCCTTTCCGACAGGGTCGGGGCTGTCGTGGAGGGCATGGTAGAGGAGTGTTACTACGGTAGAGACAGCTGCGTGGGCTGCCGGGTGCGAGTGGGTGACATTACACGCCCGCACAGCCCGTTCACATCCCTCGCTCATATCAGGAAATGCCAGGGCAAACGGAACTGCGATGGGAAGGCAGCCGGAGGTGGTGGACTTCACCCCTTTTTGCGGAACGTTCTCTTTCACCGGGTGCTCACATACCGAAGAGACAGATCCATCGGGAAAGCGGAGGATTCCCCTCGTATAGAGTTCCTTAAGGGCGGTCACGTACCGCTCCTCGTTGAATTTCCCGTCCGCAAGAAGGGTTGCGACAAGGATCATCATCTGGGTATCATCAGTATATTGTCCGGGGTTCAGGCCATCATTGGGATGGCCTTTGTAGGGGCGGCGGTACCCGTACTTCATCTTGTTCAGGTTAGGAGCACCGCTCTCGTTGGGCATACCCAGCGCATCGCCAATCGCTGCACCCAGCAGGCACCCCTTGAATTTCTCGAGCATTAATCCTATATTGAAAAACCCGGACAGATAACCCTTTTTATATCCAACCCGCGGACTGCAGATCACCATGCGCGGCTGAAATTCCTCCATGAAAAAAAATTCCGGTTTTTCTATCCCCACGCCGAAAAAAATAACAGGAATAAAATTTGTCGAACGGATTTTCGACAAATTATTTATAGGATGTTTAGCATGATTAATAATGTAAAATAGGTGATGCATGGCGACAAAAGAAGTTACAGAAACATCAGAGATGGAGATATCAGTCCACTGGAAGGAAGAAGGATATTATTATCCTTCAGCAAAGTTCATCGCCCAGGCAAACATGACGGATGAGACCGTCTTTGACCGTTTCAGTCTTGATAAGGTCCCAAACTGCTTCAAGGAATATGCGGACCTTCTGGACTGGTATGAATACTGGCACACGATCCTTGATACAAGTGATGCTCCCTGCTGGAAATGGTTTGTAGGCGGTAAAATAAATGCCAGCTATAACTGCATTGACAGGCATCTTGCAAAAAACAGGAATAAAACTGCTATTCATTTTGTACCCGAACTTGAAAATGAAAAAACAGAACATGTAACATATCAGGAATTGTTTGTTCGTGTTAACGAATTCGCAGCACTTTTACGAGACTTTGCTGGTTTGAAGGCCGGAGACAGAGTAACCCTTCACATGCCTATGACTGCCGAACTTCCAATTGCCATGCTTGCATGTGCAAGACTGGGTGTTATTCATTCGCAGGTATTTGGAGGATTCAGCGGCAAGGCTGCTGCTGACAGAATAGTTGACTCGGGGAGCAGGGTTTTAATCACAATGGATTCTTACTACAGGGGCGGAGCACTTCTTAATCATAAGGAAAAAGCTGACATCGCTGTTGAAGAGGCAAAGAAAGGGGGGCAGG
>Ga0315281_10014779_pt1 | contig 10502 bp, 12 predicted proteins | sample YL17G07_0_MG_FD_204540 | JGI IMG/M metagenome (GOLD analysis project Ga0315281, IMG submission 204540) | Sediment microbial communities from Yellowstone Lake, YNP, Wyoming, USA - YL17G07_0 | ecosystem: Environmental > Aquatic > Freshwater > Lake > Sediment | place: USA: Wyoming | collected...
AATTACAGGCGCGTCGAGGTCCACGACGCCTTTGCAGGAGGGCCCGACAATCATTTTTTCCATGTAGATATCGGGAGCGTGGAGGAGGCCACCTTTTTCGCTGGCGGCGAGGACGGCAATAGCGTTTGGTGCGCCGGTAGCGCAGAGGTTAGTGCCTTCCAGCGGGTCCACGGCGATATCCACTGCGGGAAAGTTGCCACCTTTGCCCAGGCGCGCGGCGCCGACCTTTTCGCCGATGTAGAGCATAGGGGCTTCGTCGCGCTCGCCTTCACCAATCACAATGGTTCCATCCATAGGGACAGAGTCCATAACCTGGCGCATGGCCTCGACGGCGACGTCGTCGGCCTTATGCCGGTCGCCCTGGCCCATGGTGCGCGCAGCGGCGACGGCCGCTTGTTCGACGACCCGCAGGAATTCGAGGCTCAGTTGGGTTTCCATGGTCGCTCCTGATCCGGCCGATTGATTGCAAAAACCGCAATCGTAAACATCCAACCACAACAACAAGCGGATTGCCATACGCACTGATGAAGAAAACAGATTCAATGTCGACAGGCTGAAGCCTGTTTTACGCGTACGCCGGGATGCCCGTGATGCGCTCACCGATGACGAGCTTGTGGATGTCGTGCGTACCTTCGTAGGTGTACACCGACTCGAGATTGTTCATGTGGCGCATGATGCAGTAGTCGTCCACGATGCCGTTAGCCCCGAGGATATCGCGAGCCTTGCGAGCTGTTTCCAGACCGACCCAGACGTTGTTCATTTTGAGCATGGAGATGTGATAGTGCTCGGCGCGGCCGGCATCCTTCAGACGACCGACCTGAAAGGCGAGGAGCTGGCCCTTCGTGATTTCTGTGATCATCCAGGCGAGTTTTTCCTGGACGAGTTGGTGCGAGGCGATGGGCTTGTTGTTGAATTGCGTGCGCGTCTTGGCGTACTGCAGCGCGGTATGGTAGCAGGCCATGGCGGCGCCGAGGCCGCCCCAACCGATGCCGTAGCGCGCCTGGTTGAGGCACATCAGAGGGGACTTGAGGCCGCTGGATTCGGGCAGGAGATTCGCGGCGGGAATTTCGCAGTCGGTCATGGAAAGGCCAGATGTGACCGAGGCACGGAGCGACCATTTACCGTGAATGTCGTAAGCCTTGAAGCCGGGTGCGTCCTTTTCAATCAGAAACCCGCGCACTCTGTCGTTCTCCTCCGTTTTAGCCCAAACGACGGATACGTCGGCGATCGTGCCATTGGTGATCCAAAGTTTTTCGCCATTGAGAATGTAGCGGTCGCCCTTCTTGACGGCGCGCGTAGTCATGCCGCCGGGGTTGGAACCGAACTGCGGCTCCGTGAGTCCGAAACAGCCGATCGCTTTGCCCGACTGCAACAGCGGGAGCCACTTATCTTTCTGGGCGTCGCTGCCGAAGGTGAAAATCGGATACATGACGAGCGCGCTCTGCACGGAAACGAAACTGCGCAAGCCGGAATCGCCGCGTTCGAGCTCCTGCATGACGAGACCGTAAGCGACGTTAGACATCTCCGCACAACCGTAACCCTTCAGGTTGGCGCCGAAGAAGCCGAGGTCGGCCATGAGAGGAATCAACTGCACAGGCATGGTGGCCTCGCGGTTGTGCTTTTCGATGATGGGGAGCACTTCCTCGTCCACGAATTGACGGGCGGTCTGCCGGGCGAGCTTTTCTTCGTCGTTGAGCAGGAAATCAAATTCGATGAAGTCCACACCGGGAAAGGGGGGCATTGGTACTCCTTTGTCTACGGGCGCTTCTACTGAGTTCCCGCGCGGTGCGGGGGGCGTCTCGGCTGGAATGGGCCGGCGCGGGCGGCAAAAGCCACGGGCTGCCACGCGGAAGGCCCGCCGCAGCGGGCCGACGAGCGAATCATTCTAACAAGCGCGCGGAAGGCCAGCAAGAGTCGTTGACGGAATCGAGCGCGTTTGCTATAAATCTTAGCTTTGTATTGTGCCCGGCGAAGCGAACAGTGCGGCAGATGAGTACTGCCGTGATGGATTCGGCCTTCCGGCTGACGGCGAAGCAGATCCCATAACCGAACAGTGGAACTTCTAAATCAACTCGGCGAGTTTTTCCTTCAGTCCGTGCCCACGCTCATTCTCGTTCTTCTTTTCTATTGGTTTCTAAAGACGAACTTATTTCAGCCGCTGACGAAGGTGATGGCTGAGCGTAGCGCGCAGATCGAAGGTGCGCGGCGAGAATCAGACGCCAGCCAGGCGGCAGCCCAGGAAAAGGTCCGCGCCTACCTGGAAGCGCAGAAGAAGTCGCGCGCGGAAGTGTATGCGGAGCAGGAAGCTGCGCGCCGCGGTGTACTGGAAGAGAGGGCGACTCTGGTGCGCGAATCGCGCGACCGTGCCAACGAAAGGATCCGCGCCGCTAAAGGAATCATTGCCAAGGAGTCTGCGACAGTGCGCACGCAACTCGAGAAAGAAAGCCAGGCGCTCGGAGCGGAAATCGTGCGGGCAATTTTGGAGCGGCGTCCTCCTGCATCGCCGGCAACAAGGGGCATGCAATGAGATTCGGGCGACTCATCCTCTCAATATTCACGCTTGTGCTGCTGATGTGTCTTACGGTGACGCCTGTCATGGCCAGCGAAGAGGGCGCCGGGGACCCCGTCTATTCGACTACGGGGCTTGCGTTCCGCGTGATCAATTTTTTGATTGTCGCCTACGGAGCCTGGTATCTGTTCGCCAAGAAGCTGCCGAAGGCTTTTCGCGCGCGCGCGGAAGTCATCGCATCTTCCATCTCAGATGCCGCCCGGGCCAAACAAGAAGCCGAGCGACTGCTGCACGAGGCGGAAGCAAAGACTGCGCGTCTGGAGCAGGAAGTGGCGGAAATGCGTGTGAGCGCGCAGCGCGACGCTGCGGCGGAGGCCGAACGCATCCGCGCTGCGGCGCGGGAGGAAGCCGCCAAAATTGAGCGCGCCGCCGCAATGGAAATCCAGGCTGCGGAGCGTGCCGCGCGGATGGAACTGAAGGCGGTGGCGGCACAACTGGCCGTCGAGCGCGCCGAAGCGGTATTGCGCGGGAAGATGACGCCGGCTACGGAAGCAACGCTCTTCCGCGCGTTTGTGAGCGACCTGGGGAGGAGCGCGAATTGAAATCCATCGCGCATCGTTACGCCAGAGCCCTGGCGGACGTGGTGGTTGAACGCGGCACCGCGGAAGCCGTGAAAGCGGAGCTTGCCGCTTTCGCGCAAATGGTGGGTGAATCCGTGGACCTCCGAAATTTTCTGGCAAACCCCGCCGTGGCGCGGTCGCAGAAGCAGGCCGTGGTGGAAAAACTGATCGAGCGGCTGAAAGGAAGCAAGACGCTACGCAATCTACTTCTGGTGCTTGTGGATAACCGGCGGGCAATGCTGCTGAGCGAGATCAGCGAGGCGTTTGAGGCGGAACTGCGCGCGCGCCTGGGCGTGGCCAAAGCGGAAGTGACCTCGGCGCGCGATTTGAGCGGCGAAGAACGCACGGAGCTAGTGCGGACGCTCGAGCGCCTGACCGGCAAGCGCGTGGAAGCGAGCTATACGTTAGACCCGGAACTAATTGCCGGGGCGCAGGTGCGCATTGGCTCGACGGTGTATGACGGGTCGGTGCGGGAACAGCTGAACCGGATGCGCAGCCGGCTGGCGGCGGAATAGGAGCAGGAATGGCGACAATCAAAGCAGACGAGATTACAAAAATCATCCGCGAGCAGATCGAGAACTACGAGCAGTCGGTCACGGTAGACGAGGTGGGCTCGGTGATCTCGGTGGGCGACGGCATCGCGCGCATCCATGGCCTGGAAAAAGTGATGGCCGGGGAGATGCTGAGCTTTCCGCACAATGTGCTGGGGATCGCACTAAACCTCGAAGAAGACCAGGTGGGAGCGGTATTGCTGGGCGAATACTCGGAGATCGAAGAAGGTGACGTGGTCAAGCGGACGAATACGATCATGTCCGTGCCGGTAGGCGAGGCGCTGATCGGCCGCGTGTTGAACCCGATGGGACAGCCGCTGGACGACCGAGGGCCGATCGTCACCGAGCAGCGTAATCCGCTGGAACGTCTGGCGCCGGGCGTGGTGGAACGGCAGCCGGTGCGCGAACCTCTTCAGACGGGCTTGAAAGCGATCGATTCGATGATCCCCATCGGGCGCGGACAGCGCGAGCTGATCATCGGCGACCGGCAAACCGGGAAAACGGCCATCATCCTGGACACGATCATCAACCAGAAGGGCCAGGACATGATCTGTATCTACTGTGCCATCGGGCAAAAGCGCTCGACGATCGCGCAGGTGATCAAAATCCTGACGGATGCCGGAGCGATGGACTACACGATCGTGGTAGCGGCCTCGGCCAGCGAGTCGGCTTCAATGCAATTCATTGCTCCCTACGCCGCGTGCGCCATGGGCGAGTACTTCCGCGATACCAAGCGCCACGCCGTCTGCTTTTACGACGACCTCTCCAAGCACGCACAGTCCTACCGCGAGATTTCGCTTCTACTGCGGCGGCCGCCGGGACGCGAGGCGTTTCCGGGCGACGTTTTCTTCCTCCATTCGCGATTGCTGGAGCGCGCGTCAAAACTGAACGATGCGAACGGCGGCGGGTCACTCACGGCACTGCCGGTGATTGAGACGCAGGCGGGCGACGTCTCCGCGTACATTCCGACAAACGTGATCTCGATTACCGACGGGCAGATCTACCTGGAGTCCGACCTCTTCAACGCCGGCATCCGGCCGGGCATGAACGTGGGCATATCTGTGAGCCGCGTGGGAGGCAACGCGCAAATCAAGGCGATGCGCCAGGTGGCCGGACCACTCCGGCTGGAGCTCGCGCAGTACCGGGCGCTGGCGGCATTCGCGCAGTTCGGCTCGGAGCTCGACAAAGCAACGCAGGCGCAACTGGCGCGCGGCGAACGGCTGACAGAGGTGATGAAACAGGACCAGTTCGTGCCGCTGGCGGTGGAAAAGCAGGTGCTGATCATATTCGCGGGCACGAACGGTTACTTGGATCCCGTGGCGGTGTCTGACTGCCAGAGGTACGAGAGCGAGCTTTACAGTTTTGTGGACACGAACTACGGTAACCTGATGAAAGAGCTCCGCGAGAAGAAACAGATTGATGACGGGATCCGCGGACAGATCACACGGGCGCTGGATGAATTCAAGGAGCGATTTGCCGCGAGCGCGGTGGCGGCATCGGCAAAATGACCGTGACAAGGGCCAACCCAGGCGAGGTGCCTGAGTTCTCAAGCAAGGGGAGGTCCAATGGACAAGAGTTGGACAGATTTCATTCTGAACGCTTTGCCATTTTTCTTGCTGGTCGCTTTCTGCATTTTCATGATGCGGAACATGAAGACGGGCGGCGGCAGCAAATGGCAAAAGAATCTTGAACGGCAGCTCGAACTACAGGAGATGCAATTCCAGACACTGAAGGAGACGAACGAGCTGCTTAGAAAGATTATTGCAAATCGATAGAAGATGCCGACACTGATTGATTTCCGGCGACGCATTCGCAGCGTGAAGAACACACAGCAAATCACGCGGGCGATGAAGTTTGTCGCGGCAGCCAAGCTGCGGCGCGCGCAGGAATCCGTGTTTGCGGCGCGGCCCTACGCGCGGGAAATCCGGCAGGTGCTGCAATCGGCGATTTCGAGGATCGAGAACCCACAACATCCGCTGCTGGCCCGGCGGCCGGAGGAACGCATCCTTGTGTTGGTGGTGAGCGGGGACAAAGGGCTGTGCGGGGCGTTCAATACGAACGTCATCCGCAAGGGGCTCGAATTCAGCAGAGCTCACGCCGGGCAGACGCTTGCGGTGATTGCGGCTGGGAAAAAAGGCCGGGACGCACTGCGCAAGCGAAAGTTCAATCTGGTGGCGGAGTACCTAAATTTCTCCACCCGAGTGGAGTTCTCGAAAGCCAAGGAAATCAGCGGGAAAGTGATTGCCGCGTACAGTGCGGGAGAGACGGACGCAGTCTACGCGATTTACAATGAGTTCAAGAGCGTGCTGGCACAACACCTTGTGCTGGAGAAGCTGCTCCCAATCGAGCAGTCCGAATTGAAGAACTCCGGGACAACGACGCTCGTGGACTACATTTACGAACAGTCGGAGGCGAAGATCTTGAACCTGCTGTTGCCGCGGCACGTGGAAGCGCAGGTGTTCCGCGTCCTGCTGGAGTCCGCGGCGGCGGAACACGCGGCGCGCATGACGGCGATGGATGCGGCGACAAACAACGCGGCTGAACTGATTGAAAGCATCACGCTGCATATGAACAAGGTGCGGCAAGCATCCATCACCAGAGAGATTATTGAGATCGTAAGCGGAGCGGCGTCGACGGCGTGAGTTTTGCGCCCGAGAATAATCTTAAAGTCACGAGTAGCAAGGAGAGGGCCATGGCCCAGGAAAAAATTAACACCGGACACGTCGTGCAAGTGATTGGGCCGGTGGTGGACGTGCAATTCGAAGAAGGCCAATTGCCGCCGATTTACAGCGCGGTGCGGATTACAAGCGAGGGATTCAAGCTGGCGGAGCCCTTGGATCTCGTCACTGAAGTGCAGCAGCACTTGGGCGAGGGCCGCGTGCGGTGCGTTTCGATGAAGCCGACCGAGGGTGTGGTGCGGGGAATGAAGGCCATCGACCTGGGCGGGCCGATCACTGTTCCGGTGGGTCGCGCGACTTTGGGGCGCGTGATGAACGTGTTGGGCGAGCCCGTGGACAAACTGGGGCCGGTGAAGAGCGAGAAGCGGTACCCGATTCATCGCCAGGCGCCGTCGCTCGAAGACCAGTCCACGACGCTGGAAATGTTCGAGACCGGCATCAAGGTTCTGGACCTGATTGAGCCGTACCTGAAAGGCGGAAAGATCGGCCTCTTCGGCGGCGCGGGCGTGGGCAAGACCGTGGTCATCATGGAGCTCATCAACAACGTCGCGATGAAGCACGGCGGCGTTTCCGTGTTCGCGGGCGTGGGGGAGAGGACGCGCGAAGGCAACGACCTGTGGCTGGAGTTTCAGGAATCGGGTGTTATTGACTTGAAGAATCCAGAGAAATCCCGCGCGGCACTGATTTACGGGCAGATGACGGAACCACCCGGCGCTCGCCTTCGTGTGGGATTAACTGGACTGACCGTGGCGGAATACTTCCGCGACGAGGAAGGCCTGGATGTACTGCTCTTCATCGACAACATTTTCCGGTTCGTGCAAGCGGGCTCGGAAGTCTCGGCGCTACTGGGCCGCATGCCATCGGCTGTGGGCTACCAGCCGAATCTGAACACGGAAATCGGCGAACTGCAGGAGCGAATTACGTCCACCAAGCGCGGGTCGATCACGTCGGTCCAGGCGATTTATGTGCCTGCAGACGACTACACGGACCCGGCGCCGGCAGCGACGTTCACGCACCTGGATGCGACAACCAACTTGAGCCGCGACCTCGTTGCCCTTGGCATTTATCCCTCCGTGGACCCACTGGCCAGCTACTCGCGCATTCTCGACCCGCGCATCGTGGGCCAGGAACATTACAGCGTGGCGCGCGCGGTAAAGTCCGTGCTGCAGCGTTACAAGGACCTGCAGGACATCATCGCGATTCTTGGCATTGAAGAGCTTTCGGACGAAGACAAGCTGATCGTGTCGCGGGCGCGGAAAATCCAGAAGTTCCTATCGCAGCCGTTCTTCGTCGCGGAACAGTTCACCGGATTCAAGGGGCGGTACGTCAAGGTGGAAGACACCATCAAGGGCTTCAAGGAAATCGTCGAAGGAAAGCATGACGAAATTCCGGAGCAGGCGTTCTACATGAAAGGCACTATCGAGGAAGTGCTGGAGGCGGCCGAAAAGATGTCGGCGATGGTCTGACGGATGACTGTAAATTCCATCTCGCTCCACGTGGTGACGCCGGAGAGGCAACTGCTCCGGGAAACCGTGGACTCGCTGCAATTGCCCGGGCAGAAAGGCTACCTGGGCATCTTGCCGGGCCACGCGCCACTGATCACCGAATTGGGCTTTGGCGAAATGACTTACGAGAGTGGCAAGGAACTGCGTCATCTGACGGTGATGGGCGGCTACGCGGAAGTGTTGGGCGACCGAGTGACCGTGCTGGCTGAAGTGGCGGAGCGGGCCGAGGAAATTGACGTGGACCGCGCGCGCGAGGCCAAAGAACGCGCCGAGAAGCTCCTGAGTAAGACGGGCGACCCGGACGTTGACTGGGATGCCGCCACGCTCGCACTGCGCCGCTCGATCATTCGACTGCAAACGGCCACTAAAGGCGGCGCTGTGGCTGCCGCGGACGACCATCACAGCGTGCCGTAGGAATCCCTGCGAACATCCGGGCATCCAATCAGCATGGGCCATCCGCAGATCACCATGTACACGACCTCGTGGTGCGGGGATTGCCGCCGCGCCAAGCAATTCCTAAAAGAACGCGGAGTGGAATTCCGCGAAATCAACATTGACGAGTCGCCGGATGCGGAAGATTTGGTGCTGCGCGTCAATGAGGACCGGCGGAAGGTGCCACCTTTGAGGTAGACGGACGATATTTTTCCTGCAGCCCGTTTGATCCCTACCAGCTTTCGGAAGAACTGAACATTCCGCTGAATCCGTGAAGGACTTTATCCCGCGAAGCCTACTTGAGCCCGGTGCCACGTGTCATTACGCCCGTGACGCGCAAGTCTGAATTCAACAGGACAAGATCAGCGTCGGCACCTGGCGCGAGGACGCCTTTGGTGAGTTCTAGACCGAGCAGAGTGGCGGGATTCAAGGTGAGCATACGGATAGCGTCGGCAAGAGGAACGCCGAGGGCGAGGACGTTGCGCAAGGCGCGGTCGAGCGTCAGGGTGCTGCCGGCGAGGTGGCCATCGGCATTGCGGCAAACGCCTCCCGCAACGGTGACTTCGAAAGTGCCGAGGCGATAAATTCCATCGGGCATACCCGCGGCGGCGGTGGCGTCGGAGACGAGCACCACGCGAGCCGCGCCTTTTGCGGCAAAAAGCAGGCGCATGGCGGCGGCATCCACGTGAACGCCGTCGGCGATGAGCTCGGTGGTGACCTCCGGAGAAGTGAGAACAGCTCCGAGGACCCCGGTCTCACGATGGGAGAAAGGCCGCATGGCATTAAATACATGGACGGCATGGCGCGCGCCGCGCTCGATGGCGGCCTGCGATTCGCTGAAAGTCGCGTCGGTGTGACCTAATGCGACAATCAAACCTTCGGCGCGGGCTGCGCCCACGAGATCGAGCGCGCCCGGGAGTTCAGGAGCAAGGGTCAAGATTTTGCCGCAGCCTGCAGCGGCATCCAGCATCCGGCGCAAGGAATTGACGGATGGCGCGGCGATCCATTCCTGTGGATGAACGCCGCGGCGGGCATGGCTGATGAACGGGCCCTCGAAGTGTATGCCGAGGATTTCCGCTTCCGCGTCGCTTGGAGTTGATTGCGAGCGGATGAAGCGAGCAATACGCTCGAGCGAGTGACACGTGGGGTCGAGTGCAGCGGTAACTGTGGTGGCGACGAGAGAAGTCGTCCCGAAACGTGCCGCGGTGCGAGCCACGACGCTGAGCGCGGCGGAATCGGCTTCCATGACGTCGTGGCCACCCGCGCCGTGGATATGAACGTCAATGAAGCCGGGGACAATTGTCATTCCGGGCGCACGAATCTCCCGGACTCCAGCCGGAACGTGGACAGAATCGCGGCGTCCGACGGCGGCCACGCGGCGACCCTCGACAATCACTACGCCGTCGGTGATTTCTTCAAGCGGCGTCAGAACGCGGCCGGCGAAAATGGCTGTGCCAGACATGGGCGCGGTAAATGGTACTTGAAGGGCGGAAGAAAGTCATAACCCGGCTTTGCAGGCGAGGCAAAAGAACGATAAACTTCCAAGTCTCGATTCAATCGGAGGAATCTGGATGGCAAACGACAAGCGGTTTGTAGCATGGAAGAGGCACCACCGGCGGCGCAAGTCAGCCAAAGCGAAGGTGAAGCTCTACGAACAGGGAAAATTGCCGCACGAAAAATTGCCGATTCTGGCCAAGGAATTCCTACGCCGCAAGCGACGTGGACAAGCGGCAACCGCGGCTTAAGAAAACGGGCAGGGCGCGAGACCCTGCCCATGGAAGCATGTTCCGACGTGGCGAAGGGTGGTCAACTCTTCGGCTTGGCCGCCTCGGGTTTGGGTTCCGGAGCCATTTCAATGGTTTTGATCTTGATGGTGTCGCCCTCTACCGAGCCCGTCACTTTCACGAAATGGCCGGCGTGCTCGGCAAGTTTCTCCTGTGGATCCAGCGTGTAGACTTTCTTGTCGGCGGGATTGTAAAGAGCATACTTGGCGCCATGGTCTTTGACGCAATCGTTCGCGCAGCCTGCGTGGTCCGCCTTGGCACCTTTAGCGCCACACATCGTATCGGTGACCCAGCCTGTCCAGGAACCATCCTTCGGTGAAGCAAAGCTGATTCCCGCAACCAGAACCAGAGCCAGAGAACAAATCAATAAACGCTTGGTCATAACACCTTCCCCCTTTTCAAAATCTGTTTGATCACCCTGAG
>Ga0315281_10014780_pt1 | contig 10502 bp, 5 predicted proteins | sample YL17G07_0_MG_FD_204540 | JGI IMG/M metagenome (GOLD analysis project Ga0315281, IMG submission 204540) | Sediment microbial communities from Yellowstone Lake, YNP, Wyoming, USA - YL17G07_0 | ecosystem: Environmental > Aquatic > Freshwater > Lake > Sediment | place: USA: Wyoming | collected...
CACCGCGCCGCCCAGTTGAACTCACACAAACAAGTGTGACGGACTCCTAGTCCATCCGGAAGTCCAGCCGCGCGGGCGGCTTGCAGGTCCGGCGAACGCGCGCTCGCAGGGCCGCGTCGACGGGCACGCCCTCGGCGGCGGCGATACGCTTCTCCTGGATGGAGAACCAGAGGTCCGTCAGCGAGATCTCGCCTTCGCGGATGTCCACAAGTTCCATCTGTTCGAGGATTTGCTCGGCCGCGGCAAGGTTGTCACGCGCGAGCGCCGCCCGTGCAGCGAGAAGCCTGACCCGCCCCGATCGGCGGACGTCTGGCGGCAGGGCGCCGAGCCGGCGGTCCAGGTCGTTGAAGAGCCCCGCTTCGACGAGCGCCCATCCGCATTCCGCCTCCAGCGCCGGCAGGCCCGGCTTCAGCTCGGCGGCCTTCAGGTAAAGCGACGCCGCCTCGGCGGTCCGGCCCTGGTATTTCGCGAGCAAGCCGAGGTTGCGGTAGGCCCATGCCGAAGGTTGCCGGGCCAGCGATTTGCGCCACGCATCCGCAGCCGCCGCCAGGTCGCCCGCGTGCAGGGCCATCACCCCCAGGTGCAGCCAGGCGAGCCAGTGATCGCCGCGCTCGCCCTGCGTGGACCCCAGCAGGCGCGCTTGCCACGGGGCGCCCGTCAGCCACGCGCCCGGCGCCTCTTCGGGCCGGCGGTGGGGCAGGGCGCCATCGTCCAGGAGCGCGAGCCACGCGGCCTGGTCGTCGGTGAGCGTCGTTTCGTCGAACGGTGTGCTTGGCGGCAGAGCGGCGTCGCTGCCGTCCTTCTTTCGCCGGCGGCACTCCAGCGCGCCCCACCCGGAGCCCTGCTGAAGAATCTTCTCGGGCGGACGCTCCGCCAGGCGGTCGCCGCGGCGACCCAGCCGCGTCTCGAGCGCGGCCTGCGGCAGGATGGCGTCCAGCCGATCCTGGACGTGCCGGTGCGCGGCCGCCCAGTCGGCGCCGTGAACGATTGCCGGGTCGGCCTCCATGAGCGTGTACGCCTCCAGCCACTCCCACTCGGCCCCGGCCGGCATGGGCAGATACTCCGACTGCGTCCGCCCCAGGCCGCCCTGGATTTCGATGTACCCCGTGCCGCGCCCGCCGAGGTGCTCCTGCCACCGCCGCCCGCCGGGCCCCATGCCCCAGACGAACATCTTGCGGCCCTTGAGGCGCGACGTGGAGGCGTGGACCAGTCCTCGCCCGCCCGGGTCGAGGCTGGCGATCCACGGCCGGTTGCCGTCGGGAATGTTGTAGAAGTAATCATGTGCCGACCGGATGCGGGTGGGGTAGCTCGCGTCCACGCCGTCGCGCATCGGCACCGAGACGAGTTCGATCCTGCCCTTGTACCCGAAGTGGTGGGCGCTCTCGGCCGGCGCCAGGACGCGGTGCCCCTGGGCTTCGGCGACGGCGATGTTCGACCACCAGTACATCGGCGTGGCCTCGCGGTTGGGGTTGACGACGCGCGGCCGGGCCACGAGCGCGGGCAGGTCGTCGGGCATCAGGAAATCGATCTGGAAGAGCAGCCCCCGGAAGCGGTCGTACTCGTAGAGCCGGAGCGCGGGCGAGCCGTCGTCGGCGCGGGTCTCGGCGGCAAACACCGGCGCACACGTGTGCGCCGCGTGGCCGCGGACGGCGATGTTCCACTCGACGCCGCCCGCGAACCAGGCGTTGCGGAGCGCCACGTTGGCGAAGTGCAGCACCTTCGGCTGGAACATCAGGTCGCGCCCCGTCCGCTTGTCGACGAGCGACCAGAGCCGCCCGCCCAACTCCAGGAGGAACACGGCGCGGAGGTGCCGGTTCTCGAGGACGGCCGTGCGGAAGGGCCGCGCGGCCTCCGTGCGGTCGTATCCGTCCTGGACGCGGTACGGCAGGCAGCCTTTGACGTGCGAGGCCCGGAAATACGCCTGCACGGGATCCGCGGGGTCCCATTCCGCCTGCGTCTTCGTGTCGGGTGCGGCGGCGGAGAGATCGGGCAGCGGATTCTCCGGCCCCAGCGCCGACGCGGGGATTTTCAGGGTCTCGATGCGCAGCGTTGTCACCGGCGCTCCTTGATCGAGTTGCGTTGGAGAAAGCGTGGAGAGCATACCCCTGCGCCGCGGGAGGTTCTATAGGATTTTGCCCGGCGGGACTGGCGTACCGCGCTCGCTGCGGCGCCGGTTGACTTCGGCCGCAGGCGAGACTATCGTGGGCGCCCGTCGCTCGAATCGCGGCTCACCTTTGTGGAGGAACTCTCCGATGGCCGGGAAGCGTGCGCCGAAGGCGGCCAAGGCCGCGTGCTGGCGTCTCGAAAACGCCGACGCTCGGATCGACGTGGAGCGCCGGACCGGTTTCATCCGCTCGCTCTACTTCAAGAAGGCGGGGCTGGACCTCTTTGCCCAGACGCGCGGCGGCATCCCGGGGTACATCGGCGCTCTGCGCCTCTACGACGAGCACGACGACCGCTGGTACGACGACCGGCAGACGCCGTTTACGGTCTCGGCCGCCTCGAAGCGCGGCAACGTTGTCCGCCTGACCCGCCGGTACCGCGGCGCCCCGTTCACGGTCACGATGACGCTCGAGATGGCGGCGGACGGCCTCCGCTGGAAGGTGCAGGCGGCGAAGGTCCGCGGCCGGGTGGCGGACCGGTCGCTGCGCGTCCATTTCATGATGCCGCTCATCGCCGGGTGGGACGTCTGGGCCCCGTGCAAGCTCGGCGAGGTCACCTTCGACGGCATGACCCCGTTCGAGTTCATGTATGTCCAGGTGCCGTACGTGAGCGACCAGGAGATCATCCTGCCGATGGTCAGCCACTACCATCGCGGCCTGGGCGCCGGCTACTCGATGGTCGAGCCGATCGACGCCAACGTGCCGGCCGCGAAGTTCGTCTTCAGCAACGCCGACCGCTGCTTCAACTGGGGCACCATGCACAAGGACCCGCGGACCGTCCCGGTCCTGGAGGCGGTGAACTACTACATCGGCCTCGTGGGCGCGCGGCCCATGAGCACCGAACTTATGCTGATGTTTCACGACGGCGACTGGCGGTGCGGCCTGGGCATGGTGTACCGGCGCTGGCAGGAGTATTTCGATCCGTACAACCCGGCCATCTATGAGCGCGAGGGGTGCTTCTTCTGCGGCGGCGTCGACAGCTCCGCCAAGACGTTCGAGGTGCACGGCCACTTCCAGGAGTACGGCGACTATTGCCAGGACGGCAAGGACAAGTGGCACCGCCTGAACGTCAGGGAAGGCGTCTATCGCAAGATGACCGGGGAGCGGAAGGAGGCGCTGCGCACCGCCGCCTACGCCATCGGCTCGTCGGTGGCGCCCCAGGAGGTCGAGGCGTTCCTGGAGTCGCACACCGACGGCCAGGTCGCGGCCTACCTGGGCCTCGACGGGCCGGAGCGGCTCTACCATCGCCGCGACGACGTCCGGCGGCGCCTCCAGGTCCTCGCCGATGCCGGCATCGCCTGCCACTGGTACTTCAACTACACCGACGGCTACCGCCCGCGGGCCGAGCGCGACTGGCCCGACGCCATCTCGAAGGACGAGGACGGCCGGTACGTGCCCAGCGGCTGGTACATGTGCCACAACATGAACGCCGACCCGCGCTGGTCCTTCGGCCGGTTCTGCCACGAGTCGGCCCGGAAGATCTTCGATGCGTATCCCATGCTCTCGGGTTTCTTCATGGATTGCTTCCGGCACTTCGAGATCGACTTCGGGCACGACGACGGCGTGACGGTGGTCCACGGCAAGCCGGCGTACAGCATGAACCACTCGTACGACGACATCGAGCGGCTGATCAAAGAGACCGTCATGAAGCCGCGGAACCTGACGTCGTTCGCGAACAAGCCCATGAGCATCCGCTCGACGCGCTACTGCGACGGCCACCTGCTGGAGGGCGACGGCGACCGGGCCGAAGAGAAGTTCTTCTGGGCCTCGATCGCCTGCCCGATGTTCTACCTGTGGTCGGACCCGAACCGCTCGGTCGACGAGTTCCTGCGCCGCTCGGTCGTTCACGGCGCCTGGCCGACGCTCGTGGAGCGCTCCGACGCGAACCTGGCGCTGTACCGGCGGTATCTGCCGCTCTTCGCCCAGTTCAGGCGGCGCGTGCTGTGCTTCGAGGCCGACCCCCTGCGGCCGCCGCGGCACTCGCGCGGCAAGCTCTACACCGTGCCCGACGGCTACGTGGCCGGCCTCATGTCGGAGTGGGTGGACCAGGGCGACGAGATCGCGTACGCCCGCAGGCCGTACGCCCTCTTCCGCGTCGGCCGGGGCCACGACATCGGCAGGGTGGGCGTGATGTACCCCGGCGACGCCGGCATGCGCGACGTCGGCTTCAAGTTCGACGGCACCTTCCTGGCGGTGCCGCTGGCCGACTACCGGAACTCAGCAGTGGTGAAACTGTTCGTGACGGGCGACACGGCGAGGCCCATCGGCCCGGATCACTTCCACTCTCGCGGCCGCATGTGTGAGGACCCCGAGTCGGCGTTCGAGGACATTTCGGAGCGATGAGCCTCTGCCGCGTCACCCGCCCGGGGCGGCGGCGCTCTCGCGGATGATCTCGCGCGCGGCGGGGCACACGGGGCAGCGGGGGTTGTGGCACAGGAGGGCCGCCGGGTCGCGGCGCAGCAGTTCCGTCGCCACGTCCAGGCAGGCCCGGGCCGAGAACTTGAGGGTGCCGGCGGCGCCAAGGCGGCAGCGTGCCAACTCGCCGCGCCGCTCCAGTTCTTCCTGGACGACGACGAATCCGGCGGAGTCGGTCGGCGGGTCGCGCGGCGGCACCTCGGTTCGCTCTCCGCTCGAATCGACCAGCGTTAGCGTCCGGTCGTACCCCGGGTACCACACCTTGCCCAGGTACGGCACGCGGCAAGCGGCCTCGGTCACGTGCACGAGGCTGCATGCGGTGAGCGAGCAGCCGATCATGAGCACGTTTGCCCCGGCGAGGGCGGCCTTGTGGAACGGGCTGCCGACGCCGAGGCCGGATGTGCGGTCGTGGCCCTCGACGAACTCCGCGGCCCGCCGGCCCCACGCCGAGACCGAGTGCGTCGGATGCCGGCTGCGCCGCACGCCCGGCATCCTGCGGAGGGTCTCGGTCACGAGGCCCGTGCGGCTGGGCGTGGCATCGAGGTGGAACACGCCGTCGGGCTGCGGCTGGGTGTACGTCGGCGCGAGGAGCGTGCCGCTGTCTGTCAGCGCGGCCTGGAGCGCCCGCACGAGCGTCTCCGGCCCGCCCTCCATCCGTCCGATCGCCTTGAGCGAGGAGTGCAGGATCAGGATGTCGCCGGGCCTGACGCCGCAGCGATCGGCCAGGTGTTCCCGCAACTGGTCGCACGTCCAGGCGGTGGGTTGGTCCGGCGGCATGGTCTGTCCTTGCCTTGAGGCATCGAGTTGGTACATTGGGGTCGGAAATCCTTTGGTGCAAGCCTTTTCCGCGGGTTGGGCCGAGGCTTGGCTCAGGGCGGGGGAACGAGTCGCATATGCTCCAATCGCTCATCGACACCCTCACCCGCGCGTATGACGCCCGGCGCCACCGCGATCTCCTCGCGGCTTTGTGGGAGCAGGAGCGGTGGTTCGACACGCCGCACCATCGCCGCGCCGCCGAGATCGCCCGCGACGCGCTGGACCGGGCCGGACTCGCGGAACCGCGCGTCGTGCCTTTCGCCGCCGACGGCCGCACGCGATGGCAGGACTGGACCACGCACCTGGCCTGGGAGTGCCCGGGGGCGCATCTCGGCCTCGGCGACGAAACGCTGGCCGACCGCTCCCTGTGCCCGCAGGCCGTGGTCCAGTGGAGCGGGCCGCTGGCCCCGACCTCGGCCCCGGTGGTCGATGGCGACGCGCCGGCTTCCCTCTCGCCCGAGCAGGTTCGCGGCAAGTTCGTCCTGACGGCCCAGCCGCCGCGCGACATGAAACAGCGGGTCAAGGATGCGGGCGCCGCCGCCGTCATCAGCGACTACCTCGGCGAGGCGCCGGGCTATGATGCCGACACGACCCGCTGGTGCAACGCCTGGGGCGACGGGCCGGACGGGTGGTACTTCCGCGCCGCCGACGCCGAGCTGCCGGGGTTCTGCCTCAGCCCGCGCGCCGGCGCGGCGCTGCGGCGACGCCTGGCGGCTGACCCGAACCTGCGCCTGGCCGGCCGGTGCGACAGCCGCCTCTACGCGGGCGAGTCGCAGTGCGTCACGGCGCTCCTGCCGGGAAAGGATGGCTCGCGCGAGGTCTGGCTGTTCGGCCACGCCTGCGAGCAGGGGGCGAACGACAACGCGAGCGGCGTGAGCGTCCTGGTGGAGGCCGTGGGCCTGCTGGCCTCGCTCGTGGAGCGCGGCGTGCTCGAGCGCCCGCGGTTCGGCATCCGCGTCATCGCGACTGAAGAATGCATCGGCATGCTTGCATTCGCGACGGGCGAGGCCGCCCTCCGGCGCCGGGCCCTCGTGGGCCTGAACGTTGACAGCGTCGGCGACTCAAGCGACCCCGAGCGGCCCTTCCGGCTGCACTACGGCCCGCTCTCGTCGCCGGCGTTCGGCTGGGCGGTGGCCGCCGCGATCGGCAGCGCGCTCAGGGAGCAAAGCGGCGGGGCGTACCACCTCGAGAGCCGGTACCTGCCGCCGTCGGCCGACGACATGATCGCCGACCCGCACTGCGGCATACCGACGCTCTGGCTGGGGCGGGGCAAGAACTCCGTCGGCTACCACTCCAGCCGCGACACGCCGGAGATCTGCGACGCCGTCTCGCTCCGCTCGAGCTGCGTCCTGGCCGCCGCGTGGGCGTACGCCATGGCGAGTCTCGACGACCGGCTCGCGCGCGCCCTGGTGGGCCCGGCGGTTCAGTGGATCGACGAGCACATCCTGCCCGCCAAGGGCGACGATGCCTCGCGCTTGAGGCGGTGGGTGGCGGGGCGCATGCTGCGCGACCTGGGCCGGTGGGACGTGGCGCCGGCGGTGTACGAGCCCCATGCGGCGCGGTACTGTTCTGCGGCCGACGGGCCCCTGGACGGGCTGCCCGTGTCGGGCCGGCGGCTTACGCGCCGCACGTGGGGCACGTGCACCTTCGAGACGCTGCCGCCGGAGCGCTCGCGCGATTTCGGCCGCTGGTCGCTGAGGCAGGCGGTGGCGCTCTACTGGGCCGGCGGCTTGCGGCCGCTGGCCGCCGTCGAGCGGCTGACCCGCGCCGAGTGCGGGCTGGTTCCGGAGGGCGGGATGCTGCCCCTGGCCGAGGCGTGCGTGGAGGCGGGACTCGCCGAGTGGGCGTGATTGCAGAGGAGATTTCGTGGCCCGACGCGCGACCCCAGGGGCGGCCCCGGCGGCCCCGAGCACCCCGGACCGGTACTCCGTCGGCACGCTCCGCTACACGCAGGCGGGCCTGTTCCTGGTTTTCGCGTGGCTCTTGTGGGGCGACTTCTGCTACAACCTGATGGAGAAGGTGGGCACGGGCAGCATCCTGCCCCTCTTCCTCCTGGAGCGGCTCCGGGCCTCGAACAAGTACGTCGCGTGGATGCTGACCTCGGTGCCGATGATCATCGGCATCGTCCTGGGGCCGATCGTCAGCTTCAAGTCGGACCGGTGCCGCAGCAAGTGGGGCCGGCGCATCCCGTACATCCTCTTCACGCTGCCTTTCCTGTGCCTGTTCCTGGTGGGGCTGGGGTTCTCGGAGGACATGGCCGACTGGCTGCGGGATTCGCCGCTGGTGAAGTCCGCCGGGATCGATCCGCTTACGATTGCGCTCATCTACATTGGCTTTATGATCGTCGGGTTTTCCTGCTTCTACGAATTCGTCGGCTCGGTCTACTGGTACCTGTTCGCCGACGTGGTCCCCAAGCCGTTCCTGGGGCGGTTCATGGCGATGTTCCGCGTCGTGGGCACGCTGGTGGGCCTCGTGTGGAATTTCTGGCTGGTCAAGTACCAGTTGACGCACTTCCGGCAGATCTTCCTGCTGGCGGCGGCGATGTACTGCGTGGGCTTTACGTTGATGTGCCTCTTCGTCAAGGAAGGGCAGTACCCGCCGCCGGAAGAGATTCCCAAGGCGAAGCGGGCGCCGTTGTCGGCCCGGCGGGCGGCTTCCGCCTTCTGGCGGTTCCTGGCGGTCCTGGGCGGCTGGTGCCGCGACAACTGGGAGCCGGTCAAGGTCTACTTCCGCGAGTGTTTCACGCACCCGCTGTACGTCTTTCTCTATCTATCCACAGTTCTTTATGCCATCGCCCAGACCGGAAGCGTGGGCGGCGTGGTCTTTACGCTGCACGTGAGCCAGTACCAGCGGGCCCTGAGCGGCCACGCCGCGGCGGTCAACGCCGTCGTCATGCTTCCCGGCGGCGGCAGGTGCCTCTCCGCCAGCGACGACCAGACGCTGAAGCTGTGGGATACCGGCACCGGGAGTTGCCTCGGCACGCTCAAGGGGCACGCCGGGCCGGTGAAGTCCGTCGGCGTGACCGCCGACGGCAGGACGGCCGTTTCCGCCGGCGCCGACAAGACGCTGAAGGTGTGGGACGTTGACTCCGGCGCCTGCGCGAGGACGCTGGAAGGCCACGGCGGCGCGGTGCTGGCCGCGGCCGTCACGCCGGACGGCAAGTGGGCCCTCTCCGGCGGCGGCGATGCCGACCGCGGCGCCAACCTGCGGCTGTGGAACCTGGAAACGGGCACGTGCGTCAAGACGCTCGACGGCGGCGCCGGGCCGATCCGGTCGGTGGCCCTGGCGGCCGATGGCGCCAGGGCGCTCTCGACGGACGGCGACGCGGTCCGGCTCTGGGACCTGGCGACGGGCCGGTGCATCCAGACGCTGCGAGAGGCCGGCGAGGACAACGGAAAGAAGCCGGCCGCCGTCAACGCCGTGGCGTTCATGCCCTCGCTCGAGAAGCCGGCCGCGCCGGCGGACGAGCGGGCGTTCGGCCAGGCCCCGATCGATGCGGCCGCCGGCTTTCTCAGGGAGCTGTTCTCGTCGGGCTCCATCTTCGATCAGCCCGCCTCATCCTACCCCAAGGTCCTGGCGGCCGACGCGTGGGCCGCGGCAGGCGGCGAGGACAGGCTCCTCAGGGTCTGGGACCTGGAGACCGGCCGGCAGGTGGCTGCGCTCAAGGGCCACAAAGGGGCGATCGCGGCGGTGCAGTACAAGCCGGACCTGAAGATGGTGGTGACCGGCGGCGCCGACAAGACCGTCCACGTATGGAATGTTGCAGACTACATGGAGACGGGCAACGACCAGTCGGTCAAGTCCACGGCCGGCTACACCGACGTCATCCACGCTGTTGCCGCGGCGGACCGCGGCCCGCTGACGATCTCGGGCGGCGCGGACTCGCCGCTCCACCTGTGGGACGTGTCGGCCGGCATCAGCCTGGCCAGGACCGGGGCCGTGGCCGGGGTCGCGAGCCTGCTGGTCATCCTCCTGTCGTATCCGTTCGGCTGGCTCGTCGACAAGTTCCACTCGCTGCGGGTCTACGTGATCACGAAGATCGTCGTCATCCCGCTCCAGGTCCTGTGTTTCATCTACATCGTGGACTACTTCTCCTACCTGACCCTGGAGTTCGCCAAGTGCACCGTCTTCACGCTGATGGAGGTGGCGGCCCTGCCGCTGGGCATGATGCTGTTTCCGATGGACAAGTACGGGCAGTTTGCCTCGGCCAACGGGATGTCCAAGTCGGCCGGCAAACTGCTCGGAAGCGTTTTCGGCGCCGGCCTTCTCATGGACATGTTGACGCATAACGGCAGCTTGACGGACAACTACCGGTACGGCTACCTGTGGACGGCGAGTTTCTACGTCCTTGCCGCCGCCTGCCTGGTGGTCGTGTACGTGTACTGGAAGCGGCTGGGCGGAGACAGGACGTACGTGCCTCCGGAGCCCTACAAGAACGCCTGATGGATCGTCACGCCATGCTCACGAAGAACCGCCGCCGGCCCGGGGTCGTCGCCATGAAGAGGCTCGCGTGGGTCCCCCTCTTGATCCTGCTCTTTGCCCCGGGGTGTACCCTCGAGCAGGAGCAGCCCGGCGGCGGGATCACGCTGGAGGTGGCGGTCTTCGAGGGCGGCTATGGCATCGACTGGCACAAGGACTGCGCGCGCCGCTACGAGCAGGAGCACCCGGGAATCCGCGTCAACCTGTGGGGCGACCCGCGCGTCGACGAGAAGCTCAAGCCGCGGATTCTCCGGCACAGTCCGCCCGACCTCACGAGCTGGAACCTGCCGGTCTGGAAGCTGATCGTGGCGGGCAAACTGTACCCGCTCGACGAGGCCCTCGACAGCCCCGCCCGCGGGCAGAACATGACCTGGCGGCAGTCGCTCGTGCCGGGCATTCTCGATGACTCGCGGTATGAGGGCAAGACCTACGCCGTGCCGAGCAACCGGGGCGCGTGGGTCTGCTGGTACGACGCCGGGCAGTTCCGGCGGCACGGCTGGAAACCGCCCCGGACGTGGGGCGAGTTCACGGCGCTCGCGGACGCGATGAAGGCGGCGGGCGTCGCGCCGGTGGCCTTCCAGGGCAAGTACCCCACCTACGCCTGGGCCACCTTGCTGTCGCTCTACCAGC
>Ga0315281_10014782_pt1 | contig 10500 bp, 9 predicted proteins | sample YL17G07_0_MG_FD_204540 | JGI IMG/M metagenome (GOLD analysis project Ga0315281, IMG submission 204540) | Sediment microbial communities from Yellowstone Lake, YNP, Wyoming, USA - YL17G07_0 | ecosystem: Environmental > Aquatic > Freshwater > Lake > Sediment | place: USA: Wyoming | collected...
GCCGTGAGCGCCGCCAGGACCGATGCGGCGTCGATGCCGTTGGCCTTCAGCACCCTGGCCGCCGCGTTGCCCGCAGCATCCTCGATGATGGCGAGCAGGAGGTGTTCCGTCGAGACGTAGTCGTCGTGCATCCGTTCGGCGAGCGGATGGGCATCTGACAGGATGCGGCTCGCCTCGCGCGAGAGGGTCAGTTGTGCGCCGCCACTCACCTTGGGCAGCTTGGCCAGCTCGGCCCGGGCGGCAGCAGCGAGCGCTCCAGCGTCCCGACCCGCCTGCTCGACCACGGCCGGCACCACGCCCTCGGGCTGATCGAGCAGCGAGAGGAGCAGGTGCAGCGCCGCGAGCTCGGGGTTGCCCTCGCCCTCGGCCAGTTGCTGGGCGGCCGCGATTGCTTCATGGGCGCGGGTCGTGAATCGTTCGGTCCGCATCAGTGGGTCGTCCCGTCCCGGCGCGGATCGGGCTGTGGGTGGCGCCCCAGGATGGCGCCCAGCTCCTCGCGATCTTCCTCGGGCACGCTTGGCAGGACGACCTCGATCCGGACGACGAGGTCACCGCGACCGGCCGGCTGTCCGGCGCGCGCGCGCTTCGGCAGGCCGCGCCCCGCCACGTGGATCTGCTGGCCGTTCTGGGTATTCGGGCGCAGGCGGAGCTTGACGCTGCCGGTGGGGGTGGGGACCGGCACCTCCGCGCCCAGCAGGGCCTCGGCCAGGGTGACCGGGACCTTGGTGACGAGGTCGGCGCCGTGACGCTCGAACTGCGGGTCGTGGAGCACGCGCACGGTGATCACGACGTCGCCGGCGGCGCCGCCGCTGCGCGCCCCCGCACCGCGCAGGTGGATCTTCGACCCGTCGCCGATCCCCGCCGGGATGGTGACCTGCAGGCGCCGCCCATCGATACCGACCATTCGGTGGGCGCCGCGGGCCACCTCGGCCAGGGTCACCTCGGCGGTGGCGTGCGCCTCGGCCGGAGGACGGGCCGGCCGGCCGGCTGCCGTCCCGGCATTCATCCCCTGCAGGTCCCCGAAGTCGATGCCGCCCACCCCGCCCATGCCGGCGCTCGCCCCGCCGCCGAAGAAGGCGCGGAAGAAATCGCTGAAGCCACCGAGGTCCTCGGCGCGCACCGTCCGGGTCTCCCAGCGCATCCCGCCGGGCGCGCCGCCGAAGCCGCCCCAATCGGTTCCGCCGCCGCCAAATCCGCTGTTCTCGTAGGCCTGCCAGTTCGCGCCCAGCTCGTCGTAGCGCTTTCGCTGCGCCGGATCGGAGAGGACCGAGTTGGCCTCGTTGGCGTCCTTGAAGCGACGCTCGGCGTCGGGGTTGTTCGGGTTCTTGTCAGGATGCAGCTCGCGCGCAAGGCGGCGGTAAGCCTTCTTGACCTCGGAGGCCGTCGCCGTCTTGGGCACACCCAGGACTGCGTAGTAGTCCTTGTATTCCATCCGACCCTCACCCGCCGCCGACGTGGCGCTCAGGCAGTCCCGGCCGGCGGCTGCTCGATCGTGACTTCGGGTGCCGCAGGCAGCGCCGGCGCCGGCGTCTGGCGCGTCCGCCGCGGCGTTCGCGGAGCGACCCGCTGCTGCCGTGCGGCCCGCTCGGCCTTGATCCGGGCCGCCGGACGAGGCGCGTCGATCAGCGCCTCCGCCAGCACCTGGTCCATGGTCTCGACCGGCACCAGGCGCAGCTGGCTGCGAATCTCCTCCGGCACCTCGATCAGGTCCTTCTCATTGCGCTTGGGAATGAGCACCGTCTTCACCCCTGCCAGGTGGGCCGCCAGCAGCTTGCTCTTCAGCCCGCCGATAGGCAGCACCCGACCGCGCAGCGTGATCTCGCCGGTCATCGCCAGGTCACGGCGCACCGGTCGCCCGGTGAGCAGGGAGGCCATGGCGGTGGCCATCGTCACGCCGGCCGATGGGCCGTCCTTGGGGGTCGCCCCGGCCGGGACGTGGATGTGCAGGGTCTGCTTCTCGAACACGGAGGGGTCGATCCCCAGCTCCTTGGTGCGGGCGCGGATGTAGGACAGGCCGGCACGGGCCGACTCCTTCATCACGTCGCCCAGCTGGCCGGTGAGGATGAACTCGTCCTTGCCGTCCATCTTGGTCGCCTCGACCTGCACGATGTCGCCACCCGCGTCGCTGACCACCAAACCCGTGGCCATCCCGACCTGGTCCTCCGCGTCAAGCTCGCCGTAGTCGAAGCGTGCCGGCCCGAGATAACTCTCCAGCTCCTCGGGCTGCACGACCACCTTGACCGATGCGTCCCCGGCCACTTTGCGGGCCACCTTGCGCGCCAGGTTGGCAATCTCGCGCTCCAGGTTGCGAACCCCCGCCTCGTGGGTGAAGGCCTGGATGAGGCGCACCAGCGCCGGCTCGCTGATCTGCAGCTGCTCGGCCGTCAGCCCGTGGTTCTCCAGTTGCTTGGGCATCAGGAAGCGCTGCGCGATGCGCAGCCGCTCCATCTGCGTGTAGCCGGGCAGTTGGATGATCTCCATCCGGTCGCGCAGGGCCGGCGGAATGGTGTCGGTCATGTTGGCGGTGGCGATGAACAGGACCCGCGACAGGTCGAACGGCACCTCCAGGTAGTTGTCCTGGAACGTGTTGTTCTGCTCCGGGTCGAGCACTTCGAGCAACGCCGAGCTCGGGTCGCCGCGGAAGTCCATGCCGACCTTGTCGATCTCGTCGAGCATGAAGACCGGGTTCGAGGAGCCGGCGGTCTTGATGCTCTGGATGACGCGGCCGGGGAGCGCCCCGATGTAGGTGCGCCGGTGCCCGCGGATCTCCGCCTCGTCGTGGATGCCGCCCAGGCTCATGCGCACGAACTTGCGCCCCATGGCCCGCGCGATGCTCTTGCCAAGGCTCGTCTTGCCGACTCCGGGAGGTCCCACGAAGAGCAGGATCGGGCTGCGGATCTTCTCCGCCAGCTTGCGCACCGCCATGTACTCCAGGATCCGCTCCTTGGGCTTCTCCAGGCCGTAGTGATCCTCGTTGAGGACCTTCTCCGACTCGTCGAGGTCCAGGTTGTCATCGGTCTGGGTGCCCCACGGCAGGCTGACCAGCCAGTCCACGTAGGTGCGGATGACGCCCTGCTCCGGCGAGGCGCTGGGGATGCGGCTGAGCCGATCCACTTCCTTGAGCGCCTTCTCCTTGACGTCGGGCGGCATGGCCGATTCCTCGACCTTGGTGCGCAGCTCGCCGGCCTCGGCCACGGCGGGGTCGTCCTCGCCAAGCTCCTTCTGGATGGCCTTCATCTGCTCGCGCAGGATGTACTCGCGCTGGGTCTTGTCCATCTCGGACTTGACCTCGCTCTGGATCCGGCCCTTGAGCTCCAGCACCTCGATCTGCTTGGCCAGGAAGGTGCTGACGATGCGCAGCCGTTCCGCGACGTCGATCGTCTCGAGCAACTGCTGGCGCAGTTCCGTGCTCATGTCGGGGCTGTAGGCCGCCATGTCGGCCAGCAGCCCGCCATCGGAGATGTTGCGCGCGGCGACCGCCACCTCCGGCGGAACCGATGCGCCGGCGGCCACGTACTGCTCGATCTGGCCCTGGACCGATGCCATCAGGGCCTCGATCTCCAGGGTCTTGACGCCGGCCTCCTCGACCAGCTCCACGCGGGCCTCGAGGTGCGGCTCGGTCTGCACCAGGTCGAGCAGGCGGATGCGGCGCTGGCCCTGGACGATGGCGCGCACCGTGCCGTCCTGCAGGCGGATCACCTGGGCGATCTTGGCCAGCGTGCCGATGGTGTGCAGCTCGTCGATCGAGGTGACCTCCTCGGTATCGCCGGAGCGCTGGGTGATGAGCGCAACGGGCTGGTTGGTGCGCACGGCGCGGTCGAGCGCCTTGACGCTGCGGTCGCGGCCGACCTGCAGCGGCACGATCATCTCGGGGAAGATGACGGTGTCGCGCAGCGCCACCAGCGGCAGCACCTGCACCTGGTCCACCAGCTTGTCGGCCTCTTCGGTCTGCTCGACGTCGGGCTTGTCACTCATTGGTTCGTTCCTGGTTCCCTTCCGATCGCGGCGACCGCCGGCTGCGGCGTGTCTTCCTCGACGTTGTCATCGACATCGGCTTCATCGAACAGGTCGTAGACGCGGATCTTGCCGAGCGCCTCGAGCTGGAAGATGACCTTGACGCCCGCCAGGTTGACCCCCTGGCGTCGGGTGAGAAAGCGAATGATACGCACCCGCTGGATATCGGCCTCCGAATAGAGCCGGAGGTTGTTGCGCCGATGCGGACAGAGGAGCCCCTCCTCTTCGTAGATCCGCAGGGTGCGGGGGTGCACCTCCGCCAACTCGGCGGCGATGCTGATGAAATACCGCGGCCGCAGCGGGTCTCGCAGGGAGCTCATGCGCTCTTCGGCGCTCCCGCCTGATCGGTCGCCATGGGTGAACGAGATGGCTGTGGTACCACGTCCCGGTACCATAGTATCTGACAACCCCATTGTCAAGGGATCTGCCTGCGATCGCGCTCAGGAGAGCCGCAGGCGCTCCAGCAGACGAGCGAGCCGAACCGGAGCCCGGGCGACCTCCCGCGCCGGCATGCGGACCTGGGCGTAGCGCGCCAGTTGGTAGGCCGCGGCGAGCCGCGCCAGCCACGGTCCTTCGAGCCCGTGTTTACGCGCGCGTTGAGCGTGGGCGGCCGGCGATTCGGCCGGATCGCGGGGCCAGCGGCCGTCGCGTTGCAGCGCATCAAGGGCAGCCAGGTACGCCCCGGTGGCGTCGGTGGCCGCTGGCTTCGGGCGCGGGCGAGGGGATGGCCGGGGCGGGGATGGCGGCGCTGTCGCCGGGACCACGGTGGAGCGCTCCTCGAACGCGTCGGTGCCCTCAACGCGGTAGCGCTGGTGCTCCTTCCAGCGCAGGTAGAGGATGAAGCCCAGCACCAGCAGTTCACCGAGCGCCAGCAGGCCGACGATCACGAAGAAGACGATGCCCGGCAGATCGCTGGTGACCTCTGTGGGGTCGGTGGCAAAGCCTCCGGGCAATCGAATCTGGGGGATCACGATCGAACGCGGCAGCAGCGGCCCGATCAGCTCGGTGACGGCGGCCACCAGCATGATGAGCGGGGTCGTCAGCAGAATCAGCAGAAGCAGGATCAGACGCAGCGGCCCAATCAGCACGACCAGCAGGGCGCGGGAGGGAACGCCGAGCAGGCTGGCGGCCGCGACGCCGCTGACGGTCAGGGCAAGGGTGACGCCCGCGATCAGCAGCAGCCAGGCCCGGTTCGATCGCCAGTCGGTGCCGGTCGTGGCGCGTCCCGCCTCGAGGCGCGCGAGGCCCATGGCGATGAAGGCACCGCCAACGAAGACCAGCGTCCCCATGAAGGCCGCAGCGGTGAACGCCTGCTCCGCCTCCCCCCTGGTGGCGAGGTGCCCGATCAGCCAGGGGACGGCCAGCCCGGGCACCGCCCAGCGCAGCAGCTGGTCGGCCAGCACGTCGTCATCCTCCGCGGACCGATGGGTCTCGCCGCGCCAGATCGCCAGCAGGCCGATCCAGCCGGGGAGATGGGTGCCGAGCGCCTCGATGCCGCGCCCGTCGAGCAGCAGCGAGCGGACCTGCGGATCGAGCAGCCAGCCCACGACCCCGCCGAGTAGAGCGAGCAGCGGAAGCCCGACCGCCTCCGCGAGCGGTCCCGTCCAGCGCTTGCGGCGCCCCCAGCCGAGGCCGATCCAGGCGAGCAGCGACAACTCAAGCGGCCCGAGCCGTGGCGTCTCCCCGGCGAGCGCCTGCAGCGCGGCATACACGACCGCCAGCCAGCCGCCTTCGGCCAGCAGCTGAGCGGCGGGAAGCAGGACCCTAGCCGGCCACGACGAGCGCATCGGCCTCCTCCCAGCCCGGGTCCAGGACGGCGCTCCGGGCGGTGAGTCCGCCCCGCCGAACGGCGGCCGCGTGCATTCGGGCGTCGGGTCCGAGCGCCACGTGCTCGACCTGGTACCCGCTGCGGGCCAGCCGCTGCATGGCGGGCAGGTACTCCACCGGATCGCGCCACGAGAGGGTCACGATCAGGCATCCCGGCGGCACGCGGCGGGTGAGCCATGTGAGCAGCCGTTCATACGGGGCGGAGCTGACCGGACCGATGCGGGCCAGCAGTTCGGCAGCGCGGCCCAACTGGCCGTGCGCGGCCTGCGGCGCCAGGAACGCGGTGCGCTGCAGCGTGCCCGTGAATCCGGCCGCCGCGATGCCGACCGATGCGCCGCCGGCGAGCAGTTGACGCGTGATCGAGATGGCGGCCACGCACAGCGACTCGAATGCCTCGTCGTCGTAGCTCATCTCCCAATGCGGGCCGGCAACGGTCTGGACGTCAAGCGCGATCACCACGGCCTGGCCGCGCGCGGGCTCGAAGCGGCGACTGAGCGGCGTGCCGGCCCGTGCGGTGGCTCGCCAGTGGATCTGCCGCGTCGAGTCGCCGGGCTGGAACGGTCGGACGCCGCCGAAGAGGGCCGGATCCGCGTACAGCGAGCGACGCGCCCGACGTTCGCCGATCGGCGCAGCGTCGCTGCCGACGAGCCGCACCGGGACGTTGCGTGGCCCGATGACGAGCCGATCCGTCCCGGCCGCGGTGCCGCCGCCGGCGTGACGGCCGAAGATGTCGCGCACCCAGAGCCGGGCCGGGCCGAATTCGAAGACGCCGCGCCGCCGCGCGGCAAGGTGAAAGTGGCGCACCACGCGCTCGTACCAGGCCAGCGACCAGGCGTTGTGCAGCACGCGCCGCCCGAGCTGTCCCTCGTCACGCTCGAGCGTCTCGCGCTCGACGAAGCCGATCCCGTCGGTGAGCGGGTCGTCCGCGGCGATCCATGGCAACGGCAGGCGCTTGCGATTCCAGATCGTGATGTCGAGCGGCACCGTGTCCCCGGCCACCGCCCGGTTGACCGCCAGGTCGCGCCGGTACTCGACGTGATCCACCCCGTATCGCGTCCAGAGCCGAGTGAGCGTTCCGTAGCCGGCGGTCATCGCCGCGACCAGGAAGAGCCCCGGCGCCCCGGCCGCCGCGCCGACGACGATCATCGCGGCGGCGAGCCCGAGCCAACCGTTCATTGCCCCGGTCCCGCCGCGACCGGCTAGGAGTCGTCGCCGGCGAGCGGCAGCGGGACGCTCGCCAGTGCGGCATCGACCACGCCCTGCACGGTGGCGCCGCGCAGCTCCCGGTCGATGTCGAGCAGCAGCCGGTGGTCGAGCACGGCGTGGGCCACCGCCTGGACGTCATCGGGAAGGATGAAATCGCGCCCGTCGAGCAGCGCCCAGGCCTGCGCGGCGCGGTAGAGGGCGACGCTGGCCCGCGGGGAAGCGCCCAGCCGCAGGTCCGGGTGATCCCGGGTGGCCCGCACCAGCGACACCAGGTAGGCCTCGACCTCGGGGCTCACCAGCACGGTGCGCGCCGCGTCGCGGAGCGCGCTCAGCGTCGTGCCGTCGGCCACGGTGTGCACGCCGTCGAGCGGCTCGGCGGATGCCTGGTAGCGCTGGGCGATGCGCCGCTCGGCCGCCTCGTCCGGGTAGCCGAGCGCAATCCGCAGCAGGAAGCGGTCAAGCTGCGCTTCGGGCAGCGCGAAGGTGCCCTCCAGCTCGATTGGATTCTGGGTCGCCAGCACCAGGAACGGGTCCGGCAGCGGTCGGGTGGCTCCCTCCGCCGATACCTGCCGCTCCTGCATCGCCTCCAGCAAGGCCGACTGGGTGCGCGGCGTCGCGCGGTTGATCTCGTCCACGAGGAGCACGTTGGTGAAGATCGGCCCCGGCACGAACCTGAACTCGGCGCCGTGCAGGATGCTGCTGCCGGTCACGTCGCTCGGCAGCAGGTCGGGGGTGCCCTGGACGCGCGAGAAGGTGAGAGAGAGGGCCCGGGCGAACGCCCGCGCCAGCAGCGTCTTGCCCACGCCGGGGACGTCTTCCAGCAGGGCGTGCCCTTCGGCCAGCACCGCGGCCGCCATCAGGCGCAGCGGGCGCTCGACCCCGACCACCGCCGCCGCGACCGAAGCTCCCAGCTCGGCGAGGAAACGTGCACCGCCCGCCGTGTCCGCGGTCGGGACCCGGTCTTCCGGCGGCGTCGCGCCGGTCACGCCCCGATCAGCAGGGTGCGAAGCTCAGCCTCATGCTCGGCCGAGGTCACCGCCAGCAGCTTGTCCCCTGCCCGCAGCACCAGGTCGGGTCGGATGGCAATGGCGCGCGAATCGCGCACGATGACCACGACCGTGCTGCCCTCGGGCAGCGCCAGGCTGCGCAGTTCCTGGCCGATCACCGGCGCATTGGCGTCGAGTTGGGCTTCAACGATCTGCACCTCCCCGCCCTCCAGGTCGGCCAGGTGGAGCAGTTTGTGGATCGGGATGTCGTGCTCGATGACGCCGAGAATCGACCGCGTAGGGCTCACCGTATCGTCGATGGCCAGTCGGCGGAAGAGTTCCTCGTTCGAGGGGTTGTTGACCCGGGCTATGGCGCGCGGCACATTGAAGCGCATCTTGGCCACCTGGCAGGCGACCAGGTTGTCCTCGTCGTCGCCGGTCACCGCGGCCACCACGTCGGCGCGCGCCATCCCGGCTTCGGCCTGGTAGCGGCCCTCGCATCCATCGTTGGGGACCACGATGCTGCCGAGCTCGTCCGCGATGACCCGTGCCCGCGACGGGTCCTTCTCGATCATGACCACCTCGTGCCCGGCGGCCAGCAGCTCCTTGGTCAGGTAGTAGCCGACGTTGCCGCCGCCGATCACAACGACGTACATGTCAGCCCTCGGCTTCGTTCATTGCACGCGCGGAAGCGGCAGCTGCGCGTGAGCCGGGCGGCGGCACCCCGCGCCGCGGTTCGGCGGTCGGCGGCTGCACGGCACCGTTGGTCGCATCGGCGCCGTCGGTCGCGGCCAGCACCAGCGCGTCGGCCAGGATCACGGTGCGGCACACCGTCTCGAGGCCGAGCGTGCGGTATGCGTCGGCGCGCACCGGGTCGTTGATCTTGGCGATCACGCGCGGGATGCCGAAGACGTGCTTCCCGAGTTGGGCGGCCATGGTGTTGCGGTTGTCCCCCTGGGTCAGCGCCATCAGGAGGTCCGCCAGGTCGGCCCCGGCTCCCCGCAGGATGTCCGCGTCGGTGCCGCTGCCGCGCACCGTCGCTCCCCCGAACGTGCTGGGCAGGCGGCTGAAGGCGCGCTGATCGGGGTCGACCACCGTGACGTGGTCGCCCCGCGCATCAAGAGCGGCGGCGGTCGTGGCGCCGACGCGGCCGCAGCCGACGATGATCACCCTCATGGCGTGTGGGCCAGCTCCTCTGTCTCGACTCGCAGGCACCAGACCGGTGCGCGCGAGTTGCGCATCACATACGGTACGGTGCGCCCGGCGTCCCATCCGCCGCCGAAGCGCTTCTTATAGCGTAGTCCGATCACGATCAGGTCCGCTCGCTGCGCGACGGCATCATCGACGATCGCGGCGCCGGCGGCGCGTGCCTGGCTGATGGCGGTGCGGGCAGCGACCCCGTGCTCGGTCAGGAATGCCTCGGCGCGGCCGAGCACCTCGTCGGCGAAGGCCACCGCCGCCGGGTCCTGCGCGTCCAGCTGCCGCTCGAAGGGGACCTCGATGACGTGGAGCAGCAGGGCGGTCCCCTCCGTGCCGCGCAGCAGCATCGCCGTCAGGCGCAGCGAGGCATCATCCGCCTCCGTCCCGGCCAGGGGCACCAGCACCCTCTCAAAGGTGAGCAGCGCGGGCCGTTTCTCTTTTCGGGCGAAGATCATGAGACAACTATCCTAGCCACCCGACAGGGCTTCATCGGCCCAGCTTCAGTCGCTCCACCAGCCAATGCGGCAGGCCCACCTCGCGCATCAGCCGTTGCGTCAGGTCGATGTCATAGCGCACGCGACGGAAGTCGGCGGTGCCGGCCTCATCGTCGAGCACGAGATACGACGCATCGGGGTTGCCGTCGCGCGGCTGTCCCACGCTGCCGGGATTGATGAGCGCGCGCCGCGCGTCCAGGCGCAGTGGCGAACCGACCGTGGCCGGCACCAGCTCGGCCCGGTCGCCGTTCGCACGGTAGATGACCGGCTGGTGGGTGTGGCCGAAGAGGCAGTGCCGGGTCTGGAACGCCCCGAGGTTGGCAGCGGCCACGCTCGTATCGGTGATGTACTCCCAGATCGGCTGGCGCGGCGACCCGTGCACCGCGGTGCGCTCGCCTTCGCGGCGGACCTCCGGCAGGGCTGCCAGGAAGGTCCGGGAATTGTCGTCGATGACGCTGGAGGTCCAGCGAATCGCGGCCGCCGCATCGGGATTGAACCAGCCGGCATCCACGACCCCGACCGCCGCGCCGTCATGGTTGCCCATCACCGCGCGGGCGTCCAGTTCCTGCAGTCGGGCGATCACCTCGTTCGGCTGCGGGCCGTAGCCGACGATGTCACCCAGGACCCAGATCTCATCGACCTTGGGCAGGTCATCGCGCACGGCGTCGAGCGCGGCGAGATTGGCATGGATGTCCGACAGGACGGCAAGGCGCATTGGGGTGCCGAGTATATCGACCCGGAGCCGAGAGCCGGTCACGCACCCGTCCCCGGCG
>Ga0315281_10014783_pt1 | contig 10500 bp, 9 predicted proteins | sample YL17G07_0_MG_FD_204540 | JGI IMG/M metagenome (GOLD analysis project Ga0315281, IMG submission 204540) | Sediment microbial communities from Yellowstone Lake, YNP, Wyoming, USA - YL17G07_0 | ecosystem: Environmental > Aquatic > Freshwater > Lake > Sediment | place: USA: Wyoming | collected...
GATCAACATTACATGAATCTCAGACATGAACTTGATAAAACCTTCGAAACCCTCGGCCTCGCCGCGTAAAATTGAGACTTCACAAGCGACAATTTGTTGTCGTTTGTTTTACCGTTAGAGGCTAAATCGGACGAGTTGGAACCAAATGTAGGTCGGGCTATGCCCGACATGGTGGGCATAGCCCACCCTACGGGTGCTGAAGTCATCAGTCTTCTACCTGGTTGCTGATGCGCATGATTTCCGCCACCGAGGTATGCCCTTGCTTCATCTGTTCCAACGCGTGGTCAAGCAGGGTTTTCCCGCGCATGCTTTCGCGTGAAGCCTGCATGAAGTGATTGGCATCGTGATGGGCGGCGGCCTCCACCAGGGGTTGGGTCATTTCCAGCATCTCGTACACGCCCAGGCGGCCACGGTAACCGGTGCCGTTGCAATGCGAGCAGCCGCGCCCGTGCAGCAAGGTGCCCCAATGGTCGCGTTGGATGCCCTCATGCTCCAGCCATTCGGTTTCCTGCGGGGTAGGAGTATGCGGTTCGCTGCAACTGTCACACACCCGGCGCAGCAGGCGTTGCGCCAGCACCACCTGCACCGAGGAAGCCACCATGTATTTCGGCGTCCCCATGTCCACCAGGCGGAACAGGGTGCTGGCGGCATCACGCGTATGCAGGGTGGAGAACACCAGGTGTCCGGTCATCGCCGCACGCAGGCCGATCTGCGCGGTTTCCGCATCGCGCATTTCGCCCACCAGGATGATGTCCGGATCCTGGCGCAAGGCTGAACGCAATATGCGCGAGAAAGTCAGGTCAATTTTCTCGTTCACCTGCACCTGGTTGATGCCCGGCAGGCGGTATTCCACCGGGTCTTCCACCGTGATGATTTTCTGGTCTATGGTGTTGATCTCCGCCAGTCCCGCATACAGCGTGGTGGTCTTGCCGCTGCCGGTCGGCCCGGTGACCAGCACCATGCCGCTGCTGCGCCGGATTATTTCGCGGAAGCGCTTGAGCATGTCCGGCGGCATGCCCAGCTTGTCCAGCGTAAGAAAACTGGCGCCCTGGTTAAGCAGGCGCATCACCACCGATTCGCCGTATTGCGTGGGCATGGTGGAAATACGCACGTCCACCGCCTGGCCGCGCACCACCACATTGAAGCGACCATCCTGCGGCAGGCGTTTTTCCGAGATGTCCAAGCCGGACATCAGCTTCAGCCGCAGCACCAGCGCAGGAGCGATTTTGTTGTCCGCCTCAGTCTGCAGGTGCAGCATGCCGTCGATGCGGAAGCGGATTTGCAAACGCGCTTCCTGCGGCTCTATGTGGACATCGGAGGCGCGAACCTGCGTGGCGTCATTGAATACGGTCTGCAACAGTTTGACCACCGGCGCCTCTTCGAGGCCCGCCGCCTCGCCCATCGCGCCGAAGTCAACATAAGTGTCGCCCAGGTCATCGGAAAGCTCGCGCGCCAAGCCGGATATCTCTTCGGTGCGGCGATAAACGCGGTCAATGGTTTCCAGCAACTGCCCTTCGGTGACCACCGCGAGGTCCATGTCGCGCTTCAGGGCGCGGCCAAGTTCGTCGAAGGCAAACAGGTCGGTAGGGTCGGCCATGCCGACCAGCAGCTTGCCGTTGCGCTCTTCCAGCACCAGCGTGCGGAAGCGGCGCGCCTGGCTCTCCGACAGGCGGCGGACAATTTCAAGGTTGACGTTATAAAACTTAAGGTTGATGTAGGGAATATTGAGTTGCCGGGCGAGCGCCTCGGAAATCTGGTCCTCGGTGACAAATTTACTGTCCACCAGCACCCGGCCCAGTTTGCGCCCGCTGCGCTTCTGCTCCTCGAGCGCCGACATGAGTTGCTCCTGCGAAAGGAGCTTTTGTTGCACCAGCAAATCGCCGAGGCGAAATTTTTCCGGACGCGCCATAATGTTTTCCCTAGTGTTGTTATACGGCCTGTTTTTCTGGATGCACACCTGATTACAGGCGGAAGTTAGCCTTTTTTTGTATTACTGACAAGACCCAATGTTCAATGTGATCCTTTATCAGCCGGAGATTCCACCCAACACCGGCAACATCATCCGCCTGTGCGCCAACACCGGGACAAAACTGCATTTGATCCGCCCGCTCGGTTTCAGGCTGGATGACAAACAGTTGCGCCGCGCCGGGCTGGATTATCACGAATACGCCAATGTGCGCGCGCATGATGACCTTGCTGCCTGCCTGCAAACGCTGCCCGGCGCGCGCCTGTTTGCCTTTACCACCAAGGGCGCACGGGCCTACCATGAGGTGCGCTATCAAGCCGGGGATGCTTTGCTGTTTGGTCCGGAAAGCCGCGGCCTGCCGGCGGACATACTGGAATCGTTAACGCCGGAGCAGCGCTTGCGCCTGCCCATGCTGCCGCATAACCGCAGTTTGAATTTATCTAATACGGTTGCGGTAGCGGTATTTGAGGCGTGGCGGCAGTGCGGGTTTGAGGGGGAGAAGGGGGAAGAGGGAAGGGAGAAGGGTGGGATACAGTGAACCGGTTTTACCCTTCTCCCTTCTCCCTTCCCCCTTCCCGTTTGTCTCTTCTCCCTTCCCCATCAAACTCTGCACTCGGTGCGCGGTTAAGCAATGCCTCCACCGCGCTCGCCGCCGGAACCTGCTCGTACAGCACGCGATAAACCGCCTCACAAATCGGCATATCCACGCCTAACCGTTGCGCCAGTTGATGCACTTCGCGCACGGTGTACACGCCTTCCGCCACATGGCCCAGTTGCTGCAGGATATCTGACAGGGTTTGTTGTTGCGCCAACAGCATGCCGACCTTGCGGTTGCGCGACAGATCGCCGGTGCAGGTCAGGATCAAATCTCCTGCGCCGGATAGCCCGCCCAGCGTTTCCGCACGGCCACCCAATTTCAATCCCATGCGTGTCATCTCGGCCAGCCCGCGCGTGATCAGCGCCGCGCGCGCATTGTGCCCGAAGCCCAAGCCATCGGAGATGCCGGCGGCGATGGCCAATACGTTCTTGACCGCACCGCCCACTTCGACTCCGGCCACATCGGTGCTGGAATAAATACGCAAGCGTGCATGATGCAGCGCCTGCGCAGCTTGCCTGGCAAATCCACCATCGCTTGAAGCCAGGGTGAGCGCGGTTGGCAAGCCACGCGCCACTTCCAGCGCAAAGCTCGGGCCGGACAACACGCCGCGAGGAAAAGTTTGTGGCAGGGTTTCTTCAGCCACCTGGTGCGGCAATTGCGCGGTATCCGCCTCGAAGCCCTTGCACGCCCAGATCACCGGTACCGGCGCAGGCCGTTGTGCGACCAGGCTCAAGACGGTGCGCAATGCGGAAGTGGGTACGGCAACCAGCACCAATTCGGCGCCGGCCAGCGCGGCATCCAGGTCGGCGGAAAGTTGCAGTTCTTGCGGCAGCGCCGCCTCCGGCAGGAAGCGCTGGTTGCTGCGGCTGGCGGACATTGCCTCGGCTTGTGCCGCTTCGTTCGTCCACAGGGTGGCGCGATGGCGCGCCGACAGGCTGATGGCAAGCGCGGTTCCCCATGCACCCGCACCGAGTATGGCGACATTCATGTTGTCAGCGATACCGGAAGATCAGCCGCCCCACACATCGGCAGTACTGACATAGCCTGTCACACCGTCCAGATGGCGTACCTTGACCCAGCCTGTACCCGTGCTTTCCAGCCATTCCAGCGCCACCTGTTGGCGCGCCTGGAAAATTACTGCAGCGCCTGTTTCGGGTGCCTGGCGTACGGCAGCAAAAACTGCCGTCACCACCACGAAGCGCTTGCTGCTCAGGGCGCGCTTTTCTATCCAGAAAAGGCTACCCGAACTGTCGCGCGCCTTGACCCAGTTATCCAGGATGACCACCTGCTCCAACGGCATGTAGCGGCTGATGACAAATACTTTTTTCGCCTTGAGCGAAGGGGCATCGTAGAGGATGGCGGTGCTGTCCGCGACCGATACATAATCCATCGCGTGGGCGGAGCCTGCCGTTGCCAGCAGCGCAATGAAAAAAATGAAAGCGGTGCGGATACCCATATTTAATGTGTGGTAGCGGGGACGGCCTCTACCTGTTTTTGTTTCTGCTGCTGGTACAGCATGTCAAAATTGATCGGGTTGAGCAGCACTGGCGCAAACCCGGCGCGCACCGACATATCCGACACCACCTCCCTGAGATAAGGGTAAAGAATGTTGGGGCAGAGAACCCCCAACACCGGATCCAGTTCTTCCGGCGGCATGTTTTGTATCCGGAAAATACCCGCCTGCTTGGCCTCGATCAGGAACATTACCTTGTCCTTTTCCGCAAACTTGGCGGTAACCGTAACGGTGATAATCACTTCAAACACCCCTTCTTCGATGGTGCTGGACTGGCTGTGCAACTGCAAGTCGACCTGCGGATTCTCGCGTTCCAGAAAAATGGCCGGTGCATGAGGAACTTCCAGCGACAGGTCTTTCACATATAACTTTTCAATGTTGAACACGGGTTGTTGGGGTGCCGCTGTTTCGCTCATTATTTTGTCCTCAAGTTTATAAAATTATTCGTTCACTAACAACATTGCCAATTCGCCGCCATGCTCCAGCGACACCAGATCGTCATAGCCGCCGACATGGTGCGCGCCGATGTAGATTTGCGGCACGGTGCGCTGCCCGGTCTTTTCCATCATCGCCATGCGCAGTTCCGGTTGCAAGTCGACGCGGATTTTCTCGATTTCCACCACGCCCTTGGCGCGCAGCAGGCGTTCAGCCCGCACGCAATAGGGACATACCTCGGTGCAGTACATCAGTACCTTTCCCATCACTTTTCCAGCGGGAGGTTAGCTTTCTGCCAGGCCAGTATGCCCCCCGCCAGATTATACACTTGGCTGAAACCCTGCTTGCCCAGCAGCACGCACGCTGCCGTCGTGCGCTGCCCGCTACGGCAGACAACCACGATAGGTTGCTCGCGATAGCGCTCCAGTTCGCCGATGCGTTCCCCGAGCTTGCCGAGCGGAATCTGCCTGGAATTCAGGATATGCCCCGTATTGAATTCGCTTTCTTCGCGCACATCCAGGACGAACGCATTCTTGTGGTTGATCAGTTGCAACGCCCCGGCGCTGCCCACTTCTTTCACCCCGCGCAGGCGGTTGCCAAATAGCGGCCACAGCAGCATCACGCCGCTTAAACAAGCTACCAGAATCAGCCCGATGTTATCCCGCATGAACTGCATGCTGCCGCTCCTCGTATTTTTGGAGCGCGAATTCTAACAGAGTGGCAAAGTGCGCGGGGTCTTCTTGCGCCAAGGTGCGCAACTCATCATTTGCCTGAGGAAAATTGCCGGGGTAGGACCAGATGGCACGTTCTATCTGCGACTGCGCCGCAATCTCCTCACCGGACAGCGCCAGCAGCAGCGCCTCGCGATATACCACCGTACCGATCGGTATGAAGTGCATCGCGCGAGTATTCAACGCTCTCTTGTCGGCAAGATAATCGGCTCCCACTGTCAGAGTCGAGCTCATAAATAATTCAGCATAAGGTTGCAGCAACGGTTGCCCGTATAGCGCCAACAGGCCTTCTCGCGCACGCTTGGAATACCCGCTGTCCGAGGCGGATGTGGGTCTCTCGGCCAGCGCCCTTTCCAGATTATGGTAGCCCTGCCACAGCTGCAACATGGACAACGCCCCAAGCAGCAATATGGCCGTCACCGACAAACGCCCCACGCCGCGCAGTTCCAGGCGATAGGTGGTATTGTCCAGCATGCCCAGTGTGATGGCTGCCACACCAAGAAAATAGGCATACCACAGCGGGTATTCCAGCAGGCTGTGTATCGCCAGCACGGCAAGCAGGCAGTACCCCCACCAATGGTAAACCGTGCGCTGCGCGTTGCGCGCTTGCCAAAACCACAGTGCCAGTGCACCAAGCAATATGAGCAGACCAGACAGGCCCATTTCCGCTGCAATCTGCATCACCAGGTTATGCGCGTTGTTATACAGGCCGGTGATGCCAGTGTTGCGAAGCTCCGGCCCCAACTGAAAATGCTGCCAGGCAAACTGGCCGAAACCTGCCCCCAGCAAAGGGAATTGCGTGAAAATCAGCCATGCCTCGCGCCACAGATACAGCCTGATACTATTTCCCGTCCCCCCTTCAAGCAATCGCTGTGCGGCGCTTGTGCCGGCAGAAAACCAGGGTAATTGCACCACACCATTCATCAACGCAAATCCAAACACCAGCAACAGGCAGTAATACAGCAGCGGCAGACAGGATTTGTCGCGCCGTTGCCACAGGAAGGCCAAGCCGGCCATAAACAACAGGTAAAGCCAGGAACTGCGCGAACCGCTCAATGCCAGAACAAACAGCAGCGGCACTGCCAGCAGCGCCACCAGCCATGCATGCATCTGCCAGCGCATGCGCAGCAGGCCCAGCGAGATCAGCCCCAATGCAATGTAATCGGCAAAGTGGTTGGGTTGTGCCAAGTTGCCAAACACGGCGGAACCCGTTTTAACCACCACCACGGTATCAAGGAAAGTGTGCCAGCGATAATGCTGCAGCACGCCAATCAGGGCGTTCAGTTCCGCCCCCAGCAGCAGGAATGCGGCCAGCGCCGTGGTCAGCACAGGCAGCCCAAGTTGCTCGCGCAGGCGCTGGCCAAGCATGATCAGAAGCGCCACCCACAGCAGATACAGGGTAATCAGCAGTGCCTGGCCAAAATACGCAACCTTGCCCAACGCCAATTGCACCAGAACAAGCAGCATTAACCCAATGGGCAACAGGACGATGCGCGGAATTTCCGGCTGCTGCCAATAGCGTTGAGTCACCAGCAGGAACATGGCGCACAAGCCGAGAGCGACCGCGCCCCATTCCTGATAGAACGTGGTCATTGGATAGGCGTGGACGTAATTCAGAAAGGGCAAAACCCACATCAACCCGACGAATATCAAGCTGATGCGCGCCAACCCAATCCTGGAAAAATGCTGCCGTAGTGTTGCGGGGGACACGCTCATTGGCAAGCGTCCCCCTTGATGCCAGGCTTTGCCAAGATGTTATTGCGCATATACAAGTCCATCTGCGTTCATGGCGAAGCTCATAAAATTAAGTGCGGCGGATTTTACTGGAATTTTTTGTACAGGGTAGCGTAATACAACACCGGAATTACGACTAACGTCAGCAAGGTGGAGACCAGGATGCCGAAAATCAGCGCTATCGCCAGCCCGTTAAAAATCGGGTCATCCAGGATGAACAGCGCGCCCAGCATAGCCGCCAGCCCGGTCAGGATGATGGGTTTCGCGCGCGCGCTGGCTGCCGCAATCACCGCCTGCTGTAACGCCACTCCATCGCTCAATTGCAGGTTGATGAAGTCCACCAGCAGGATGGAATTGCGCACGATGATCCCGGCCAGCGCGATCATGCCGATCATTGAAGTAGCGGTGAATTGGCTGCCCAGCAGCGCATGCCCCGGCATCACGCCGATGACGGTAAGCGGGATCGGCGCCATGATGATCAGCGGCACCAGATAACTCTTGAACTGCGCCACCACCAGCAGGTAAATCAACACCAACCCCACGGCATAGGCGATGCCCATGTCGCGGAAGGTCTCGAAGGTCACCTGCCATTCGCCGTCCCATTTCAGCGCATAGCCCGCGTAGGGGTTGGATGGTTGCTTGAAGAAATACGGTTCCAGCGTTCCGCCCTGTTCAAGCTGCGCGCCCGCAGCCTTGGCGTTGATGCCGAACATGCCATACAGCGGGCTGTCCAGCTTGCCCGCCATGTCGCCCGTCACGTACACCACCGGCAGCAGATCCTTGTGGTAGATCGGGTAATCGCGCTGCACCTGCATCACCTGCACCATCTCGGACAGCGACACCAGCACGCCGTCGCGGGCGCGCACCTTGAGCTTGAGCACATCGTCCATGCGGCTGCGCTTCTCTGCGGGCAGGCCAAGGCGCAGCGGCGGCGCGTATTTTGCCGTGGCATCGTGCAGCGAAGTCACATCCTGCCCTGCCAAGGCGACATGGACCGCATCCACGATGTCGCTGGGAGCGACGCCGAGCAGCGCCGCCTTGCTTTGCAGCACATGCAGCACCAGTTTGGGCGCAGCCTCGGTCACGCTGTCGTCTATGCCGACAATGTCTGCGGTCTGCGCGAACTGCTCATGCACCTTGCCAGCTACCTTGCGCGCGCCGTCGTAGTCCGGCCCGTAAATTTCCGCCACGATGGGCGACATCACCGGCGGGCCGGGCGGCACTTCCACGATCTTCACTTTTGCGCCCCATTTTTTTGCAATCGCCTCTATCGGCTCGCGCACGCTGCCGGTGATCTCATGGCTGCTGCGGCTGCGGTGGTGCTTGTCCTTCAGGTTGACCTGGATGTCGCCCTGCTCCGCCGCGCTACGCAAATAATACTGGCGCACCAGGCCGTTGAAGTTGATCGGCGATGCAGCCCCGGCATAAGCCTCATAGTCCGTCACCTCCGGCACCGTGGCGAGGTATGCGCCGATCTCGTGCATCACCGCGCCGGTCTGCTCCAGCGCAGTGCCGCTGGGCATATCCACCACCACCTGGAATTCTGACTTGTTGTCGAACGGCAGCATCTTCAGCACCACCAGCTTGACCACGCCCAGCGAGACGGCCAGCAACAGGCCCGCAAGTATGCCCATCCATAATTTGCGCCGCGCGGGCTTGCCGTGTTCGCCGTTCAGGAACGGCGTGAGCCGCGCGCGGAAAAACTTTGCCAATTTTGTATCGCGCTCATCGTCAACATGAGATTCGCGTAGCGACTCGTTCGCCCCCTCGCCCGCTTGCGGGAGAGGAGTGGGGAGAGGGAAACGGGCTTGCCCGTTCACCGCCGCGTGATGCGCTCCGGCGAAACGCAACACCAGCCACGGCGTGATGACAAATGCCACTGCCAGCGAGATCAACATACCCATGCTGGCATTGATCGGGATCGGGCTCATATACGGCCCCATCAGGCCGCTGACGAAAGCCATCGGCAACAATGCGGCAATTACCGTGAAAGTCGCCAGAATGGTCGGGCTGCCGACTTCGTCTACCGCTTCGGGAATAATTTCGGACAGTGGTTGCTGCGGCGCCAGCTCACGCCGCCTGTGTATGTTTTCGACAACGACTATCGCATCATCCACCAATATGCCGATGGAAAAAATCAATGCGAACAGCGACACGCGGTTCAGCGTAAAACCCCACGCCCACGAAGCAAACAAGGTTGCCGCCAGCGTCAATAACACAGCGATGCCGACTACCAATGCCTCGCGCCGTCCCATGGCGAGCCACACCAGCGCGACCACAGCGGCGGTGGCGAACAGCAATTTCTGAATCAGCTTCATCGCTTTGTCATTGGCGGTTTCGCCGTAGTTGCGTGTGGTGCTGACCTGCACATCGGAGGGAATCACACTGCCCTTGAGTTCATCCATACGCGCCAGCAATTTGTCGGCAATTTCCACCGCATTCGCACCGGGTTTCTTGGTGACCGCCACCGTCACGGCAGTGAATTCGCCCTTGGCCTTGATTTGCTTGTCTGCGGCGGCAGGCCCCGCTCCCAGCCACACATAGCTGCCCGGCTGATCCGCACCATCCTGGATGTCGGCAATGTCGCGCAGAAAAACCGGCTTGCCGTCAGACACACCGACCACCAACTGTTTCACTTCATTGGCATCGTTCAAAAAACTGCCGGTTTGCACCAGCACTTCGCGGTTGCCTTGCACCAGATTGCCGGCATTTTGCGACACATTGGCGGATTGCAATGCCGCGCGCACGTCCTGAACGGAAAGCTGGTAGGCATTCAGGCTTTCCGGATCGAGCAGCACCCGCACCATGCGTTGTGTGGCTCCCAGCGTGGCGACTTCGCGTGTGCCGCTGACGCGTTTCAACTCGGACTCAATGGCATGCGCCACCTGGGTCAGCGCCAGGCCGCCGCCGCCCGCGTTCTCACGCCACAGCGTGAACGCCACTATCGGCACATCGTCTATGCCCTTGGCCTTGATGATAGGCTGCGCCACCCCCAGTGTCGGCGGCAACCAGTCGGCATGCGAATTGATGACGTCATAAAGCTTGACCAGCGAGGGGATGTGCTGCTCGCCCACCTTGAACTGCACGGTGAGCACCGCCATGCCGGGCTGCGACACGGAATACACATGATCCACCCCGGCGATCTGCGACAGCACCTGCTCGGCCGGGGTAGCCACGGTATTCGCCACATCCTGAGCGGACGCGCCGGGATAGGCGATCAGCACGTTCGCCATGGTGACGTTGATCTGCGGCTCTTCCTCGCGCGGCGTCACCATCACCGCGAACAGGCCCAGCAGCACCGCCACCAGCGCCAGCAACGGCGTCATCTGCGAATGCAGGAAGAATTTGGCGATGCGCCCGGAGATGCCCACTAGGAAATCTCTACAAATTCAGAAGTCGATAGGGGTAGAGAAAGGCTCACGCCCTCCCCTCCCTCCGAACCGTGCGTGCGGTTCTCCCGCACACGGCTCTCCAGTTAGTGGTTCCCACATCGGGGTTGGCTCGCCAGTAGTCGGAGTTTGTT
>Ga0315281_10014784_pt1 | contig 10500 bp, 10 predicted proteins | sample YL17G07_0_MG_FD_204540 | JGI IMG/M metagenome (GOLD analysis project Ga0315281, IMG submission 204540) | Sediment microbial communities from Yellowstone Lake, YNP, Wyoming, USA - YL17G07_0 | ecosystem: Environmental > Aquatic > Freshwater > Lake > Sediment | place: USA: Wyoming | collected...
GATTAAGGGGAACCGACATGACTGAATCGACCGGCGGTATTGATATGGACGAGGAGACGAGCGGCGTCGTCAAGAAATTCCTGTACGTGAACCGCAAGGCACCGTATGGAACGATCTACGCGCTCGAATCTCTCGAAGTGGTTCTGATTGCGGCGGCGTTCGACCAGGACGTGAGTCTCGCGTTCATCGACGACGGCGTGTACCAGATCGTCAAGGGCCAGGCCACCAAGGGCATCGACGTGAAGAATTTCTCACCCACCTATCGGGCACTCGAAGGCTATGACATCGAGAAGCTGTACGTGGAGAAAGAGTCGATGGAAGCCCGTGGACTGACACAGGCCGATCTGCTGGTGGACGTGAAAGTCATTTCCGCCGCCGAGATGTCTGATCTCATGGAAAGCCAAGACGTAGTGATGAGCTTCTAAAATGGCTATTTTTGTGCAGGCGTGCCTTCATTAAAATGGATATTTTTGTGCAGGCGTGCCTTCATTAATCAAGGGGAACAAGCATGCTCCATACCGTGAACAAATCGCCCTTCGAGCGCAATACCTTCGACACCTGTCTGGCGCACGTCAAGAAAGGCAGCGCCATTCTCCTGATCGAGGACGGCGTGTACGCTGCCATGAAGGGCACGGCTCCGGCGAAGAAGCTTGAGCAGTTGATGAAAACCATTCCGGTCTATGTTCTGCAACCGGATGTCGAGGCGCGCGGCATGCAGTCGCGTGTGCTCGACGGCGTCAAGATGGTGGACTACGGCGGGTTCGTGGACCTCACAGCCGAGTATCCGACCGTCCAATCCTGGCTGTAACGCTGCAGATCCACGTATAACTTAACAGGAGATAGCACATGAGCACGATTACCGTATCGGGCAAGACCGTGGAAGTCGACGAGGAAGGCTATCTCGTCAACCGTACCGACTGGAACGAAGAGATTGGCGCGGAAATGGCCAAGATCGACAACTGCGAACTGACCCCGAGCCACTGGGAAGTGATCAACTTCCTGCGTGAATATTACGAGGAGTACCAGATCGCTCCGGCCGTGCGCGTGCTGACCAAGGCAATCGGCAAGAAGCTCGGCGCCGACAAGGGCAACAGCAAGTACCTGTACGAACTGTTCCCGTACGGCCCGGCCAAGCAGGCATGCAAATACGCCGGTCTGCCGAAGCCGACTGGCTGCGTCTGAAGTAATTTCTGTCGCAACACGCGGGGCAGATATGCCCCGCGTACCTGCGTAACACCGTTCACACTCGGGGATCGCGATGTCGGCCGTGACTGTTATTTACGCGCTGTTGTTCTACGCCGCGACGGCGATTCTCGTCATTGGCGTGACACGTAAGATTGTCATCTATGCGCGCACACCGCAGCCGCTGAAGATACCGACCACCCCTGCCCCCACGACTCGCCTGGGCGTGGTGATGCGCATGACACGTGAAGTCACCGTGTTCGAAAGTCTGTTCAAGTCCAACAAGTGGACCTGGATGTTCGGCTGGGTGTTTCACGCCTGCCTGCTGGTTGAGCTGCTCTGGCACCTGCGTTATTTTACGGAACCCGTCTGGTTCTTCGTCCCGCTGCTGCACTGGTTCACCACCTTCACCGGTTTCGGCATGGTCGCCGGCCTGCTGGGCCTGTGGTCGCGTCGCATCCTCGTAGATCGTGTGCGCTACATCAGCGGCCCGTCGGATCACCTGATGCTCGCACTGATTGTCGCCATTGGCAGCAGTGGTCTCGCCATGCGCTATCTGGCCCACACCGACATTGTTGGCCTGAAGGCATTCTTCCTTGGCCTGATCCGCTTCAGCTGGCAGCCGTTGCCGAGTGATCCGGTACTGCTCGCGCATCTTGCGCTGGTCGCCACACTCATGATTATTTTTCCGGTGTCGAAACTGCTGCACGCGCCCGGCGTGTTCTTCAGCCCGACCCGCAACCAGGTGGACAACCCGCGCGAAAAGCGCCACGTTGCCGGCTGGTCCGCGCAAATCGACAACAGCAAGTCAGACGCATAAGTCATGGCCACTTTCGAAACCCCCGCGTTGCGCGAGTACCCGATTATCCCGTTGTTGCGCGCCGACAGCATGGCGCACAGCAAGACGTACCTCGCCAAACCCGAGTATCAAACGCCGCTTGGCTTTCCGGGCGAACTGGTGGAGAACTGGGAGCAGAAGGCGGTCACCAAACTTGGCGATCTGGTTTCCAAGTCTCGTGCCCTGCAGGTGTTCCTCGACTCCTGCGTGAAGTGCGGCGCCTGCACCGACAAGTGCCATTACTACCTCGGCACGGATGATCCGAAAAACATGCCGGTCGCGCGTCAGGATTTGCTGCGCTCGGTCTATCGCCGTTACTACACCTTCGCCGGCAAGTATTTCCCCAAGCTGGTCGGCGCGCGCGACATGACCAAGGACGTGCTCGACGAGTGGTACACCTATTTCCACCAGTGCTCGCAGTGCCGGCGCTGCTCGGTGTTCTGCCCCTACGGCATCGACACCGCCGAAATCTCCATGGCCGCACGCGAGATCATGGACTCGGTTGGCGTCGGCCAGCGCTACTCGAACGAAATCATCGGCAAGCTGCAGAAAATCGGCAACAACCTCGGCCTGCCGGAGCCAGCCCTGCGCAACACGCTCGAAGGCCTGGAAGAAGACGTTAAAGATGAAACCGGCGTGGACGTGAAGTTCCCGCTCGACGTGAAAGGCGCCGACATTCTTTTGATTACCCCGTCGGCCGACTTCTTTGCCGAACCGCATATCGACGGCCTGATCGGCTACGCCAAGGTGTTCCATGCCGCCGGCGTGAGCTGGACGATTTCGTCCTACGCCTCGGAAGCCGCCAACTTCTCAATGTTCATCGGTTCACACGACAACCTGCACAAGGTGGCCATGCGTATCCGCAAGGCCGCCAAGGATCTCGGCGTGAAACGTATTATTGTCGGCGAGTGCGGTCATGCCTGGCGCGTGGCTTACAGCTTCTGGAACACGCTGATAGGTCCGTTCGATTTCCTCGATCCGCGCTATCCGATTCCGCAGCACATCTGCGAGTTTACCTACGACCTGATTCAGAAAGGCGCGCTCACGTTCGACAAGTCCGCCAACGACGACAAGGTGGTGACGTTCCACGACTCGTGCAACGTCGCACGCGCTTCGCGCATGGGCGACATGCCGGGCGGCCAGTTCGTCATACCGCGCGAAGTCATCAAGGCCGTGTGCAACAACTTCGTGGACATGTCGCCTGAAACCACACTGGAAGCCACCTTCTGCTGCGGTGGCGGTGGCGGCCTGCTCACCGATGACCTCATGGAGCTGCGCGTCAAGGGCGCGATGCCGCGCATGCAGGCACTGAAAGAAGTTGTCGAAGAAAAAGGCGTAACGCACATGGCGGCGATCTGCGCCATCTGCAAAGCGCAGTTCACCAAGGTCCTGCCCTATTACAAATTCCAGATGGACATGATTCAGAGTGTCCATGGTCTCGTCAGCAAGGCGATACGACTCACGCCGCCTGCCGACAAATAACGAATTCCCTAATTCAATTACCGCTAAACGCGAATACTCAGGAGATCCGACGATGGCAACTCCCGCTGACAAGACCAAGCCCGCAACCCAGGGCCAGACCTGGCGCCGCTATAAAGACGGCGACCACACCTGGCGCCGCATGAATGACGTCATCTTCAAGGCTGACGCCACCGACAAGTGCCCGACCTACGTGCACAAGACACCGCCGTGTCAGGCGAGCTGCCCATCCGGCGAAGACATCCGTGGCTGGCTGAACATCGTGCGCGGCATCGAGAAGGCACCCAAGGGCGTAGCCTGGCAGGAATATGCGTTCCGCCGCTCCACCGATGCCAACCCGTTCCCGTCAATGATGGGCCGTGTGTGCCCGGCGCCGTGCCAGACCGGCTGCAATCGCAACTCGGTCGAAGACTATGTAGGCATCAACGCCGTGGAACAGTTCATCGGCGACTACGCGCTCGCGAACAAACTCACCTTCACGTCCGGTCCGGATACCGGCAAGAAAGTCGCCATCATCGGTGGCGGCCCGGCCGGTCTCGCTGCGGCTTATCAGCTGCGTCGCAAGGGTCATGCCGTCACTGTGTTCGATGATCATGACGAGCTCGGTGGCATGGCCAAGTACGGCGTGCCGGGTTATCGCCTGCCGCGTGAATCGCTGAACGGCGAGATGGACCGCATCGTTGCCATGGGCGTCGAGGTCAAGCTCAAGACACGCGTCGGAAAAGACGTGGCGCTGAAAGACATTGAAGCCAAATACGACGCCGTGCTGCTTGCCATTGGTTGCAAGGCCGGTCGCATGCTGCCGATCGATGGCGGCAACGCCTCCAACTGCATCAGCGGCGTGGCCTTCCTCGAGGCCTTCAACCAGGGCCGCCTCAAAGCCGTGTCCGGCCGCGTGGTGGTGATCGGTGGTGGTGACACCTCGATCGACGTCGCGTCGGTTGCGCGTCGCCTCGGCTACATCAAGGGCATGAAGGAATCGGAGCGTCCCGAGTACATCGTGCTCGGCCAGACCGCGCACGACGTGGCCGTGACTGCCAAGAAAGAAGGCGCCGAGGTCATGCTGATCTCGCGTCAGCCGGTGGACAAGATGAGCGCTGCCAAGCACGAAATCGACGACGCCCAGCGCGAAGGTATCACCATTCAAGGCGCACTCTCGCCGGTCAAAGTCATTCTCGACGATAAGGGTCGCGCCAAGGCACTGCGCGTGGCAAAGCTCGACTACTCGAGCGGCAAGCCAGTCGAAATGCCGGGCACCGAGTTTGATCTGGAGGCTGACTTGATTGTTTCCGCCATCGGCCAGGCCGGCAACTTCGAAGGCCTCGATGGCTTCGACAACGGCAAGGGTCTGATCAACGCCGACAAGTTCTACCAGGTGCCGGGCAAGCAGGGCTTCTTCGTGTGCGGTGACATCATCCGCCCGCACCTGCTCACCACCGTCATCGGTCAGGGTTCGATCGCCGCGGACAGCATCGATCACTACCTCAAGAAGCAGGACATGGGCAAGCGTCCGAAGGTGGACGTGCATCACTTCAACCTGCTCGCCAAACTGCAGGAAACCGGCCTGTCGCCCAAGGAATTCAAGCCTTCCGAAGCCGAAGGTCCGCGTCCGATCGATCAGGGTCTGCGTGGTACCTCCGAGCAGGGTAAGGCGGTTGGCGGGTTTGCCGTGCACAATTACGAAGACCGTGCCGAGGCTGAGGTGTGCCAGTCAGATGAGCTGTTCCTCGCGCACTTCCCGTTTGTCGAGCGCATCAAGCGCACTGAAAAAGTGCCCAGCGCTACCGAAGTGCTGGGTCATTTCGAGGAACGTATGCAGGGCCTGGACGAAAAGCAGACCGTGACCGAAGCCAAGCGCTGCATGAGCTGCGGCATGTGCTTTGAATGCGACAACTGCGTGATCTACTGTCCGCAGTTAGCGGTCAAGCGCACACCGAAGGCCGAGTCCACCATGGGCCGCTACGTGTATACCGATTACAACCTGTGCATCGGTTGCCACATCTGCGCAGACGTCTGCCCGACTGGCTACATCAAGATGGGCATGGGCGACCATTGATCTGCGAGGCTATACCAACGTCATGCGCACCCTGAACCTGCAACGCATCCTGGCCAGCCTCGTGCTGGCCACCGGCCTGGCCATGGCCTCCTCCGCGTCCCTGGCGCACGAGAAGGAAGGGATCGAGTCGGGGCTGTCCGGGCGCGTGCCCATGCCGGTGCATAACGCCAATACCGACAAGGGTGACGAGTGTGTGCAGCCGGAAGAAGTCATGCGCCGAGATCACATGAAGTTCATTCTGCATCAGCGCGACAAAACGATGCACGAGGGAATCCGCACCACACAGTACAGCCTCAAGAACTGTGTCGACTGCCACGCGGATGCCAAGACCGGAAGCGTACTGGGCAAGGAAGGCTTCTGCGAAAGCTGCCATGCGTACGCGGCCATCAAGCTGGATTGTTTCGAGTGTCATTCCGCTGTGCGTGAAGCCGCAGCGGTGACGCCGCCCTCCGCGGCGCGTAACCTCGTCAGCCCGCAGAAAATGGCCGGCGTACCGGTCAAAGGCAAGAAACATGAACATTAATCGCCGCCAGTTTCTGGGCATGGGTGGTGCGGCCGTTGCCGCCGTCACGCTCGCGCCAGGCTTCAAGCTTATCGAGCTTGCGCAGGCACGTTCACCGGAAGAAGCCACCAGTTCTCTGCACCGCTGGGGCCTGCTCATCGATTCCAGCAAATGCGCGGACGGCTGCACGTCCTGCGTCAGCGCCTGCGCTGACGAGAACGGCATCCAGAGTCACAACCGGCCGGCGACCGATGCACAGTGGATACGCAAGGTCACACTCAAGGACAAACAGACCGGTCACGTCCAGACCTTGCCGCTCATGTGCCAGCACTGCGAGGAACCGCCGTGCGTGGACGTCTGCCCGACCGGTGCCTCGTTCAAACGCGCTGATGGCATTGTGCTGGTGGACAAACATATTTGCATCGGTTGCCGTTACTGCATGATGGCCTGCCCGTACAAGGCGCGCTCGTTTATTCACGAAGTCACTACCGGCCAGAAGTCGCATGCACCGCGCGGCAAGGGTACCGTCGAATCCTGCACGCTGTGCGTGCACAAAGTCGATCGCGGTGACGGCAGCACGGCCTGCGCCGATGCCTGCAAAAAGGAAGGCCATGAGGCGATCCTGTTCGGCGACCTGAAGGACCCGAGCAGCGAGATCAGCAAACGTCTTGCCAGCCAACCGTCCACGCAACTGCGTGCCGATCTCAAACTCAACACCGGCGTCCGTTACCAGGGCATCTGAGAGCACTGAACCGATATGGCACATGTTCACTACCTGAAGATTGAAGGTCGCAGTATTGGCTTCCTGGCCCTGCTCGCCCTGCTGGGCGTACTGATTGCCATCGGCGTCGGCGCTGCCTTGTACATGGAGCACAACGGCCACTGGGTCACGGGCATGAGCAACCAGGTGATCTGGGGTACGCCGCATGTGTTCGCGGTGTTCCTGATTGTTGCCGCCTCGGGCGCGCTCAATGTCGCCTCGATTGCCTCGGTGTTCGGTCGTCAGCTGTACAAGCCGCTTGCGCGCTTGTCCGGCCTGCTCGCCATTGCCCTGCTGGCCGGCGGTCTCGCCGTGCTGGTGCTCGATCTTGGTCGCCCAGAGCGGCTGATCGTGGCCATGACCTACTACAACTTCAAGTCGATTTTTGCCTGGAACATCATTCTCTATATAGGCTTCATGGGTATCGTCGCCGTCTACCTGTGGATGATGTTCGAGCGCCGCTTCAATGATTACACCAAGACCGCTGGCATGGCCGCGTTCCTGTGGCGCCTGACCCTAACCACCGGTACCGGCTCGATTTTCGGTTTCCTGGTGTCGCGCGAAGCCTACAGCAGCGCCCTGCTCGCACCCATGTTCATCATCCTGTCGTTCGCCTACGGCCTGGCAATTTTCCTGCTTGTGCTGTTTGCCGCAACACGCTGGACCGGACGGCCACTCGGCGATGTGATGGTCACGCGTCTCAAGAATCTGCTTGGCGTGTTCGTGGCCAGCGCGCTGTATTTTGTCGTGGCCTATCACCTCACCAACCTGTACATGACCGGCAAGCACGACCTGGAACGCTTCATCCTGCTCGATGGCGGCGTCTACACGCGTCTGTTCTGGATCGGGCAAATTCTGGTTGGCGGCGTGCTGCCGCTGGTACTGCTGTACTCGAAGCTCGGCCGCTCGCGTTACATGAACGCGCTCGCCGCGGTTCTGGTCATCGTCGGCGGACTGGCGCAGATGTATGTCACCATCATCGGCGGACAGGCCTTCCCCATGCCGTTGTTCCCGGGCAAGGAAGCCAGCAGCAGCTTCTTTGACGGTGTGGTGGCGTCGTATACACCAAGCCTGCCGGAAATTCTTCTCGGTATCGGCGGCATCGGCATCGCGCTTGGCCTGACCGTGTTCGCCATCAAGATCCTGCCGTTCCTGCCGCAAAGCCTGGCAGACGCCGACGTCGACCCGCATTACAAGGCTACCTAAACAGTCGTCGGTCAACTGTCGTCGGTCTTCGGTCGGGGGCACCTCGCAGGATGTGTTCTGACTGACGACTGAAGACCTGCGACTGACGACTGTCTAATGAACCGCCTGCTCATCTCCGCTGCCCACAAGTCCTCCGGCAAGACCACGCTGTCCATCGGGCTGTGCGCCGCACTGACGCAACGCGAAACGAATGTGCAGCCCTTTAAGAAAGGCCCGGACTACATCGATCCGATGTGGTTGAGCCTCGCGAGCGGACGGCCCTGCCATAATCTCGATTTTTTCCTCATGCAAAACGAGGAGATTCTCTCGACCTTTACCGAACAGTCGGGCGCTGCCGACATCGCGCTCATTGAAGGCAACAAGGGACTGTATGACGGGCTCGATCTGCATGGCAGCAACAGCAATGCCGCGCTCGCCAAGCTGCTCGCAGCGCCGGTAATACTCGTCATCGACGCGCGCGGCATGACGCGCGGGGTGGCGCCGCTGATTCTCGGTTACCAGGCCTTTGACCGCGCCATCCACATCGCCGGCGTCATCCTGAATCAGCTGGGTGGCGCGCGCCACGAACGCAAACTGCGCGCCGTGATCGAGCACTACACAGATGTGCCTGTCATCGGCGCCGTGCATCATGACGACCGGCTTGCCATTATCGAACGCCATCTCGGCTTGATGCCCAGCAACGAAGCCAGTGGAGCGCGCACCAAGATCGATGTCATTGCGTCAGCGATCGCCGGTCAGGTGGATCTGGACAGGTTGCTGGCGATTGCCGCCTCGGCACCTCCAATGTCTGCTCCTGTTATTAAGGAACCCTCTCCCTCATTCCCTCTCCCGCAAGCGGGAGAGGGAAGCGAGTTGAACGCGCTGCGCGCAACTCCAGTAAGACTGGGCGTTGCCCGTGACGCAGCCTTCGCCTTCTACTATCCCGGCGATCTGGATGCCCTGCATCGGCATGGGGCCGAGCTGGTGTTCTTCGACACTCTCAAGGACTCGCATCTCCCGGAAGTCGATGCACTGTTCATCGGCGGTGGCTTTCCCGAGGTGCACATGCAAGCGCTGGAGGCCAATCGCAGTCTGCGCGCCGACATTCGTCAGGTGATCGAATCCGGTCTGCCGGTCTACGCCGAGTGTGGCGGGCTCATGTACCTCAGCCGCAGCCTGCAGTGGAAAAACACGCGCTGCGAAATGGTCGGTGCCATTCCGGGAGATACTGTCATGCATGACCGTCCCCAGGGACGCGGTTACGTGAAATTGCGTGAAACCGGAAAATCACCCTGGCCACACAAAGACGGTGCAGCGGTTGAAATCCGTGCGCATGAATTCCATTATTCAACTCTGGAGAATGTTCCGGGCAATCTGGACTATGCCTACGAAGTAACGCGCGGCACCGGCATCGACGGCCAAAACGATGGGATCGTGTATCGCAATGTGTTGGCTTGCTATGCCCATATGCGCGACGTCGGCAGCAACCACTGGACAGCACGTTTTATCGACTTCGTCCGCCAACAACAGTCCGTACGAAATCAGGTGCAAGTTACCGTTTAAGTAATATCACTGGCTCAGACAAGGAAATACTACCCATGATCACCATTACCCCCAACGCCGCCAAACAGATCCGCAAGGCCAGTGAACAGGTCGATGCCGAAGACATGTACCTGCGCCTGGCAGCCAAACGCGAGGACGGTGGCGACATCGAATACGGCATGGGCTTCGATGACATGGGCGGCCAGGACCAGATCTACACCTCGGAAGGCATCGATGTGCTGATTTCCGATTCCTGCAAGGACATGCTGCGCGGCACAACCCTGGATTACGTGGAAATCAGCCCCGGCCAGAACGAGTTCATCTTCGTCAACCCCAACGACGCACGTCACCAGGCGCCCAAACCGGAAGGATCCTGATCCGGTTTGCGGCGTCTGCGACCGTTGTGCAACATACCGCTGAATTCATTCCCCCTCCCCCTTCAAGGGAGAGTCTGGGAGGGGGATGGGTGTCTGGCGCGCATCGTGACCACCCCATCCCCATCCTGTCCTTCCCCTTGAAGGGGAAGGAATGTGACGCATCGTGCGGGAAAAAACGGCCGGAGATGGCATCAATGACCGGATTCCGCTGCACTCCATCCGGACTACATTCAATAACCGTTGCGAAAAACATCCAGACTGCCGGTCCAGATGTCTGTAAAAATCAGTTATTTGCTATGATGGCCCACATCAGCACCATGAGCACCACGATTTAACGTGGCAGGACAACCAATCATGCCGTTCCGGCAGAATGAGCCAGCCAGCCAGCCTTCCCGCTGGCAGCAGCTGAAACAGAGACTGGGCGCCGTGTCGGGGATGGCAGCCGGCGAAATACCCACGTTCAGAAAACTCTTCCTGTGGCCATCCGTCACCATCGTGGCCGTATTGCTGCTGTCCGCCGCGACCGGATTTATGGCGCTGACCAACTCCGCCTACCGTGTGGTCTATGTCTTCGTCCTG
>Ga0315281_10014785_pt1 | contig 10500 bp, 6 predicted proteins | sample YL17G07_0_MG_FD_204540 | JGI IMG/M metagenome (GOLD analysis project Ga0315281, IMG submission 204540) | Sediment microbial communities from Yellowstone Lake, YNP, Wyoming, USA - YL17G07_0 | ecosystem: Environmental > Aquatic > Freshwater > Lake > Sediment | place: USA: Wyoming | collected...
TACCGCCGAGAAAGGGGAATAATAGTGCGACAAAAAAACCTGCTACTTGGAATCTCCATCATCTTCGGCCTTTTTCTCTGCCTGCCGTCAAAGGCATCAGCCCTCGATAGCTGCTCTGTCAACGGGACCTATAAGCTGAGCGCCCTCGCCTCTGTAGACACCGGCGCGGTTGACATCGGCGTGCAGGCCCTTGGCTCCATTCTCCTTACGCCACCTGTCGTATGCTCCGGTCTTGGCACCGTCAGCGCAACCGTCAGGGTAAAGCCGCTTGGAGCGGCAGAATCCGCTGTAACCTTTGGCGGTACCTACTTTGTGGACAGCACAGGCAAGTTCACCACCAATAACCCCGATATAAACCTTGAGGGGTCGATTACTCAGGTGACAAACGGAGTCGCCAATGCCATCGTCTTTGTGGCGAACTTCGGCAATGCGTTCTCATTTGGGTCGCCGGTAGTTCTGGCAGGCGTGGCGGAACGTGATATCCCAGTAGCAGGCTCCATCGGGCCAACCGGTGCAACGGGGGCACCTGGGGCACCTGGGGCACCTGGGGCACCTGGAACACCTGGGCTAGCTGGCGCAACTGGCGCAAAGGGCGCGACTGGTGCAACGGGCGCAACTGGTGCAACGGGCGCGACTGGCGCAACTGGTGCAACGGGGTCAACCGGAACAGATGGTGGTAACAGTTTCCCTTACCAATTCTCCACAACCACCACAGATGCAGATCCCGGTACCGGAGTCCTCCGTTTTAATAACCTCACCTACACCAGCGTGACACAGATATTCATTGACCTCGTGGAGTCCGGCGGCTTGGCCGTCACTGAGTGGCTCGATTCCTTTAACGATCCGAAAAGCACGGTCAAAGGGCGGATACGGCTTTCCTCGAAGGCTACGCCAACAAAGTGGGTGGAGTTCAATCTGACCGCAAGTACTTCGGCTACCGGCTACCGGAAATTACAAGTCACCTTTTTTGATGCGAGCGCTACCGCCCTGACGACTGTTGCCGGCGACACGATCGTGACATTCATCCCATCCGGGCTTGCCGGCGCGATGTTCACTGGTGGATCGGGGACAAACGCGTTGTCTACGACCCTCCGCGAATTTTTGGCCCCGAGTGGGCTCAGCTCACCAGCAGTATCAGCAAATGAAGCGGATGTCAGCACCATTTCGGCCAGCGCCTGTCTCCTCCAGAACGTCTATGTTAAGCTCGAGGCTGTCCCCGGCGTTAATGACCGGATATTTGGCATCGCCGTCAACGGGGACGGAGTAGCTCGTGGCTGTCAAGTTCTTGCTGCCGGTACAACGTGTAACAGCGGCACTACTACTTGGGAAATTCCAGCAGGGGCTACCATTTCCTTCCTTTCCAATGTGGCAGGCCCCGTTACTACCGGAAACAAGGTCAAGTTCAGTTGGGAGTGCAGGCAGTAGGCTGACACTAAACCTCTGAGTCTTTGCTGAAGCCCCCCGGCGATCTCGCCGGGGGGCTTTTTGCTTCCCCTCTGTCACGACATCTCTGCGGCCGAGTCGAAAGGGCGAGCGGAGTGCAGGCGCGCGTGACGGCTGACGATCCTCTTCACAGCCTGAGGCGGATATAAAGCCCGCACCGATTCGCAAAAGATCGACTATCGGCCGGGTAACCATTCAGTGATGCGCGGGGAAATCATTAAATAAAATGTGGTATTGTTTATAAAATCCCCCTTCATCCCCCTTTTCCAAAGGGGGAAACGGTGAGTCCCCCTCTTTGGAAAAGAGGGGCGAGGGGAGATTTTCCACCCGTAACTGAATGGTTACTCGGCCGGGCACAATTCGCTTGACAGGGCTTTCGATCATACCTACAGTAAAGTCCAAAGCATTCATGGGACGAGGGGATTGGATAACTGCGTGACACGCCCTACATGGTAGGGGGGAGGTGGCTATGAGATCGACCGTCCGAACTGTTCTGATCTGTTTGGTGGTGAGCCTTGGCGTCATCGGAAGTGCCGAGAAGAGCTGGGCCGCGTTTGCTGGGGGGTCACGGCTTGTCTATTACTACACCCAGCGCTCTGTTATCAATCCGTCGGCGGGGCCCGGAACGGCCGCCACGATCCTGGCCGTGAAGAACAATGCGACTGACCCGACCAAGGTACAGATGAAGATCTTCAACGGCTCGACCTGCGCGGCATTCGGGCCTGTGACCTTCGATCTGCCTGGGAATCAGAGCCTCCGAATCAACGTCTCGGATTATGCCTCCGCCGCCCCATTTCCGGAAGGGTGGGTGGATCTGTACGCGGTCAATGCGGGCGGCACACCTATTCGGTGGGACTTACTGACCGGGAAGTTCACGGTTCTCGATTTCGGGGGGACATCGATGACAGTGGCGATCTCTGAGCCCGTCTCCTTGTTCTCCGATGCTAATCATGCGATTGATCCTCTAGGGGGTGTGATAGCAGATCATTCGAGTGTTCGGACGGGGGCACCCATTGCCCATGCTGTGGATTTCTGGGCCCCAGGGGGAGCGTTCAATATCAGCGATCGGCTGGTTGTGGTCCCGGTCTCAATGGTGCCAGGGACCGCTCCGGTCGCCTCTACAGGAGGGATCGGCCTGTCTTTCAGAACGTTGGCCGGCGTAGAGACGCTGAACACGACTGCCATCACTTCCTGTGCGCTGGCCTCATCCCTCTCTACCCTTCACGCCGGCTTCTCTACCAGCTACCCGAATGCTGTCGCCGTGACGGATGGAGGCAATCTCGTCGTCGTTGCTGACGGCAGCGCCGCCAATAAAGGCAATGCCGGGTGGCTGTTTGAGTTTGCGACGGCTCCCCCACTCTTAGGCGTGCATACGCTACAGCCGTGGGTGGCGCTGGCGGTGGATGGCCACGAGTAATCGCATTGGCCGCGCCCGATCCTCTCGTCATCATCTGACACATGCTCTTCGCGAACGCCTTCCCCAGAGGCCATGGAGGCCTCTTGGGAAGGCGTTGCTCTGTGGGCTCGGGCTCATGCTGGTCCAATGGGTAGTTGAGCAGAGCGGACCCGGCGTTTTCCTGACCGATCTGCTTGCCAGGGGTGCCGTTGCCGGCCTCCATCTGGTAGGACTGCCGGTGCGGCTGGAGGGGTTGGTCATTCAGACGGGCGATCTTCGCCAGCCGATCTCAGCGAGCTGTCTCGGGCTGATCGGGGTGACCGGTTATCTCGCCGGTCTCCTGGCCGTACCGGCCGATTGGGGTGTACGCTGGCGTGGCATCCGTCGTGACCTGCCGCTGCTGGTCCTGGGGAATGTGCTCCGCGTGATTGTGCTCGGGGCGCTGCTCCTTGTGTCTGCCTCCATCTTCCAGTTTGCGCATACGATTCTCCTGGGAGCGGTTGTGCCGCTTGCCCTGATGGGGCTGTGGGGGTTCTGGCTTTACAGGGACGTGGGTACGTTGCCGGTGTACCCCTGGGGCTTTGTTCGGATCGTGGTCTTCACTCTCCCGCTGGCGATCGGAATCTGGTGGTTCCTTCTCTACCCGTATGCGATCCTGCTCATGACGGTCATCAGGACGGTCTTGAATAGTGTTGCCGGACAGCCTATCCAGGGGGTGGCCCTGGTCGAGGAGGGCTTTAAACGCGTCCTCGACTTCCAACTCGCTGAGGGCGGCTTTCGTCTCGAGATGGCCGACCGCAGCCTCGCCCTTATCCCGCTGATGGTCCTGTTGGCAGCCTCACCCCTGCCTTGGTTACGGCGGCTGCAATTGGGAGGTCTTGGCCTGGCGATCCAGTTCGGACTCCATGTGGCAGAGGCCGTTTCACTGGTCCTGCTGGGACGGGCGGCTCCAGCGGTTGTCCCCGTTGCCGAGGCCCTGTCAGATTTCCTTACGCTCGTCTCGGGTCCCTTCCTGTGGCTGCTGCTCGCGACGCCTTCTCCTGCATGGTGGATTCCTGAGGTGGAGCGTCGTCGCGCAGAACCCGTCTGAATCCCCCGGTTCCTCCTCCACCCCTTCTTGCGGCCCGCGCAGGTGCGGTATGAATGTAACCATTCAGTTACGGGTGGAAAAACTCCCCCCGGCTTAATACATGCCGGGGCAGGCTCTAGCCCCCCTTTTCCAAAGAGGGGGACTACCCGTTTCCCCCTTTGAAAAAGGGGGATTAAGGGGGATTTTATAAAAACATACCACATTTTATTTAATGATTTCCCCCCTCTCACTGAATGGTTATGTATGAATGATGGTTGCCTTTCCTGCGACGGGAAGGGTATAGTCTGAGCTCCCGTCTGTGGGCGGCTGGGTTAGTCAGGAGCAGGTGAGCGATGGCGGAAACGGTGAAACAGATTCTGCTCGTCAATCCGAGCTGGGATGGGCCGGTCAGCCGAAAAGGCCGCCGGTTCAACCGTGCCTGGCCTCCGCTCGATCTGCTGAACTGTGCGGCACTGCTGGAGCAGGACGGTGCCCGCGTGAGTCTCATCGATGCGCGGGCTGTCCCCACCTCGCTGGACGTGATCCGTAAGGCGGCGGCTCAGCACGACCTTGTCTTCGTGACGTCGTCTCCCATCGACCGCTGGCAGTGCCCCAATCTCGATCTTGCCCCGTTCCTTGCGGTGACCGCCAAGGTCGATCAGGCTCGGCTGTTCGTCCTGGGTGCGCACGGGACGGTGGCGCCAGAAGCGCTGCTCGCCATGACGGGGGCGAGGGGTGTCATTCGGGGTGAGCCGGAACTGGCGGTCCGAGCTCTTTGTGAGGGCAAAGACCCGTCCGACGTACCGGGTGTCACCTATCAGCATGAGGGCACGATCATCAACAACCCGGACGGGGAGCCGGTTGACCTCAGGACCCTGCCACTGCCCGCCTTCCATCTTCTCGATCTCGAATGCTACCGCTACGAGATCCTCGGCGATCGGTTCGTCCTGCTCGAAGCGACACGTGGGTGTCAGTATCGATGCCACTTTTGCCTCCTCAAGATGTATGGGAAAGGCTACCGCACGAAAGATCCCGATCAAGTCATCCGTGAGGTGACGTATCTTGTCCGTGAGGCGGGAGCCAAGACCGGGTACTTCATCGATCTCGAGTTCACCGCGGTTCGTGACTATGTCTGGGATCTGTGTGAACGACTGGCATCAGCCAAGCTCCCCTTCGAGTGGGCATGCCAGACCAGGGCCGATTATGTGGACGGGCCGCTTCTGCAACTGATGAAGCGCGCCGGCTGTCGGCTGATCCACTTTGGCGTTGAGAGCGGCTCGGCCCGTGTCCTGGCCGCAACGAACAAACGGATCACCCTCGAACAGATCGAGCAGGGAATCGCGGAGACGAAACAGGCAGGGATCGACCAGCTCTGCTTCTTCATGTTCGGCTTCCCGGGCGAAACCGCCGAGGATATGGAGGAAACGATCGCTTTTGCGAAGCGGCTTAACCCCACCTATGCATCATTTCATGCTGTGACCCCCTACCTGGGCACGAAGCTGTATGAGATGAGCGGCTCCTCGGAACTGTTCCCCGACGTGCTGAGCAAGGAGCATGACTCCCTTCTCCTTCAGGCCATCGCCAACCGGGCCTTCCGGGAGTTTTATCTGCGTCCAACAGTGGTGTGGGCCAGGTTTCGCAGGATGAACCTGTTCGATTGGCGCCGGCAGATCGCACTGTTCTGGCACTACGTGCGGCCAGCCTTCTCCTAGGCCCTTTCCGCCATGCCCCAAGACCCTCTTGGCACTCACCAACACCGAGCTCCGCTGACGTTTATCATCCCGGCCTATAACGAAGAAGCCATTCTTGCCGCCAACGTCGACCGCCTCAGGTGCTACCTGAAGGATCGGGGGAGTGCGGCGTATGAAATTCTCCTGGTCAGCAACGGTTCGACCGACCGGACCGTCGAGATCGCCAGGGCATGCGCGGTGGGGCGTGATGATCTACAGGTCATAGATCTGGACCGACGCGGCGTGGGCCGCGCATTCAAGGCCGGGATGGCGTACGCGCATTATGATCGGGTGGTGTGCCTCGATCTGGATCTCACCATCGATCTCGACTTCATCACGGCCGCGGCAGTGGCGCTTCAGACCGCGGACATCGTCATCGGATCAAAGCAGACCGGGGGTCAGCAGCGCTCGTGGATCCGACGGATGGCAAGCGCGGCGTTCATCGCCTGTACGCGCCGGCTCCTTCACCTCACGTTTACGGACTACTCGATCGGCGCCAAGGCATTTCGGACCGCCTCCCTACGGCCCTATTGCTCTCATCTTGCTAACCAGAGTGCCTATATCCTGCAACTCATCGCCTGGGGTCAACGCGATGGCGCCGTCATTGTTGAGATCCCCGTCTGGTGCGACGATCGCCGAAAGAGCCGGTTCAACCTCCTCCACGAGGGTCTGTACAGGTTCGGCAGCCTGTTCCTGCTGTGGCTTCAAGAGCGGGTAGTAAGGGGCCGGAATTGAGCTCTTGTGGCTATAGTCAACATCGGCTGGCGGATAGTATTCCACGTGGCCCTGTTCAACGCAGTCGTCAGGATTCACCGCAGACTGGTCTCCGCGCTGGCGCACGTCAGTGACCCCTCAACTCCTCTTCCGGGTCGGTTGGATTGTCAGTATCATCCTGGTGTGTTGTTGGGCCGTCTGGCTGATTGTGGACAGATACTCACAGCAGAAAGCCTTCCCTGCAGGTCATGCGAGTCCCCCGAGGCCACCTCTCTCTTCTGCCTCCACCCTCCTCATCTCGGTCGTTCTGTGTGTCGGTGCGTTTGCCAGTCGCTACTGGTTGAGCCGATTCATGTTCGGCCCCTGGTATTTCGCAGACGAGGCCTTCGATAGCTGCATCATGCCTTTTCAGCTCTCCCAGGGCGAAGCGATTTGGGGAGGGGGGACCAACTATCTGACCTATCTCATCTATCTGGCAGCGTATCGACTCTTTGGTTTTGGAGCTGGAGTGGCCCGCGCGGTCAATAGTGGGCTCTTTGCCGGTTCTGCAGTGATCGTGTTTTGGGCCCTGCATCGGGCTTTCGGCGCACGTGTGAGTGGTGTTGTGCTTGGTATGATGCTTCTCAGTTCGCCTTTTATCACTCATTCGATCTACGCAACCGCCATCACCTTTTCCCTCTTACCGAGCAGTATTATCCTTTTCATTCTGACAAAGCCGCTGACAGACCGTTCGGCCGCACTACTGGGGATCACACTCAATGCGGGTCTCTACCTTTTTCCTGCAGCATTCTTGACGGGGGTGTGCCTTGTCTTCTTCCATGCCGTTGTCTTTTACCGAGATCATTGGACCTGGAGAACCCGCCTGATCGGGCTCATTGCGTGCGTGCTCTCCGGCGGGCTGGGCTACCAGACGCGCCTGATGCTGACGGGAAACCCGCACTGGAACCAATGGGCAGGAGGCTTCTTGTCTTTTGACCAGATTGTCCCGAGCATCCTTGTTGTGTTGAAGGATGTCTTCTGGGAAAGCCGTTCGTGGAACACGCTCAATCTTGGGATGCCCTATCTTGATACCGCGATGGCCGGGTTTCTGATGATCGGGGTGGGGGCGTCACTGATCCCTTCGAAGTCCTGCCCCCCGACACGTGAGAGAAGGTGGGTCCTGGTCAGCCTTCTGAGTTTTTTCGGTAGTATCGCTTTGTCGGCCTTGGCTGGTGTGTACCCGGGCGTTCGCCGCATCTTCCCCTCGATGCTCCTGCTTTTTTTCGTCGCAGGATTGGGACTAGAGGAGCTCTGGCGCCGGGCGATTCTTCGTCCTGTACTCGCAAGTGCGGTCATCGTCTGTTTCGGCCTGGTTTCCGCGCGGAGCTATGTCATCGCCCAAAACAGTTGGCCCCTATCAAGGCAATCGGAATTCATGGCCGCGGCGAGGGAAACACTTTTGCAGAGAGGCAATGGCCAGCAGGAGGTCGTGATCATCGCATATCAGTCGGACCAGTATTTGGCGCAACACTATCGCTGCGCATTGAGCCTGGACGACACGCTGAATAGACGCTTTCACTCTGTGGGCGTGATCCACCGCGCTCGTCTCAGTCAGCGGCCGGATCTGCCGACCCCTTTCATTCTGTTTGCCAATGAACTCTTTTCCGACCGTCAGCTTGAGGATATGTTCGGATCTCGTCCCCGTTCTTCGATCATACGAAGACCGGTCACGTCGCCGCGACCGGGGGTACTGGCCGCCATTTATGAGTTCTCCGAGGATCCGCTGCCGCAACAGAAGAGGTGAGGGCCTCTTGTTCGTTTTGAGCGGGATGGGTGTGTGTGTTATCGTGAAGCGCGCGCAACACGGAGCCCGTTGATCTTGAGTGTCGTACGGAGGGACCTGCTAGCCCGCTATCGGGGGCCAGCGATGAGTGGGAAGATCCGATGAGGACTGTGACGAAGCCTGGTTCACGCACCGTGAGGTTCGGTAAGGACCCCGGAGTTCCGGGTGGCGGGACCCCTCCCGCTGCCTCCTGGGTCAGCCGTGGCCTCACCCCTGGGGTCCTCGCGGTGGGGGTGGCCCTTGTGCTGGCGGGATGTACCTCGCCCTCTTGCGTACGAGTTCTATGATCGATTATGACTTTTACGTGTGGGTCCAGGGCGCCAAAACGCTCACGCGGGAGGGGCTCTCGGCGGCCGGGAAGGTCTATAAGGAGCCGCTGCTGTCTATCCTGCTCAACCTGGTTGCGCCGGTCTTCGGGGGTGACTATGAGGTGGCGGGTAAGGCGATCGCGCTGCTGTCCGGGAGCGTCGCCATCGGTCTGTTGTTTCGGCTCGCCTGCGACCTCCAGGGCAGCCGCGGCCTGGCCCTTCTTACGGCGCTTGTCACAGCAGCCCATCCACAGGTCATCACCTATTCGACTTATCCCTTCTCTGAGACGCCCTACCTTGCGCTCATTCTCGCCGCCGTATACTGGTTCTGGCGGATGGAACAGGGGGGCTCCATCGGCGCCGCTTTCGCCTCAGGTCTTGCGCTGGGCTTGGCGTTTCTCACCCGCATCCCGGGGATAGCGACCGCTTTGGCGCTGTTCGCCGTGGGGATCCTGACCATGGCGGTAGAGCGGCCTTGGGAGGCCTCTCGGGCACGTCGATGGGCTGTCCTGCTCCTGGGCTTTCTGCTGCTCGCCGGGCCCTATTGGGTCTCCATTCGTTACCATTCAGGGCAGTGGCAACTCTCCAACAAGGTGGCCTCAAACGTCCTGATCCGGGAGGCGTACAGCGTCCACGATCCGGCTCAAAAGGTTGAGAATTACGAGCGGATGTTGTATAGCCCCGACAAGCCCTCGAGGGTGGCAGCGGCGGGGGGGCTGTTCACCTCACTCCTCAAAGATCCGGTCCCGGCCCTTGCGGCCTACGGCCATCAGTTTAGACTGGGTCTCGAGTTGGCGCATTGGGTCTTCCCGCTCCCGCTTGTGGCCCTGGGCCTACTCGCCGTGGGGGTCTTGTGGAGGCGCGATCAAGTGGCAAGGCGGCGAGGGGTCATCTACCTTGCGTTGCTTGCCCCCTTCTTTGCCTACCCGCTCGGGCATGTCGAGCAGCGCTATATGTTTCCCTTGATTCCGGTCTTCATGCTGCTCACTGTCGAGGGGGTCCAATGGGTGGCCTCCTTCTCCCCGCGGCTAGGATGGCCGGGAAGAGGTCTCGCGACGGTCCGTCGGGCATCTGTCGCGCTGGCACTGGTGGCGGCGGGACTGACCGTGGGGTGGTCGGCCCGGGAGCTTGCGGCTTATCCTTACCGCAGTCCGTGGAGTGAACCGATCGAGCTGAAGCAGGCAGGACTCTGGTTGAAAGCACACACCCCCCCAGGTGCCATCGTCATGGCGCGTAAGCCCATGGTAGCGTTTTACGCCGATCGGCCGTGGGTGCCGCTGCCGTATACCGATTATGAGGGGTTGCTCCAGAGTCTCAAAAGCCAACAGGTCTCGTTCCTGGTGATGGACCAGCTCTTCGCCGGCCGTCTGCGCCCACAACTTCGCTTCCTCCTGTATGACCCGGAGGCGATCAGGCGTCTCGTGGCGCTCACCCCTGTCCATGCCATGAACGAGCGGCCTGGGCGGGGGTTCATCACCTACCGTGTCAACTAGGAGCGGCTGCCCAATCTGGCCCCTACCTCTGCGTTTTTTCTACCTTGACGCTATCGGAGAGGGCTCGGTATACTTACGTAAATATTCCGGCGACGCTTTCGCCTTCCCGTGGCCTGAAAGGGGTGGAGATGTCCGCACTGCTTCGGCTTTCCCGGCATAGATCGTTAATCGGCAACTTCGTCAAGCGAGATCTCCAGGCTCGTTATAGGGGGTCGGCCATTGGTCTCTTCTGGTCAGTCATCCACCCCCTCATCATGCTGGCCCTGTACAGCTTTGTCTTCTCGAAGATCCTCAAGGTGCGAGTGGGGGCCGAGGAAGGGACGGGAAATTTCGCGATCTACCTCTTTTGTGGAATGCTGCCCTGGAATGCCTTTGCTGATGCGCTCAATCGTTCGAGCGGCGTGGTCTTGGAGCACGCGAACCTGATTAAACGGACCATCTTTCCGGCCGAAATCCTGCCCGTATACTTGGTGGTCTCCGGGATTGTCAATGAGTTGATCGGGCTGGCAATCCTGTTCGCCGTGC
>Ga0315281_10014786_pt1 | contig 10499 bp, 8 predicted proteins | sample YL17G07_0_MG_FD_204540 | JGI IMG/M metagenome (GOLD analysis project Ga0315281, IMG submission 204540) | Sediment microbial communities from Yellowstone Lake, YNP, Wyoming, USA - YL17G07_0 | ecosystem: Environmental > Aquatic > Freshwater > Lake > Sediment | place: USA: Wyoming | collected...
GATCGTGGAAAACCAGTGAGGCTCGAGGGACATGATCCAGTCAAAGCTCGCGATCGAGAAGGTCAAAGCGAACGCGGGAACGAAAAACGCGGACGTGCGGACGAGGCGGTGATGAGGCCCCAGATCGTTCAGCAGATGGGCCTGATCCTCCGCCAGCGAGGCCCTGCGATAGAGCCAGGCGAAGAGCGTCCAGATCCCGAAAAGTGCCGCCATGCGCGCGAAGAAGAATGGGGTGTTGAGATAGACCCTCTTGGCCGCGAGGACCGGATCCTGCAGCGCGGCCCCGGCGTCCGCCCAGCGGTAGAGATTGTGCATTCCAAAGATGAGAAGAAACATCAGGACGGCGGCCACCGGGAGGATGGAGGACATCGCTTCGGGAATCCTCCTCAAGACGGTCCACCAACCGGCGCCCGCCAAAAAATGGATCGCGATGAAAAAGAGGCCCGCGAGTCCCAGAGAGAGGTAGTAGAAATTGTTGATGAGGAAATTCGCCCAGGTCCGCGCCGGATCGAGAAGAAAACCGGCGATCAAGGCGGAGCCGCCGGCCGCCATCGCGCCGAAGGCGAGCTTCTTATAGCGTTCGGAAAGAGTGAATGGAACGAGCGGCGTCATGGGTTCTTCGCTCCTTGGGTCTCGGCCGGTTTCGTTTCCGGCGCGGCTTGGACCGCTGGGTGTTGAAGGGTCTGGACGTACTGAACGAGTTTCCAGCGGTCTTCCGGCGAGATCTGCGAGGCGTAAGAAGCCATCATTCCAAAGCCCCGCGTGACGGTATGAAAGATACGCCCCTCTGGATAGTCCTTCACCGCTCTCGATGTAAACGACGGCGGGTTGGGGAATTTCGGGATCAGCGGGCCGTCGCCCTTGCCCTCGGGGCCGTGGCAGACCAGGCAGAAAGTCTCGAAGACCTTTTTGCCGCGCGCGAGGGAAACGGGCGTGAGAGGGATGGGATTCTTGAGCTGCAGCCCGGCGCGCACCGCCTGCTCGGGCGTATTGCCGTAGTGATACGGCAGGATGCCGCGCGGGATGGAGCCTTCCGGCGGGAGTTGGAGAGTCTTCCCGTCGGGCGTATTGGGATTGGGAGCGAAGGCGTCGTAAGGAATCGAGCGGGCCATGTCGGGCAAAAACTCAAACCCCAGCATCTTCGGGTTCCGCTCGCAGGCGAAACTCGACAATCCCAATCCGACCATGCAGGCGATAGTCACGCTAGAAAGTCTCTTCATAAACGATCGATTTCTCCGTCAGGTTATCGGCTCCCGACTCTTGTAAGACCTTGCGCGCCGTTTTTTCGTCGAAGTCGGGACGGCCCCGTTCCAAAACAATTACGAAACGGTCGTTCGTAACGCCCTTCTCCAGAAGCAGGGCCTTGGCCCCCGGATAGAGACGGCTGCGAAGAAAAAACGCCAAGACGGTCGCGAGTCCTCCGATCAGAACGGTCAGTTCAAAGGTAACGGGGATGAAGGCGAGCGTCGAATTGGCCGGCTTGCCGCCGACATTGAGCGGCCAATCGAAGACGGAGGTATAAAACTGAAAGCCCATCGCCAGGGTGAGGCCCAGAAGCCCCGCAAAAAACGTGACCAGGGGAAGGCGCGAGCGCCGGAGGCCCATCGCGTCGTCCAATCCATGGACGGCATACGGCGTCAACACGTCCCCGATCGTGAACCCCTTCTCCCGAAGACGCCTCACGGAGGCCAGGAGCTTCGTCTCGTCCGTAAAGATGCCGAAGAGGAATTCTTTAGTCATGGCGCCCTCCCTCCGCATGGCCGGAATGTTCGTGAGCGACGACCGCCTTGACCTCCCACATGGCGATGACCGGAAGGATCCGCACGAAAATTAAAAAGCAGGTGAAGAAGAGGCCGAAGGTGCCGATGAAGGTCGAGACTTCGATGATCGTCGGCTTGTACATCACCCAAGAAGACGGCAGAAAATCGCGGTGCAGCGAGGTGACGATAATGACGAACCGCTCGAACCACATGCCGACATTGATGAGCAGCGACAGAGGGAAGAGCAAGGCCGGCGTCGTGCGGACCTTCTTGATCCACAGCCATTGCGGCGTGACGACGTTGCAGAAGACCATGACGGCGTAGGCCCAGCCGTAGGGGCCCGTGATGCGGTTGGCGAAGGCGAATTGCTCGTAACGGTTTCCGCTGTACCAGGCCGAAAAAAGCTCCGTCGCGTACGCAAATCCAACAATCGAACCGGTCAGGAGAATAATCTTGGACATCGCCTCCAAGTGGCCGACGGTAATGTAGTTCTCCAGGTTCATGACCTTGCGCGTGATGATGAGAAGGGTCATGACCATCGCGAAGCCCGAAAAAACGGCGCCGACGACGAAGTAAGGAGGAAAGATCGTCGTGTGCCAGCCGGGGATCACGGCGGTGGCGAAATCCATGCTGACGATGGAATGAACGGAGACGACCAGCGGCGTGGCCAACCCCGCCAAGATCAGGCAGAGCGTTTCATAGCGGCTCCATGTCCGGTTGGAACCGTCCCAGCCGACGCTCAGGATCTCGTAGAAAAACTTTTTGAGCTTATTTTTCGTCCGGTCGCGCAGGGTGGCGATGTCCGGGATCATGCCGATGTACCAGAAGACGAGAGAGATCGTGAAATACGTGCTGATCGCGAAGACGTCCCAGAGCAGAGGCGAACGGAAGTTCACCCACAGCGGGCCGCGCGAATTCGGATACGGAAAGACCCAGAAGGCGAGCCAGGGACGGCCCATGTGGATGACGGGGAAAATGCCGGCGCACATCACGGCGAAGATCGTCATCGCCTCGGCCGAACGGTTGACCGACGTCCTCCATTTTTGCCGGAAGAGGAGGAGGATGGCGGAGATCAGGGTGCCGGCGTGACCGATGCCGATCCAAAAGACGAAGTTGGTGATGTCGAAGGCCCAACCGACGGTCTTATTCAAACCCCAGGTCCCGATGCCGGTCATGACCTGATAGCTGACCACGCCGATTCCCATGAGGAGGGTGGCGACGGCGACGGCGAAACACGCGAACCACGCGATTCCCGGGCGCGCGTCCATCCAGTGAGAGATGCCCTCGGTCACTTGGCTCATCGTGGTCGGCGCGCCGACGAGCGGTTGCCGGGGTTTGCGAATGGCTTGTAAGATCTTCATCCCTCTTCCTTCTTGTTTCTCACCTTCGTCAGGTAGCCGACGTTCGGCTTCACGTTCAACTCTTCCAAGACGTGATAAAAGCGGCCGTTCCGATGGAGCTTTGCCGCGCGGCTCTGAGGATCGTTCAAGTCGCCGAACGTGATCGCCTGCGTCGGGCACGATTGCTCGCAGGCGAGCTTGATGTCCCCGTCCTTGAGCGGGAGACCGTTCTTCTTGGCCTCCAGCTTTCCTTCCTGGATGCGCTGGATGCACATCGAGCATTTTTCCATCACGCCGCGGGAGCGCACGACGATGTCGGGGTTCAACACCATCTCGCCCAGCTCGCTGTTCATATTGAAGTCGAACTTCTTGTTGTGGGCGTAATCGAACCAATTGAAGCGGCGGACTTTATACGGGCAGTTGTTGGCGCAGTAGCGCGTACCGACGCAGCGGTTATAGACCTGTTGGTTGAGACCGTCGGAGCTGTGGACGGTGGCCAACACGGGGCAAACGGTCTCGCAGGGCGCGTTGTTGCAGTGTTGGCACATCATGGGCTGATGAACGGTTTCGGGATTGTCTTCGGAACCGTTGTAGTAGCGGTCGATGCGGATCCAATGCATCTCGCGGCTCCGCCGGACCTCGTCCTTGCCGACGACGGGGACGTTGTTTTCCGCCTGGCAACTGACGAGGCAGGCGGAACAACCGATGCAAGAGTTCAGATCGATCGCCATCCCCCAGAGATGGCCGTTGTGGGCTCTCTCGTCCCAGAGCGTGATGAGTTGTTCCTGCTCTTCGTTGCCGGCCTTCGGGTCTTTTTTAAATTCGCCCAAGACCGTTTCCTTGACGATGGGCCGGCCTTCCATCGAGTGATGGGTTTGCGTCATTGCGAGCTCGACGTGACGGCCGGTCTTTTCAAGGCTTGCGGATGCAGCGCCGATCAGGGGATAGGCGTTCGCGCCGACGCCCTCTCCCACCTTCCCGCAGCGCGCGCGGCCGTATCCCAGGGCGATCGCCAGGGTTCTCGCGGCCTGGCCCGGCTGAATTTGGACGGGCAATTCCAGCGTCCCGCGCGGCGTTCTCACCGAGGCGATATCGCCGTCGGCGAGGGCCAATTCCTTGGCGGCCGCGGGCGAGATCGAGACAAAGTTTTCCCAGGTGACCTTGGCGACGGGATCCGGCAACTCCTGAAGCCACGGGTTGTTGGCGTGGCGGCCGTCCCGTATCGCAATGGGTTCGTACAATTGCAGTTCGAAGGCGTTCGCCGGGATCGGGAGGGGCGCCGTTGACGGAGCCCCGGCGTCGGACGCGGCCCGCTGTTGCGATTCGCGAGGCGCGGTCGCGAAGACACCCGCTTGCACCGCGTGATCCCAGAAGCCGTCGAAATCCAAATACAGAACTTGTTGCCCGAAGAACTGCGACTTCCAGACATTGCGGAGATAGTCGTAAAAAATTTCGCTGCGGCCCATCCATCGCAGGAGGCTTTCCTGAAACGCCCGCGTATCGGCGAGAGGGCGGATGACGGGTTGCTGGAGGTGAATGACCGCGGCGCGGGGCTGGGTGTCGTTCCAGGCCTCCAGAGGATGATGGTCGGGACAGACGGCCGTCGCGAGGCTTGATGTCTCGTCGAGGCGATCCGAAAAAGACACGCTGAAGGCGACCTTCTTCAGGCCGGTCACAAAGGAGACGGCATCGGGCGCATCGTAGGCGGGATTGACGCCGCTGAGGATCAGGGCCGCGACCTTGCCATCGTTCATCTCGGCAATCAGGCGCGCGAGGGCCGCGTCGTCGCCTTGTTTCTGATAGGACGGGTTGTCGAGGTCGATCGTTTTGCCGATATTTCCCAGGAGCGCATTGATCGCGTTGACGACGGTTTGCAGCGCGACGTCGTTGGTGCCCGAGACGACCAGCGAGGCGCCCCGGTTTTTCCATAACTCGCGGGAGGTTTCCTCAATCATCTTCTTGCCGACACCCTGTGGGGGCGCCGCTTGCTGCGCCCCGGCGGATAAGCCCGCCATTTCCGAGATCGTCTTCAACAACCCCGCCGCCACACCCATTTCCTCGGACGGCGCGATGGGAATCCGCAGATCGGCGTTCGAGCCCGTGAGCGACATGCGGGATTCGAACTGAACGTGACGCGATAGAAATTCGCCGTCGGGCTTGCGGTTCGATGCGTATCCTCGGGCGAACTCGACGGGGGAAACCCACGTCCCAAGAAAGTCGCAGTTCAGTCCCACGATCGTCTTGGCCTTCTCGAAGAGGTAGTGCGGCAGGGCCTTGACGCCGAAACTTTTTTCATTGGCGAGCGGGATGGCGGCTGCCGAGACCGCGTCGTAGGCGATATGTTCCGAGTTTGGGAATTGCCTTTGCCATTCTTCGATCAGGGCGATCGTCGCGGGACCGTTGATCGTGCCCGTGAGAAGAACGGACTTTCCACCTTGAGCCGCGGCGCCGCTCAGCTCTTGTTGGACTCGATTGTCGACGGCATCCCAGGAAGAGGATTGTCCGTCGAGGAGCGGACCTTTGAGTCTCGCGTCGTCGTACAACGAGAGGACGGTGGCCTGGCCGGCGGCGCAAACGCCGCCTTGAGAGAGGGGGGAGTCCGGATTGCCTTCGATCTTGATCGGGCGGCCGTCTCTGTTTTTTACCAAAAGTCCGCAGGACGCGGAACAACCGTTGCAGGCCGTCGCGTACCACGTCGCGACCCCCGGAGTGATTTCCTCGGGTTTGATCAAGTAGGGAATGGCCTTCTCCACGGGCATCCGCGTGCAGGCCGCGAGGGCGGCGCCTGCAAAACTGAAGCCCATGAGTTTTAGGAAGCCGCGGCGGGTCGCCTGTAGGGGCGGGGTGACCCCGCCCCTGCCAAGATCGTCATTCGTGTAGAAGAGGGGAAGCGGGAGTTCCTCCGCGAATTCCCGGGCGCGTTCTTCGAGGAACTTCGGGTCATCCCGAAGTTCCTCCAACCCCTTCCAGTATTTCTTATCTAGTAGTGGCATTTTGCACAATCCTCGCCGCCGACCGTGTCTTTGTGATTCGGCGCCTGAGTGATCCCTCGTTCTCGATGGCAACTGATGCACCAACCCATCGTCAGCGTTTGGTCCTGCCTCATCCTCGTCATGGTTTCGACGGGTCCGTGGCAGGTTTGACACGTGACCCCACCGGCCACGACGTGCTGGCTGTGGTTGAAATAAGCGAAGTCCGGCAATCGGTGAACCTTGATCCATTGGATCGGCTTGTTCTGTTCGATCGCCGTCTTGATCTTGGCGATCTCCGGAGAGTCGGCCTTGATCTTCGAATGGCAATTCATGCAGACGTTCGCCGGAGGAATGCCGGCGTTCCTGCCTTTTTCCGCGCCGAAGTGGCAGTAGAGGCACGGGACTTTATTATCGCCCGCGTGGATCTTGTGCGAGTAGGCGATCGGTTGATCGGGCTCGTAGCCTTGATTCACGCCCACGCGACGGGCCGTGCCGATCACGAGATTCGCGAGGTAGACGAGCAAGGCGATCGCCGCAAAACCTATGGAGATCTTTTTCAGCACGGTTTCTCGCAGCCCTTTCGCTTGTAAAACCACCAGTTAATGACGATGTTGATCGCGTAAAACACGGAGGCCCCGTAGAAGAAGGCCTTCGGTGAACCCGTCTTCGCCATCACCACGCCGATCAGAGTCGAAAAGACGAAGGGTCCATAAGCCGCGATCGCGGCGGTCCAACCTAAGACGCCACCTGCCTGTCTCGGCGGGAAGATCACGGGCATCTGACGGAAGGTGGAGGCGTTGCCGATGCCGGCGAAGAAGAACAACCCCAACATCAAGCCGACGAAATAGGGGAACTGCTCGAGCGAAGTCGGCGTCAGGTAGTGGGGGACGATGAGCGCGCAGACGAAGAGACCGATTCCGGAGATCTGCGTGATGACGGCGCCTCCCCATTTATCAGAAGGCGGTCCCATGAGGACGCGGACGGCGGAACCGACGAGAGGCCCGTAAAATGCGTATTTGAGAGGATCCGGGCCGCCGGGAAACTTCACCGTGTAGACCGACTTGATGAGAAGAGGGAATGCCGCCGAGAAACCGGAGAACGAACCGAAGGTCATCATGTAGAGCGACGTCATGAGCCAGGTGTGCTTGTCTTTGAAGATGTCGAGCTGTTCCCGGAAGGACGCCTTGACCGGCACGTTCCTCAAGTAAAGACCCGCCACCACGCCCAGTACGATCAGAAACGGTAAAAACCACAGGGCCGCGTTCTGCAGCCACATGGGTTTCGAGACGGCGTCTTTGACGAAGGTTTGCGATCCTCCGGCGATCGTACCGAAGGCGGCAAACCCAATGATCCAGGGAGTTACGAATTGGACGAGACTGACGCCGAAGTTGCCGATGCCCGCTTGGATCCCCAGGGCCGTGCCTTGCAGCCGTTTCGGGAAGAAGAGGCTGGTGCTCGGCATATAAGACGAGAAATCGCCGCCGCCGAGTCCCGCCGCCAGCGCCAGGACCATAAAGAGCCAAAAAGGGGACGATGGGTTCATGATGGCCAGCGCCAAGCCGAGCATCGGAAAAATTTTGAGCAACGTGGATACCGTGATGACCTTCCGCGTACCGTATAGGGGGATGAGGAAGGTGTGAATGATGCGGAGCGTGCCCCCAGCGAGTCCCGGCATGGCGGCCAGCCAGAAGAGCTGCATGGTGTCGAACTTGAATCCGATGTTCGGCAGCTTCACGACCACGGCGCTCATGACGAACCACGTGGCGAAAGAGAGGATCAGCGAGACCGTGGTGATGGAGAGCGTCCGCCAGGCGATCTTCGAGCCCGTTTGCTTCCAGAAATTTTCATTTTCCGGTTCCCATTGAGCGATGGTTTCCACAGTGTTCTCCTATTGGTTTGGTTCCGACCGTTCCATTTGCGCCATCAAATCCGGCACCTTCTCGCGCATCATTTTTTGAACGACCCGATGCATCCAGAGGAGGCTCACGAGCGACAGGGCCGCGAAGAACATCCAACACGTCGTCCAGATGCCGGTGCTGTTCAGAAGGTTTCCAAAGAGGATCGGGCAGACAAAGCCGCCGAGTCCGCCGATCACTCCGACAATGCCGCCGACGACGCCGACTTCTTGAGGAAAATAATCGGGGATATGCTTATAGACGGCCGCCTTGCCGATCCCCATCATGATGCCGACCACGAAAACCAAGAAGGTGAAGATCCAGACGTTGGCTTGAAAATAGAGATGCGTGACGCCGCGGGCGAGGAGTTGTTTCTTCTTGATCGTATCGCCGGCCTTGACCGCCGGTTCTTGCCAGACCCGCGCCGTCGGGAAGACCAGCAACGATTCGTCTTGGGTGAGTTGGCCGCTTCCCGCGTCTTCGGGTTTTACCTTCACGGGGTAGGACTTGGCGGTGTTGTTGATGCCGGAGACGGTGATTTGAGTCGGCGCCACGTCGCTGACCGTGCCCCCCGCCAAGGCAATGACGCCCCCGCCCGGCGAGTAGATGTCCATGCGCGGGACGATCAAGAGGCTGCAGCAGGCGAGACAGGAGCCCAAGACCCAGTACATCACGCGGCGTGCGCCGAATTTATCCGAAAGCCAGCCGCCGAAGGCGCGGATGACGCCCGAGGGCAGAGAGAAGATGGAGGCCATGAGTCCCGCCATCGCGATCGACATCTGATAAACGCTGACATAGTAGGGAATGAGCCATTGTGCGAGGGCGACGAATCCGCCGAAGACCAAAAAATAATAGAGGCCGAAGCGCCAGACGCGGATCCTTTTCAACGGCGCCAATTGCTGGGCGAGCGTCTTTTCAGCGCCCGCGGCGACCTTTCGGGTGTGCGTAAAGAGGAAAAAAACGACCGTCATGGCGACGAGTCCCAACGCATAGAGTTTGGGGAGGGTTCTCCACCCTTCGATGTTGGTCCCCGCCGCGGTGAGATGTTTGAGGATCGTCGGAGCTCCGAGACTCGTGAGTGCCGAGCCGGCATTGCCCATGCCGAAAATTCCGAGGGCGGTGCCTTGTTTTTCCTTTGGAAACCAGACGGAGGTATAAGCGATGCCGACCGAGAACGAGGCGCCGGCAAGTCCGAACCCGAGACTCCCCCATAGGAAATCCGAATACGACGTCGCGCGGCTCATCAAATACATGGGAATCGCCGAGACGAGCATCAAAACGCCAAAGACAATGCGGCCGCCGAATTTATCGGTCAGGACGCCCATAGGCAGGCGCATGAGGGAGCCGGTCAGGACGGGGATTCCGATCAGCCAGCCGATTTGAGCCTTGTTCCAGGCGAAGACGCCGTTGTCGACCAAGTAGGTCACCAAGACGCCGTTCATCATCCAGCAAGCGAAGCAGACGGTGAACGCGAGGGTGCTTAAGGCGAGGACGGAGAAGGATTTTGTCCGATCGTTCATGGCCTTTTGACCTCACGAATTTGCCGGCGGTCCCAGTTCCAGATGACGACTTGGTAGGAACGCCAGAGGTAGGAGACCGGAGGAACGAGAAAATGGACCAAGCGCGTGAAGGGAAGGATGCCGACGATCGTGATCGCCCCGATGACGTGGGTCTTCACCAGCCAAGGCATATTCGCCAACAATTCGACCCGCGGCGAAAGGGCGAAGACCGAGCGCAAGTAAGGAACGAGCACGGCGACATACCAAGACGATCCCCAGCGATAGGTGAGGGCCGTGCCGAGCCCCGTCCCGACTTGAACGAGCAGCAATCCCAAGACGAGGACGTCCATCCAGGAGGTGACGGCGCGGATGCGCGGATGCCCCAGACGGCGTCTAATCAGGAGAACCAGGCCGACTAAGGCCAAGAGGCCGAAAGCCAGCGCCGTCACCTCCAAGATAAGAAGCCGGACGGGCATGCTGTTCCAAACGGTGACTTCGCGTGGGAAAAGAAACCCGATCAGGTGGCCGAAGAAGAGGATCATGATCCCGTAGTGCCAGGGGACCGAACCCCAAAAGAGATCGCGGCTTTCCAAGAATTCCGATGAGAGGCTCGAAAATTTGTAGCGGGAGAAGAAAAAGCGCCAGAGAGAGACGGAGAGAAGGAGGGTGATGGCGACATAAGGTGCCACGGCGAACAACAGAAAATTGGTGGTTGCTGCGTTCATGACGGCCACCTCTCGGATTCGTTTTTGTAAGCAGGTAGATGGATGAGATTGTCTGCAGGGGCATGGGGCGACATCCCCTTGCAATCATAGTCACGTTCCAAAATTTCTTTCACCGCCTTCAGCGGTCCCGCGAACACGTTCCCCTTTTCGGCAAATCCCTCGAGCATTTTATCCAAGGCGGGCAGAACGATCTTCTCCACCAAGGCCTGCGATTCTTCAGGGCGCGCGGCCTTCAGCAAGGGCAGGAGGTGAAGGAGATTGGGGAGATGGTCGGCCAGTTCGACGCCGCAATCGACGCCGAATTCATG
>Ga0315281_10014787_pt1 | contig 10498 bp, 8 predicted proteins | sample YL17G07_0_MG_FD_204540 | JGI IMG/M metagenome (GOLD analysis project Ga0315281, IMG submission 204540) | Sediment microbial communities from Yellowstone Lake, YNP, Wyoming, USA - YL17G07_0 | ecosystem: Environmental > Aquatic > Freshwater > Lake > Sediment | place: USA: Wyoming | collected...
CCATCGCTTTCACTTATCTCGCGGTGATGCTCATCATCCCGCTGGCCGTAATCCTGCAGGACGGCCTGCGGGCCGGGCTGGGCGGATTGTGGAAAGCCATCTCGCTACCCGTGGCCTGGCACGCGCTTACCCTCACGCTCTGGACGGCGGCAGTGATGGCGCTCATCAATGCCGTTATGGGAACCCTCACGGCGTACGTGCTCGTGCGCTACACTTTTCCCGGCAAAGCCGTTCTAAATGCCATGGTGGATTTGCCATTGGCCATTCCCACGTTAGTGACCGGGGTCATGCTGGTTGTCCTGTATGGCCCTCAGGGGGCGTTGGGCGGCTGGTTTGCCCGGCAGTTAGGCTGGCGCATTATCTTCGCCCCGCCCGGCATCATTCTGGCTTTGCTATTCATCACCTTCCCGTTCGTGGTGCGCGCCGTCCAACCGATCCTGCTGAGCCTCGACTTGGAGCCGGAAGAAGCCGCCGCGACTCTCGGCGCCGGTTCGTGGACGATCTTCCGGCGCGTGACTCTGCCCGCGCTGGCTTTGCCGATCATCAGCGGCACGTTGTTGAGCGTCGCGCGCGCCATCGGCGAGTTCGGGGCGATTGTGATCGTCGCGGGCAATATCCCGCTTCGCTCGCAGACGGCGGCGGTCTACGTGCTGGGTGAAGTGGAGTCCGAGAATCGGCTGGGGGCCAGCGCCATGTCAGTCGTCATGCTCGCGCTCGCGTTCGGGTTGGTGATGCTGGTGGATTGGCTCCAACGGCGCGGGTCACAAGCAAGGACGGAATGACGACGCTCACCGAAGGGCAACCCATCGTCCGGCGCGGGCGTCTCTCGCTGAACCGTGATGCCTGGCGGCGGATTCTGATTGGCATCGTATTGCTCTATGTCAGTGTGCTGGTCCTGGCTCCAGTGGCGGCTCTAATTCTCGGCGCTTTTGCCGAAGGGATCAGCGCGGTCGTCACGGCCCTCACTCAACCGGAAGTCTTAAGCGCATTCTGGCGCACCCTCTACATCGCTTTGATCGCCCTGTTGGTTCACACCGTGTTTGGCACAATCGTGGCGTGGGTGTTAGTGCGCCATCACTTCCCGGGCCGCCAATGGCTGAATGGCTTGCTCGATTTGCCGTTTGCAACTTCCGCCGTAGTGGTAGGCTATATGTTGCTCCTGATCTTCGGGCGCAATGGCCTGCTGGGGCCGTGGCTGGCGGCGCTGAACGTCAAAGTCGCGTTTGCCCTGCCGGGCATGATCCTCGCTACGCTGTTTGTCACGTTACCCTTTATGGTGCGCGAATTGATGCCGGTGTTGGAGGCTTTGGATGTAGAACAAGATCAGGCCTCGGCCACGCTCGGCGCGAGTGGGTGGCAGACGTTTTGGTGGGTGACCTTCCCCGCCTTGCGCTGGGGTTTTATCTACGGCGTAACGCTGACCTTTGCCCGCGCGCTCGGCGAGTTCGGCGCGGTGCTGGTGATCGGCGGCGGCGCGCAGGGGGCGACAGAAACGGCTACGCTCTATATCTTCCGCGCCCTCGACGAGCGGCAATACGTCGGGGCATACAGCGCGGCGCTGGGGCTGGGGCTACTCTCTTTAATTCTGGTCGTCGGCTCCGATCTGCTCCGGCGAAGAGAGAAATAAGTTATAGTTGGGTCATGCGTCGCTTGCCCCTCAGCACCCTGCTCATCGGTATCAATGTCGGGCTACTGCTCCTCGCCGTCACGGGTGTCGCCTTTGTCGCCGTCAGACTCCTCCGCCAACTGGCCGATGAGCAGGCGCTCGCCCGCGTGGAACAAGCCGGAACCAGCGCGCGCAACGCCATCACGCACGCCGGGGAGGAAGTTTCGACCACCGCCCAACTGTTGGGTGAACGCCCCACGCTCTTGCGCCTCGTGCAAACGAACGACACTTCGGCCCTCGCTACTTTCCTGACTCAATTCCAGCAAACCAGCCAACTCGCCGGGTGTAGTGTGATACTCGACAACCGTGTCGTCGCCCAAAGCGGTTTGCCGCTGGATGGGGTGGCTGTGTGGGCCGCGCATCGGCAAGAGCAAAATTATTTTTTCCACACGACCGCTAATCAAACTGCGTTGCTCTTAGGCGCAGTCGCGCCCATTCCGAACCTGCCGAATGCGGTGGTGCTGGTCGTCATCCAGTTGGACTCGTCTTTCTCGACTCAGATCAGCGCCGAGATTGGATTGCCAGTGAACATCGTGCCCGCTACCGCCGCCCAAGCCCCCGGCCCCCTCACAGCCTTGCGAACACGCGCGTTGACTACTGAGTCTGCCGTTACTGCGTATCTCACGCCTCCAGAACGCTACGTCACCATCTTGTCTCTACGTGATTCATCAGCCATAACCAGCGGGCTAATCGAGACCGAACTGTCAGCCACCGCCGTCACACATTCTCTGCAACAACTCACGCGAACATTTTTACTGCTCGCGCTGAGCGTCACGGCCCTCGCGGCCCTCGTTAGTTTTCTCGTGGGCCGCCAACTCGGATTGCCGTTGCAGGCCCTGACCAAGTCTGCCGCGCGCATCGGTCACGGCGATCTCACGACCCCCATTCTTCCAGCCGCCGGAGGAGAGATTGGCACGCTCGCCGCTACGCTTGAAGATATGCGCCGCCATTTGCTAGAGTTGACGGTCAACCTACGCCAGCAACAAGCCGAGTCCAACGCCATCCTCACCGGCATCGTCGAGGGCGTCTTCACCGTAGACCGCGAGCGGCGCATTCAATACATCAACCCACAAGCCGCGGCCATGCTCGGGCGGACGGCGGAGGGCCTCGTCAATCAATTCTGCGGCGACGTGCTTAACCCGCAAGGGTCGGGCGATGGCCCCCACGGCGGGCGCCCGTGCGAGGAGCAATGCCCGATCATTCACGCCCGCTTCCGGGCCGGGGCGCGCGCCACCGAACATCTTTTATTGAGCAACGGCCAGCGGCGCGCGGTGGTGATCACGAGCGCACCGCCGCTGGACGACCAACCCCCGGCGAACGTTCTGCGCCAGGTGCAAGTGATGCGCGACGAGACCGAAGTCGAAGCGACGCGCCGGTTGCGCGATGCGGTGCTGGCGAATATCTCCCACGAGTTCCGCACGCCGCTTTCCGCGCAATTGGCCTCGATTGAATTATTGCTCGACCAATTGCCCCGCCTGACGAGCGAGCAGATCGGCGCTCTCGTGCGCTCGCTTCAACGCGGCACCTTGCGTCTGACTCAACTCATTGATAATTTATTGGAGAGTGTGCGGATCGAAGCGGGCCAATACATGATTCGACATCAGCCAGTGGCTCTCGCCGGGGTGATTGAACAAGCGCTCGAAATGACGCGCCCCTTGCTCGACCAGCGTCAACAGCAGGTCATCCTAAATCTGCCCGCTTTGCTACCCGCCATCTCCGGCGATGCGCCCCGGCTCACGCAAGTCTTCGTCAACCTGCTGGCGAATGCTAACAAATTCGCGCCGCCGGGTTCGGCCATCACACTTAGCGGTGTGGTCGCAGCGGAAACGATCACCCTCTGGGTCGAAGATCAAGGGCCGGGGTTGCCGGAGTTTCCCAATCAATCACTGTTCATGCGCTTCGTGCGCTCGGCGGATGGAGAACCGGAACAGAGCGGCGTAGGGCTGGGGTTGTGGATTGTGAAGTCCATTGTCGAGCGGCACGGTGGCCGGGTGGAAGCGCAGAGTAGCGCCGCCGGGACCCGCTTGAGTGTCATTCTCCTGCGAGAAGCGAACGATGAAAATCCTGGTCGTTGACGACGACCTTGAACTGCTGGGATTGATTAGCTTCGCCTTGCGCCAGGCGGGTCACTTGGTGCTCGAGGCCGCCACCGGAAACGTGGCGCTGGAGACCTTCGACCGCGAAGCGCCGGATCTGGTCATTCTGGATGTGAATCTACCGGGGCTGAATGGCTTCGAGGTTCTCCGCCAGATTCGAGAACAGGCCGCGACGCCCGTTATGCTGTTGACCGTGCTCGACAACGAGGAAGATGAAGTGCGCGGCCTCGACCTCGGGGCCGACGATTATTTGACTAAGCCTTTCAGCCCGCGCACATTGCTGGCACGCGTGCGCGCCCTGCTCCGGCGGGGAGAAACCGACCACGCCGAGGGTCAAGCCAAAGAGCGCGCCTACATCGCCGGGGATTTGAAACTGGAGGTGGAAAATCAATCAGTGAGTGTGCAGGCCGGAACGCCCGTGCGCTTAACGAATTTAGAGTTCCGGTTATTGCACTTTCTGCTGGTCAACGCCGACCATACGCTACCGGCGGAACGACTGACTCAATACGTGTGGGGCTATCCCGGCGGCGATGACCGCCAAATCCTCAAGCAATTAATGCATCGCCTGCGCCACAAAGTCGAGCGCAATCCGGCCGAGCCGGAATACATTCTCACCGTCGCGGGGATTGGGTATACGTTGCGCCCCGCGCCGCATGGCGGCTAATCAATCAAAATCCCCACCTCGGTCAGCGCCTCGCGCAATTTCTCCAGATGTTCGCGGCGCACTTCCACCGCTTCGGGGCCGAGGGTTTCGCCGAGGTAACGCTGGATGCTGGGGGTGCGCCGGAGAGTCGCAAGCAAGTCGCGGCTCTTTAGTTTTAAAACGAGGGTGTCTTTGACGGTGGCCTCCGTGCCGGAGCGTTCCCAGCGGTGGAGCGCGCCGACGAGCGGCGGCGGCACGGCATCGTCTCCGGCGGCTTTTTGGAGGAAGCCGAGGATGTGGCTGACGCGGATGCCTTGCCTGGCGGCGCGAGTGAGAGAGGCCGGGGTGAGGCGGTAGAGATAATCAGTATTGTCAATGGAAAGCCAATGCGAGACTCGCGCCACTTGAAAGCGGTCGTAGCGGCTGGCAGAGGCGGGGACGCGAATAGTGCCGTTGGCGTTGACGTGAAAAGTCGGAGCAGATTCATCGGCGGCGGGCCAGATGGTGAGGCCGAAGAAGGCGGCGGCGTAAGGGGTGAGGCGAAAGGCAACCCCCTCCCCGGCCCCGCTTGCGCGCCGTTCGCCAAGTGCGCGAACAGGGGAGGGTGACTCCCCTTCCCGGGTTGGTGAATTCGCGAAGCGCTCCGAGCGAAGCGAGTGAGTATCAGACGGGGGAAGGGGTTGGAGGTGGGGGTTGCTAATCTCCACCAGCCCTAACCAATACATTGGTTTCTCAATCATCCAGCGCACAAGCGCGCCATCTATGCGCTCCCAGTTCTCGAAGCCGCGCAGATAGTGTTGCGTCGCGGCGTCGCGGATGTACCACGAGTCGTAATCTCCGGCGCGGCGTTGGAAATCGGGCTGGCGGTCTTTGACGGCGGAGATGAACGAGGCGAGCGACCACCATTCGCCGATGGGGATGTGCTTGAGCAAGTTGAGAATGGCTTGCCGCGCGATGTAGGGGTCGTTGCTCCACGCTTGGCCTTCGAAGGCCAGGCCGGGGAGGTGGAGGAGGTCGTTCCATTCACGCGAGTCTTTCCACGCTGGCGCGAGTATTGCAACTTGTTCAGTGCGGCTGGCTTCGAGGAAGGGGCGGGCTTGGGCGGGTTCGAGTTTGAGCGGGGAGCCGCTGGCGAGGCCGAGGTGAATGCTGAGGTGCAGGCAGAGGTCGAGGGCCTCGGGCAGACGCAGGAAACGGCTGAGGGCTTCACGGTGTTTGCGCGGGAGAGTCGCGCCTTCCAACCGGACAACGGCGATTTGGAGGTAAGCGAGGAGGGTCGCAAGGTCGTCGGGGGCCACGTCCACCGCGGAAACAAAGTCCGGGGCGGGCGCGGTTGAATGGCCGGGGGGCGAGTTGCCGGGGGAGGCGGGAGGCCGCACGGGAATCGCTTTCAATAAATCATCCGGGATGAAGACAAATTCCTGTGGGCCACTGCCTTCGTCGAAGAACGCGCGCCCGATGAGGCCGCGATACCAGAGGGTTTCGGCGGGCGAGGGGTCGTTCTGCCAGGGTTGTTCGCGGTCGCGGCGGTTGGCGCCCATGGCGCGGAGTTCGCCAAATTTGCGCGTGAAAGTGGCGAGGCCGAGGTGATTGAGCGTGAGCGCGTCGAAGGCGGCGCGAGCGGAAACGGGGAGGGCTTCGACGATTTCGGCGGCGAGGGGAGGGTCGAGAAGTTTGGCGGTGAGTTCGTCGGCGGCCTCACGTTGATTGGGGGCGAGGAGTTCCACGCCCCAGTGGTCGGCGATGACGCGGAGCAGGCCGAGGTCGTAATCGCGGAGGACGCGCTGGAGGGCAGGCATGAATTAAATGAAAAATGGCAAATGACCGTTACGCGTGGCGAATGATGAATAACAGATGACGGATGCTTTGGTCTTTCGTCGCTTTACACCATCACTTGCACCGCGCCGGGCATGACTTGCATTTCGACGTGACGCACGTCGGCTTCGTAGGGGGCGAAGAGTTCGCCATCGAGATGAATGGGAAGCGCGCGGTCGGAGTCTACGGTGAGGCGCGTGGTGTGGATGAGTTTCACTTCCGGTTCGCGGAGGTGCGTGCCGTTCATCACGGTGGGGATGAGTTGCAGGATGCGGAATTTGGAAACGGGATGAATGTAGACGCAGTCCACCAGGCCGTCGTCCACTTTGGAGCCGGGGGTGGTGTGGAAGCCGCCGCCCTCGCGCGGGCCGTTGCCGACGGTGAGCATGAGGATGGGCTGGTCGAGCGAGCCGCCATCATAAGTCACTTTGAGATGGGGCGCATCGAAATGATTGGCGACGGTCATGAGCGTGGCGGTGAGGTACATGGCGAAGCCGTAGAGCCGCGTGATTTTGCGGCTTTGAATATTGATGGCCCCGTCGAAGCCGATGCCGGCCGTGTTGTTGAAATACTCAATGCGCCCGGAGCCGTCGCGCACGAGGATCACGTCAATGGGTTTGGGCGTGCCGCTGAAGACGCGCCGCATGGCTTCTTGCATATTGGTTTGCAGGCCGACGGCGTGGGCGAAGTCGTTGCCCGAGCCGATGGGCACGATGCCGAGGCGCGGGCGTTGAAGCGCGTCAATTTTCATCACGCCATTGATGACTTCGTGGACGGTGCCGTCGCCGCCCAGCGCCACGACGGTCTTATAGCCTTTGAGACCGGCTTCAGCGGCGAGGTGGGTGGCGTGCGCCGGATATTCCGTGCCGGCCCAATCCGCGCCGCCCATCTCGTCAATCATCGCGCGCAGGTCGGAGGCTTTCTGGCCAGATCGGCCCCGGTCGGAGTTGGGGTTGAAGATGAGAAGAGTGTTGTGCATGAAATGCTCCGGGAGAACGCAGATGTCGCTGAGGTGCGCTGATTTTCGCTGATTCTTTTTTATCGGATTTTATCAGCGGTTGTCTGCGACATCAGCGTTCTGGCTTTACACTGGGTTGATTGCGTCACTAAATTTACTCTAAAACCCGTTTCACACCAAATTCGCTTGACCCGGTGAGTCGGCGGAAGTACAATCCGCCACTTGTGGGACAGGTGTTCGGCACACTGCCGCCGATTGGGAATGCGAGTCTGTCTGTGCTATACTCGCCGCGATTCATAATGTAGATTACGCTTTATAGGTCACACTTTTAGCCTGACAACCTGTGGCTCTTGCGTCAGGCTAAAAGTCAGACTTACAGTTGACTGTCAATGAATAACGACCACTTCGCTGAACTTATCACTCGCCTGCGCGCGTGGGGCCTCAACGGCCTCGCGGCGACTCTGCTCGAATCCGCCGGGCCGCTCACGTTTCTCGGCGCGCAAGCGCTGTACGCTACCGGGCCGCTACTCACGCCGTTTGTCCCGGAGGACGAAGTGACCGCCCTCGCGCATTTGCTCGAAGACCCTAACGCTTTGCAATCGCTCGTCGAGCGCTTGCAACAGGAGTCGGCCGCATGAATCTGACCGGGCTGGGATTTGTCGCGCTGTTCGCGGGACTCATCATCGCCTTCATATTCCTCGGACAGCGCAAGGGCGCTAAACCCGCGCAGTTCCGCCCGCTCGAAGCCTTGCAGAGTCTCCCGCAGACGGTGGGCGATGCGGTAGAGACGGGGCGGCGCTTGCATATCTCGCTCGGCTCCGGCTCGGTCGGGCAGACCGACACCGCCGCCGCCCTCGCAGGCCTCACCGTGCTCGACCAGATTTCCGAAGTCACCGTCGTCAGCGACAAGCCGCCGATTGTGACGACGGGCGACGGGACGGTGATGCTCCTCGCGCAAGACACTTTGCAACACGTCTATGCGCGGCAGAACGCGCAAGACCGTTACGACCCGACCTCCGCGCGCGTGGCGGGTCTCTCGCCGATCTCGTTTGGCGCGGCGACTAGCGTGATGGTCAAAGACGAGTCCCTCGCGGGCACCGTGCTCGTCGGCTCAGTCGGCCCGGAGGTGGTTCTGCTCACCGAGGCCAGCCAACGCGCGGGCGTCACGACCCTCGCGGGGTCCGATGACCCGGCGGCGCAGGCCGTGCTCTTCGCCGCCGCCGAGGCCCCGCTCATCGGCGAAGATCTGTTCGCGGGCGGCGCGTATATCGGGCGCCATCCCGGCCACGTCGCCAGCCTGCGCGCGCAGGACATCATGCGTCTGCTCATCGGCGTGGTCATCATCGGCGGAGTCTTGCTCAAGACCGTGGGAATTCTGAAGTGAAGATTCGGCCCGGCAATTTGCTCCTCACCGCCATCGCCATCGGCGTCGGGGTCATTACCCTGCTCGGCTACTTCGTCAACTGGCCGGTCGTGATCATCATGCGCCTGCAATTCGTGGCGTGGGCTTCCATGCTCGCCGCGGTGGCGGTGTGCATTGGCGCGCTCAACCTCGCGCAAGTGCATCTCAAGAAAATGATGACCGGCGCGCCGGGCTGGTTCTACAGCGCCTTCCTCGTCCTCACGCTCATCTTCACGGTGGGCGTGGGCATCGCCGCGCCGTTGGCCGGTTGGGGTCATGGCCCCACCAACACCGCCAACGCCTTCATCTTCCACAATGTCCAATCTGCTATTGGCACGGCGCTGGCGGGCCTGCTTTTCTTCTTTCTCGTCTTCGCCGGCTACCGCCTTCTGCGCCGCCGCCCCTCCATCATGCTCGTCACTTTCATCGTCGTCGCTGTCATCACCCTCATTGGCCTCGCCCCGCTCCCGGCGGGCTTCCCCGACTTCGGCTTGCGCGATCTCCGCATCTGGCTCGCGCAAGTCCCGGCGGTCGCGGGCGCGCGCGGCCTCTTGCTCGGCGTGGCGCTCGGCGTTATCGCTACCGGTCTGCGTATCCTCCTCGCCGTAGACCGGCCTTATGGTGAATAAGCATGGCCGCTATTCGTTGCCCGGCCTGCGGCAAGCCTAACCCCGACATTCTGGATGTGTGTCAGTATTGCGACGCGCGCCTCAAGCCCCTGGAAGGCGTCTCGCCGGACTCCCCGCCCGCCCCCTCCGGCGACCTGATTCATTGCCAATCGTGCGGACGCGACAATCCCCCCGACGCGACCTTCTGCCAATACTGCGACTCGCCGCTCGCGCCGCAATCTTTCGGCCCCGGAGAAGTGCTTAATCTGGATACCGGTGGCCAAGTGAAGTGTCCCGCGTGCGGCAAACTTAATCCACCCGAACTCGAAATCTGCCAATATTGCGAAGCGCGCCTCCAGCCCCTGACCATTGACTGGGATCAACCTGCCGCACTCACCGGCGATCAGCCCGCCGGGCTGGATTGGATGAATAGCCTCCCCTCTGAACCCAAAGTTGAACCCGATTGGAAATGGGGCGGCACCGAACACAACGCCGCCGACGACAACGCCGAATGGGCCAAATCCATGACTGGCGCTGAACCCGCCGCCGCGCCCGCCGAAGACGTGCCCGATTGGATGAAGTCCCTCGGCGACGAAGCGACGACTCCGGCGGCCTCCACGCCAGAAACCCCCGACTGGCTCAACTCACTTGGAGGCCAACCCGCTGAACCCGCTGCCGCGCCCGCCGAAGACGTGCCCGATTGGATGAAACCCTTTGGCGCCGCCGCGGCTGAACCCGCCCCCTCCTTCGCCGCGCCCGCCGCCGACTCCAGCACGCCCGATTGGATGAGCGCGCCTGCTGAATCTGCGCCCGCCGCTGACTTTGGCACACCGGATTGGATGAGCGCGCCTGCGCCCGCCACCGATTCTGGCACGCCTGAGTGGATGAGCGCGCCCGCTGAATCTGCGCCCGCCGCTGACTCCGGCACGCCTGATTGGATGAGCGCGCCCATGCCTGCCGAGCCTGCCCCCTCTTTCGGCGCTGAACCCGCCGAAGTTCCTGATTGGATGAGTTCTCTCGGCGGCACGCCCGCCGAGCCTGCTCCCTCTTTTGGCGCTGAACCGGCCGAAGTTCCTGATTGGATGAGTTCCCTCGGCGGCACGCCTGCGCCTGCCGAGCCTGCCCCCTCTTTCGGCGCTGAACCCGCCGAAGTTCCTGATTGGATGAGTTCTCTCGGCGGCACGCCTGCGCCTGCCGAGCCTGCCCCCTCTTTTGGCGCTGAACCCGCCGAAGTTCCTGATTGGATGAGTTCTCTCGGCGGCACGCCTGCGCCTGCCGAGCCTGCCCCCTCTTTCGGCGCTGAACCCGCC